>JACCDG010686810.1_pt1 | contig 12600 bp, 28 predicted proteins | sample 7442471 | NCBI WGS metagenome assembly JACCDG01 (sample SAMN15323444, study PRJNA562643) | freshwater metagenome | isolation source: river surface water | place: USA:Blue River Watershed | collected 2017-08-17 | reverse complement strand
TTAGCAGGCCGGATCGAACTCTAGGTAAAAGATGGCCTCACTACTATCGCACAAAAGACGCCCTTATGGCCCAGCTTGCTGCTTTCAGGATCATGGATGCGGCGTGCACTGTACATAAATATGATGGACGCATGTGGAAAGCTAAGCTCTTTACAGCCCCCCATATCAAAGATTTTTTGGAGAGTATCTGATGATTAGTACATTCACTTTCTTGCTTGTATTCGCCGCGCAGTGGATTGCGTTTGCGTTCATGACGCTGTTCGTCTGCGTCATTGCTAGTGACATTCGCGACGTGTTCAGAGGCGACGAAACCGTATCTCGACACGAGTTCAAGCATAACATCCTGATTATGCTGGCCAGCATGTTCGTCTGGTCGTTTCTGCTGCTGGTTGGTCACAGCGTCTAACAAACCACAACGGCTTCTAATGGAGATTAGACATGAGCCTTTCGGAGAAAGCACTACTGGTCCAACTGACGATTTCACAGTGGACTGCACGTAAGTTCGATAAGCGCCGTTCGCAAGAGATTGCCGACGTTCACGGCGTTGACACTAAGGTCGGTCGATACAACAAAGTTCTGTTGCCCGGCACTGATGCACTGGAAGATATCCACCGTAAGAGCGGCGTTATCCGTGCTGCGTTTTACAAGAACACATTGCCGTGGAGCCTGGATGGCTCAGCTATTCTGCCGTCTGCTAACTACATCGATTTCACATCGATGATGCGGAAGGAAAAGAATGAGTGGGTGTCACTGGTCGACAACTTCGTCTTCCAATACCCGTTCCTGCTGGAAGCGGCGAAGAAGAACCTTCGTGATATGTTTGATCCGGCTGACTATCCGCCAGCAGATTGCATCAAGTCCAAGTTCAACATCGACCTTGCTGTGTTCCCTGTTCCCAGCACCGACCTTCGGGTATCTATTGGGCAGGATGATATCGACGCAATCACTGCGGATATTGAGGCTCGTGTTCAACAGGCGGGTGCTTCTGCAATGCGAGAAGTTTGGTCTCGGTTGTTTGATAGGGTGCAGCTTATCCATACCAAGCTGGCCGATCCCTCAGCTATCTTCCGTGACTCACTGATTGAGAACGCTCGTGAGACTTGCGACCTGATGAAGCGCCTTAACTTCAACAACGATCCGGACCTTGAGTTGATGCGTCTGGAGGTCGAGAGCAAGCTGGCTAGCTGTGTGCCTGACAGTCTGCGTGTTGACCCTGACTATCGCAATGACACTGCTGACGAGGCCAAGCGCATCATGGATAAGATGCGCCATTACATGGGCGGTTGATATGCTAGTGCATATAGATAAGGGGATTGTGCAGCACGACAGGCCGCATAAAGGCGGTGCGCTGTACGCGGTTTCCATACAAGCAACTGACGACTTCGGTTGGTGGAATGACTACTTCTATAAAGCGCCGAGTCGTACCGCTCTAAAGCATCTGGCTAAGGCTAGGATCATGGGTAAGAGCGTGTTTATCTTCTCCTGGAACGGCTCTACCTGGGAAGATTACAGCACTGATGAATTTGTGGAGATGTGTAAAAATGGCAAGAGAAAACCTAGATCGGATAAACAACTTCATAGCGGGACAGGTAGCAAACTTTGAGTCAGCGAAGGCAAAGCTTGAGCGATCATGCCGTATCGCTGCTACTAAACCGTATGCTGTGTTCTCGATACCGAACTACGGCTATCGGTCGGCTACGAAAATCTACTGCTCAGCAAACTTGGACCGCGCTCTGGGTAAGGCGGTGAAGATGCGTCTAAATGCGGGCGATAAGAGCGGCGTAACATATGTCCTCGTTGAGTGGGACGGTGAAGCAATGGAATAGAAGGAGTACAAAGCAAATGGCGTGGTCACATAACGGAGAATATTCTAACGAAGGCGCCTATCAGCGCTACACAAGGCACGCTATGACCTATGCAAACAAGGCAGTGAATGAGCTTGCCAAGAACAACAAGCGTCCGTATCGTGTGTTTTGGAAGCCAACTGGTACGGCCAACTATCGCTATTGGTATGGCTTTAAGTCGATGACATTCACCACAGCTAAGGAGGCTATCCGCAAAGCTGGCAAGGTTCGTATTGCCGGCGCAACAGACATCGCAATTCGAGTGTGGAACACAGAAAGCAAAACGTGGAGCACGTACAATGACCGCTAAGTATGATATCAAGACACTGCAACGTCGCCTCTCCAAGGCCAAGACTTCTCTCGTTCTGGATCACCTATTCTTCGGGACCATTGCACTCAACATGCCGTTCGCTCTGGACGAGAACCTGAGTCCTCCTACCGCTGCAACCAATGGCCGGTGGGTTAAGTTCCATCCTGAGTTCGTCAACACCCTGACTGATGACGAGTTGCTGTTTGTCACGGCACACGAAGTCTGTCACCCCATGTTCGACCACTGCACACGGTTGAATGGCCGGCATCCTGTTGTGTGGAACGTCGCTGCTGATTACGTCATCAACCAGATGCTTGTCGATGACAAGGTTGGCACGATGCCTAAGGGCTGCTTGTTCGACAAGGCTCTACACGACGAAGGCAAGGGTGTCACTGACACGATCTACAATCTCGTCATGAAAGATGTCGACAAGATGACCGGCCCTGGTACCGGCAACGGTACCGGCTCTATCGATAACGTCACTCAGGCTGATGGCGACCAAGCCGAACTTGAAGCTGAGTGGAAGGTCCGTACGGCACAAGCTGCACAAGCCGCCAAGATGGCCGGTAAACTGTCGGCTAACCAAGCACGCATCGTCGGTGAACTTCTCAACCCGAAGGTTGACTGGCGCGAAGTGCTGCGTCGCTTTGTGATGAAGGTTCGTGATGACCAGCGCAGCTATGCTCGCCCCAACCGCCGCTTCATCCAGCAAGGCATCTATGCTCCGAGTGTCACCGGTGAGGCGATGGAGTCCATCGTTGTTGCTATCGACACGTCTGGCTCTATCGGTCAGGCGGAGTTGGATCAATTCGCTGCCGAAATCCGAGCGATCAGTGAAGATGCACGGCCCAAGACTATCGAGGTCTTGTACTTCGATCACCGTGTTTGCCACCACGATCACTTCGAACGTGATGAGCAACTGCATTTTGCACCGCATGGCGGCGGCGGTACCGCGTTCAGTCCGATCTTTGCTTTCAACGAGGAGCACAACTTCACTCCCGCTTGCTGCATTGTGCTGACTGACCTGTGCTGTAGTGACTTCGGACCCGCTCCGGATTACCCGGTGCTGTGGGTTTCAACGATGGAGGGCAAAGCACCGTGGGGCGAAGTGACAGTAATGTAGAACACGAGTTCCCTGGCTGGCATATCCGAGTTGTGTACGCTGATAAGGATGGCACGCCTAGCATGTTCTGTGCAGCTAAGACAGTAGACGAAGCCCTAGTCAGAGCCTTTGAACTTAGAGTCAAGGGCTTTGATGTTTGGCAAATCGAACGGGCAATACCCGGAACTAGGACCATAAGAGCAATAAAGGTTTTCTAACATGGCAGTAGTAGTAATTACACAAGGAATCCGCAGCCACGTCAGCGGTGAGATCACTAAGCTTCATAGTGATAAGATTGCAGAGGCGAGGAAAGTCCCGTCACATTGGGGCGATATGATCTATAACAAGATGTTCTCACTTGAGTTGCGTGAGAAGATGGAAGCCCTACCAGCAGGGTACCTCGGAACGCTGGAAACATTCAACGTCAGGCCCCTCAATCGCCGTGAGGTAACATCGCCGTATGGGTTCACGGCTAAGCTAAGCCAACAGAGGCGCGTTCCCAACGTGGCTGACAGCACGATACATGGCATGGCAAACACCGGCTCCACCAACACCCTTCAACACTGGGTTAATCTCAGCCTTGATGATCCGCGCTGGGATAATTTCGTCACTGCTGAGTATGCGCCGTGGTGTCAGGCGATCCGCGATCTTGAGTTCGCTCGTGATAACGACGTGAAAAATGCTATGGCTGTTCTCAATGCTTTCCGGACTCTTGCTCCGGCGCTTAAGGAGTGGCCGGCTCTGTGGGAACTGCTCCCTGAGGAGACCAAGTCGCGGCACAAGGAAGTTGTTGAGCGTAAGAGTGGCGCAGCGCGTGTTGTTCCGACCGTTGATCTTGACACTCTGACTGGCCGACTTGCGGCGAAGCGTATGGGTGTGAAGTAACATGGGCAAGAGCGTCGTCATTGCAAGAGCGGTGGCGACGTTCACCACTCTTAGCCGTGGAGGATTGGTGTGATGAGACGTGATCGGTCGGCTGTATGGGTGCTGACGTACACCGTGCAAGATAGTGATGAGTCCTATTGGTGGAGCATGAGTAAAGAACTTAACTTCCCTACTCAGATCGAGGCTAAAGCGTTCTTAGTTGCGGAGCATATGCGCGGTGCGGTTATCCTTAAGCATGACCTACGATACGTTTCTCGTAAGCTTAAGTCGCCGCGTAGGGGTCCTAAGGGCGAAGGTATTAAGTCTGTGCGGCAGGCCAGACAAGAACGGAGGTTCAAGTGAGTGAGACAGGTACATATCACGTTATCTGGTGGCGCAACGCTAGCGGTACGGAGCTTATGACCGGCCCCTTTGATAGCTACGACCATGTTCTCGGATGGATGTTTGATTACCGTATGCGTAAGGGGAACTACTCCGGCGACTTTAGACCGGTGTGGATAGGAGACCTCAGCGGAGTGCCGCTCCGCACAGTCAAGAACACTGTTGCGGATAACCGCCAAAGTGCCGTAACCAAACGCATACCTTGGGGGGAGAAGTTCAGTGTCGAGGCGTCCTGAGGATATCAAACAGACGTATTGGCAGGTGCGGTACTGCCACGTTGAGCGGCGCAACGGGCTTACAATCAAAGACTACCCGCCAAAGGAGAAGTACTTTCCTAAGCGTGTTGAAGCGCTGGGCTATGCGGCTGAGCTACGTATGAGCGGCAAGGAAGTTGAGTTTACAATCAAAGAAGTAAGGCGGAGGCCATTAGATGTCAGTAATCGTTTGGGACGGTGAGTCCCTAGCCGTGGACCACGGCATAAATGATGGTCATGTTATCACACCCGTTCAGAAGGCCTGGGTTGTCAACGGTGTACACCTAGCCGGTGTCGGCACAGCACATGATATCTTCAAAATGAAGCTGTGGGTAACAGAGGGCCGTAAGGCTGAGCAGTTTCCTCAGGTCAGTGACCAGTCACACTTTGTCATAGTGAACCCAGCGAGCGGGTTGATCCGGTACACGACGAAGCCTATCGGAATCGTTCACGGCTTTAACCAAGTCGCCCTTGGCAGCGGCAGGGATTTCGCCTATGGTGCCCTGGCTATGGGGGCCAATGCTAAGCAGGCTGCTGAGGCAGCGGCTAAGTACTGCGTCTCTTGTTCACCACGCATCGACGTGTTCAGGGTTATGCTATGACAGGACGGCCGAACTACAAGGGGCCTAAAGACCTAAGAGATATACACACTATCCCCATAAAGGATAGGACAACGCCCGAAAGTTCTGAGTACGGCATGGATACACCCGAGACTATGCCAAAGGTCGGGTTCAGTACGATTGGCGATGGTTGTTACAGGAGAAAAGCACGTGGCACAAACTATTGAACAGCAAAGTTTCGCACGAGAGTTGGCCCTTAGCCTTGGCGCAGTAGAGCATCATCTGCTTTTGGTGGACGAGTTCGCTAAGGATTGCATCGACAAGTCAGAGTCGGACGAGATGCGAGAGGTATACTCCAATATCCTTGAAGCATCTGAGCGTGCGAAGGTGTATCTCTACAGTGTGCGCAATGATATCCGCACCGCCATGCGAGCCAACAAACTTGAGATGGTGGAGACCTACAAAAATGACCACTAAACGCAAGGTATCTTGGATTGCTATATTCAAACCGGTGAGCGGCCAGGGTTTAAGCATGACCCAACTCGCTTGCAACGGTGCCCATGAGATTATCAACCACGTGGTCGGAGAGTACGGCAATGTGGCCTTTCATTACGTGGGTAAGGGTCGCTTCGGTGACAATGAACTGGAAAACATGATGGTGTTGGATGAACATATTCGTGACGGAGACATGCCCGATAATGTCAGCGCAAGCGCTGGACGACAAGCGGGTAGTGAAGATGGCGTTGGAGACGACGCAGTTACTGACTACAGCAGTTTTTAAGCTGGGCCTTGACCCATGCAATGGCTACAAACCGACGCATGAGAATCATCCATGTACTGTGTGGGCAATGGCCACACGCGGCAACTTTGTGTGGACTACTGACCATGCTTGTGCCCTGTTCGATGAGTACCACCATCGGTTTAACAAGCGCCACAAATCCTACGGTCCGTTCGTAGCGACGAATAAGTTTGCTGCTTACATAAGCGGCGATCTTGCGCCGTTCGTGAACGTCACTGGACCTTTCGGTTATATGGGGTCGACAAGAGTTACCGAAGCATATAAAGGGTATCTCATTGACAAGTGGCGCAATGACAAGCGCACCCCTAAGTGGACCGGTCGTGGCGCACCACAATGGGCTAACAAGTATGGATTCTATTGATGCATTGGGTTTGGATTAAATACGAGTACGAGTTTCCGTTTACCAAAGAACCGCTAGCCCTGCTTAAGGGTGATGTGGACTTCGTGTTGAAACAAGCTGCGGCTATCTACACCAACGAGAACGAGATCGACCCTGTGAATAAGGAACGGTTCTGTGCCTTGTCTGCAAAAGTCGTGAGCCTTGAGAACCCTGATGTAATGCGATTCTTTCGTGTGTCTCTAGACTCGCTGGATATCCGCGAATGTTTTCCTGAGGAGAGTGTAGTGTGAGTGACTGTCATTGGACTGCGATGGGTAGACTGTTCGGATATCCGGAGTGTTGTATAACCGACTTCATGCGTCGAGTGCGGGGGGATATGACCTTTCAGGAAATGAAGGAGGAGAACGCTAGCTTCCACGGAAAGCCGTGGGGCAACACCGGATTCATCCCGTGTAGGACGTGCCGTCCGGATGCCGAGAAAGACTTCGTTGCTTTCGTAGCAGAACGCATAACTCCGAATCGTAAGTATGATAAGCCGTTCCCTGAGGATGATTACACGTGAATGACGTAGTGATGGAGTTCTCAATGCCGGTCACTAAGAAATCAAAAGCTAAGTCGACTCGCACTGCGAAGCCTCCATTCAAAGAGGGCGACAAGGTGCGGTGCGTTGTGCCTATGATGGGGCCGGTCATGTGGGTTGAGCACATGAGAAACGAAAGAGTCACCTGTTGGTACTGGACAGAGGGCACATTCAAAACAGTACGATTACCTGCTAAGCTATTGAAGGTTGTGACATGAGTGCGGAGAGAAAGAAAGCATACCGGAAGATTGCCCGGTACTACGACGACGCTATGTCGTCATTGAATGCGGCGTATGAAGAAGGCAACGGTGCTGAGCCCGAGTGGCACACGGCCTATGAGCTTATCTACGGACTGCATATGAAATACCGTGGGCTACGGGATTCGGAGGCAGTATGATCTTGCTGCGTCGCTTGATGTGGAACATCAGGAAGCTGTTCCGCTCACATAAGAAAGATGTTGTTGATAGGTACGATTGTCGGAGGACATTATGATTGAGTTTGAAACTCTTGAGCGTCAGTATCCAGAGCTTGTGCGTGCGGCGACGTACAGCGGCATATCACGGAATGATATCGAGAAGCTGACCTTCTCCGGGCCGGTGCTGCTTAAGATCATCGAGCATCTTGTTGCATCAAACAGACATCTAGGCAACCAATTGGTTGCCCTGGATAACCGATTGGTTGCTCTGGATAACCGGGCTGAGAAACTGACCGAGGCTATGCGCACGCTTAAAAATGAAAAGACTGCTCTCCAGAATAACTGGAACAACGACCGCTGGAAGTGGGATAGCATCTGATGCCGGGCTATATCAACACGCCGAAAGATACCAGTCCGTTCTATACGCTTACCATCAGCACTCCCAAGTCGGGGACTACGTACCCCCGCAGTTACACACACGACACGATCAATTCGCGGAAGCCGGAGGAGATATTCCGCAAGCTGGCAACACTTAGGTTGCGCAATGAGTTAGACCGTGCGTACCTCTACCGCCAGGAGTGGCAGCCGGCGTACTGGTCACAGAACGGGACTCGTGGTAAGTGGCACAAGAAGCAAATCCGAGTGAGAGACTTTATCGATGGACATCATCACGATTGACTTTGAAATTTACTACGACAAGGTGTACTCTCTACGTAAGATGACGACGGAAGAGTACATTCGCTCGCCGTTGTTTGAGATCATATGCGTTACTCGTAAGATCAACGATGGCGATGTGGACTTCTGCTTCGGCACCCACGATGAGATTGCTGCGTTCCTTGGCGATAGGGACTACGGCAACTCGGCTATCCTATGCCACAACACCAAGTTCGACGGTGCCATCATGTCGTGGCTGTTCGGCATTAAGCCGAAGCTATGGCTGGACACCCTGTCTATGGCCCGACCTTTCCACATGCTGACGTGCGGCGTGTCACTGGGCAAGCTGGCTGACCATTACGGCATCGGTATCAAGGGTGGCGAGGTCCGCGATGCTATAGGCAAGCGCCGTCAAGACTTCGCGACTGAGGAACTTATCAGGTACATCGGCTATTGCCGCAATGATACGAACCTGACGTTCGAACTGTTCAAAAAGCTGCGGCCCAAGGTGCCGGCCAATGAGCTTGTGGTCATCGACCAAACGATCCGTATGTTTACGGAGCCCAAGTTCGAACTGGATGCTGAGCTATTGGTAGGCCACCTTAATGACGTGCGTGTCAGGAAAGAGAAGCTTCTGAGCCGTGTCGCCGCGTTAGGGGGAGAGGCCGACGCTAAGACTACACTCATGTCCAACGATAAGATGGCTGAATTACTGCGCCAGTTGGGCGTTGACCCGCCGATGAAGTTCAGCAAGACCACTGACAAGCTGACGTACGCCTTCGCTAAATCGGACAAGGATTTCACCGCCCTACAGGAGCACGAGAACCCGCTCGTACAGGCCGTTGTTGCTGCCCGGCTAGGTGTGAAGTCAACCCTTGAAGAAACCCGCACAGAGCGCTTTATAGGCGTTTCTAGCAGGGGTCGGCTGCCTATCCCGCTGGGCTATTGGAAGGCCCACACCGGACGGTTTGCTGGCGAGGAGTCAGTGAACGTACAGAACATGCCGAGAGGCGGCAACCTACGCAAGTCTCTCTGCGCTCCGGATGGGCATGAAGTCGCGGCCGGTGACAGCGCACAGATCGAGGCCCGTATTGTAGCTTGGCTGGCACAACAGGCCGACCTTATCGAGGCGTTCGCTCAAGGGCGTGACGTGTACTCCGAGTTCGCTACAGATGTTTACGGCAGGCCGGTTACTAAAGCTGACGTAGGTGACAGGTTTGTGGGTAAGACCTGCGTGCTGGGCCTAGGCTTCGGCATGGGGGCTGCTAAGTTCCGTACGACCCTGGCTATCGGGCAGGGCGGTGTTAGCGTTGACATCGACGAGTACGAAGCTGCACGCATCGTACAACTATATCGTAGGAAGAATTTCAAGATTCAGCAATTGTGGTACCGCTGCGGCGACGCTCTTAAGCAGATGGCTAAAGGACAGTCCGGCTCGCTACTCGATCACGTCGATATCCAGTATGGTCCTGAGGGGCTTATGCTGCCGACCGGTATGCCGATCAACTACCCGCGTCTTGAGGCCAGGGTGAATGGCTTCCAGTACTACAGCCGCAACATGCCGACCAACATCTACGGCGGTAAGATGGTTGAGAACATCGTGCAAGCACTAGCCCAAGCGGTTATCAAGCATCAGATGGTGAAGCTGCGCGTCCTCGGATATTCTGTGGTGTTGCAAGTCCACGATGAAATCGTGCTGATCGTTCCGAAGGATAAGGTTGTCGGAGCTAAAGCAGACCTGTTGCATGTCATGTCTACAGAACTGCCCGCCTGGGCTGCTGGTCTGCCCGTTAAAGCTGAGGTCGGTAGCGGCCTGAATTATGGAGAGGCAAAGTAATGGAACCGGATGGCAACTTTGGTCCTAATCCGAACGCTAAGATCGAGAAGGGCAGGCGCGCTATCGCATCAGCGAACAGGCTGCCGTATAAGGTAATAGGCATGTATCTGGATGGCGGGCTGCATGGCCGATCATTCAAAACTGAGCAGTCCATGTTGAGGTTCGCTTATACACGGCGGGTTGTGTTCCACGATCAGGTGTGCTTATATAAGTGGGACGGTAACTTATGGATACGATACGATGCATCGGCTCACCCACAGCTACAGCGCGCTTAAGCTATTCGAGAACTGCCCACTTAGATACTACAAACAACGCATCGAGAAGTCTATCGTTGATAAGGGCGGTGAGGCTAGCCAGCACGGCGAGCGAGTACACAAGCACTTAGAAGATCGCATCAAGTTCCGGACGCCTTTGCCTGTAGAGCTTAGCCCTAAGGAGCGAGTGGTCGCAGCTATCGAAGCGCTAGGCGGTGTGCTTGAAGCCGAGAAAGAAATGGTGCTCAACGATTCGCTATGCCCTACGGGCTGGTGGTCAGAGGATGCGTGGCTGCGTACTAAGCTTGATGTGTTCGTGGATCATGGCGACAAGGCTATCATTCTTGATTGGAAGACCGGCAATCGTAGGCCGGACTTCTTTCAGCTTGAGCTTTATGCGGTCCAAGCGTTCATCCACTACCCGGACTTGAAGGCGTGCAACGTAGGCTTTGTGTGGCTCAAGGACGAAACAAACGACACAGAGATTTATCGCCGCAAGGATTTTGAATCGTTGCTTGGCGAGGTCCAAGAGCGCATCAAGCGTATTGAGGATGCAGTGCAGGAAGATGTGTGGCAGGCCAAACCCGGCCCGCTCTGTAAGTTCTGTCCTGCTAAGGACGGTTGTTCATACGCAGATCAAGGACGCGGGAGAAGAGGAAGCAGATGGTAGAAGTGAACGAAACACTTAAGGAACGCGGCGAACGATACGGAAGTTCCTACGACCGGGATGCTAAATGCGCGGTTGCGATCATGGAACTTTTTGCTAACACACCTAACTGGTTTGCATTGTCGGCGGCGCACAAGCACGCACTGATTATGACGGCGGTTAAGTTGTCACGCATTCTCAACGGCGACCCCAACCATAAAGATAGCCGGCATGACATTGCTGGGTACGCAACACTAGCTGAGAGGTCTATCGATGGCTGACTTAAATGACATGGTGTATTACGCCATCGAGACGCGGCCTGATGAATCGAAAGACTGGACACCGATCAGTCGGACGTACCCGCTCCTTAGCGCTGCTAAGCGGGCGATCAGTGATATGCGTTGGGACTATCAGGCTGAGGAGTGGCGACTTGTCGAAGTCACACAACAACGGACCGAGAGCAGGAAGGTTATCGGATGAACAGGCGAGGCTTATTCAAAGGGCTGTTCGGTGTGACCGGCGGAGTAGCCGCTGAGAACTACCTGCGCAACGCGTGGTGGGGAGGCCCGCCTCAAACGGTAGGCTATGGGTCGGGTGCTGTGTGGGGCGAAGCTATGAACACGGCTGCGCCTATGTCCGCCAACATTGCGATGCCAAAGGCCGAAGAAGAATCGTACGAAATGTTCGATTACATGTTAACACCAACGTACTAGGATATCGTATGCTTAAGTGGTCAACAGTACATAATAGTGGTTGTCTCGGTACCAAGATTATATATCGAGTGCAGGTGCGCAATGAGATTTCAGGTAACGAGCTAGGCGTAATCTATACGGAGGTGCCAGCCCCTAAAGAGCTAATCGACATGACTCGGGCTATGGAAGCAGTGTTAGAGACTTGACACCAACGTACTAGGAGTGCTATATAATGGCTGCGACTCCAGAGGCTAAGATCAAGCAAGCACTTGATCGTATGCTTAAGAAACACGGCGTGTGGTTTTATTCACCACAGGCTGGTCCTTATGGCGTCGCCGGTATTCCAGATCGCGTATGTATAGTACGCGGTACGTTTGTCGGTATCGAATGCAAGGCTGACAAGTCCAAGCATTTGACCGCCTTACAGGAACGCTGCCGTGAAAAGATTCTTGAAGCTGGCGGTGACTACTTTGTAGTCTATGACCGTCAGACGATAGACTGTGTAGAGGCGTATATCAGTGCTCGTACTAGACGACATGAAGAAGCTGGTTCTAAACCTAAAGAACCCTGAACGTGTACTAGACGCAATCCCGACGGCGAGAAAACTAAACGTAGGTGGCACAGACATAACAGTCGTGCCGCATAAGCTTGATGAAGTAAAAGTTCTACGTAACCTAGGCATCGCTGCGCCTAGCCCGATCTTGCACTACTACAAATACCCTGGCCGGTTCACACCATTCGACCACCAGAAGCAGACCTCTGCATTTCTCACCATGCACAAAAAGTGTTTGGTGTTGAATCAGATTGGTACAGGTAAGAGCCTCAGTGCTTTGTGGGCCGCTGACTACCTGATGCACCTAGGCGAAGTTAAGAAGGTGCTGATCCTGTCGCCGCTGTCTACACTTGAGCGTGTGTGGGGTGATGAGATATTCAAGAACTTCCCCGGCAGAACTTCGGTTACTCTGCACGGCACAGCCGAGAAGCGACGCAAACTATTGGGAGTCGACGTAGACTTCTACATCATCAACCACGACGGGTTCCAGATCA
>JACCDG011786182.1_pt1 | contig 12602 bp, 13 predicted proteins | sample 7442471 | NCBI WGS metagenome assembly JACCDG01 (sample SAMN15323444, study PRJNA562643) | freshwater metagenome | isolation source: river surface water | place: USA:Blue River Watershed | collected 2017-08-17 | reverse complement strand
GCGCGGCTGCACAGCGCTACCTGACGCTTCCAGATACCAGGAAAGAAAATTTCCGCTATTGCAGCCTCGTTGAGGTTTTCATGAACGGCAAGCTTGAGGCTGCCGTTGAGGCTGTGCGCGGCGTGTCGGGCAGCACAGATGCTCACAAGATTTCGCCTGAGGTATGGGAGCGAGGGCTTTCCAGTTGGCGCGAACGCCGCCAATGGATTTCAGTGCTGGGCCCCAACCCGGATCATCCGCACTACAAGGGGCCAGATCCATTTGCGAGGAGCCGGTGATGGTTGAGCGGGTTGAAGAACATTGGGCTGTGCTGAAATCGCATTTGCTGGCTGATGGCGGCTATGATCGCTTAGTCGATTTTTTAGGCGATGCGCACAACATGGCTTTGATCGAGCGTGCGAACTTTCACACCCAGGAGCGCATGCGCGGCGCGAACATTCACGGGGTTATCGACGGTGGAGCAGCATCGGTTTAACCACGCCAAGCAGCGTGCTCGTGAGCGCTTCCGGGTTGAACTTATGCCGGAAGAACTAGAGCGTATGTCGGTCGAGATAGAGCAGGGGCGCTCGACGTTTGTGAAGCCTGCTTGGGGTGGTCGTGAAATCCATCTCGTTCACTGCCCGAAGGCGAACCACTACATCCCCGTTGTTTACGATCCCCACGCACGCGATCGGATCGTGACGGTGCTCCCCGAGGAAGGCAAACACTTCGGTATTAAAGCGGTTCGCAGGGAGAAGCGCTTTCGGGAGACAGACTTCGCGGATGAAGTGCCCGATGAAGCGGAGGGTATCGAGCCAGCGCTAGGCGAGCCTCCCCCGCCCAATAATATTTTGGCGGCCGCTCTTGAAACCGCGCTACGGGATGCCGGTTTGTTGCCTCCATTTCCCCAATCTTCACCATCTGATGAGACTTTGACCGCTTCCGATTAAGGCTGCGCGGGGCGAGCATCAGGTGGATCCGGTTACGTGGGCGATCATTGGCGGGGGCGCCGGGTTCTTTGCGAGCATCGTTTGGCGGCGCCTCGACCGCCGGGATGATCACGATGAACGCCGCGGCGAGCGCCAGATGATGCAGGGCGAATTGGTTGCTGGCATCCTTGCGCGTCTGTCGGTTCTGGAGGGGGATCGCGGCAAGTGCGATGCCCTTTCTGAAAGAGCGGCGAAGCTGGAAGCGTGGCGCGATATGGCGACACCAAGAATCGATGAAGCGCATGAGGGCCTTCGAGCGGTAGCGCGCCTTGATGAGCGGATGAAAACACTCTTCACCCTCGTCTCCAAAATCGAACGTCTCGTCAGCCATTCGCAGGAGGCCCACCATGCCGCCGCTTGAGCCGCCGTCAGCGCGCAGAGAAGAGCCTGAAGAGAATCGTTGGTGGGAAAACTTCGGTCAGCCCGTCACGCCTGCGCAGCCCTCGATGCAGGATCGGGCGCGCGATATTCGGAACATGCCGCTCCGCAACAATAGCGACCTCAGCGAAATCCTACGCGCACAGCGCGATTTGGTTTATGATGTTACGACTGCGGAAGGTCGCGCCCTTGCTGAACAGCAAGCGGCGCTTGATGAATTAGCCGCTACTGGCAGCGCACGTGGGTTGATCAGTCCGAGCTTGCGTCAACGTCAAGCCGGTGAGTTGGCGAGCCAGCAGGGCAGGCAGCGCAGGGCGGATCAGCGATTTGGGCCGATTGATCTTTCGGGTTTCACCGATGCTGACTATCTCGGCGCCGCTCGGGGTTTGCCTGCATGGGTGGATGAAATCGGCGGCGCGCTTGCGCGCTGGGCCGATCAGAACATCGATGTTTCATCGCCGTCTTTGGAGCGCCGTTACGCGCGGCCTGCGCCTCAGTTTACGCCTGACAACGCTCAACACATCCGAGACACCGGCATGCCGGTTACGAATGTGGATGAGATCGTGGTCGAAGGCACGCCGACTGCGGGCCAGCGTTTGCGCGGCATGACTGCGGGAGTGCGTGAAGGCTTTGACTCTGCGCGTGAGGCAGTCGCCCCAGTGATCGCGCCTTATGTTGAGGCTGGACCTGGTGGCGTCGGAATCGACATTCCACGCATGGCGCAAGATTTGTGGCGTCATCCGGCGCGGCGAAGCGAACAAGAAGCGCAACTGCGCGACCGTCTGCGTGCTGAAGCAAACTATCTCCGCGATCAAGGTAATGTGGAGCAGGCGCAAACGGTTGCTGAAATGGCGGATCGTGCTTCACTCGAAGCGCTGCTTCCGTTTGCGCTGGACTATCCTGCGATCCTGACGGCGCCTGAGTTTGCTTTTCCCGGCACAATGGCGCGTGTGGGCGCAGGCATCCGCGGCGCTACTGGCAGCGCACGCGCGGGCATTGCCGATCGGCTTGGCTCTATCGGTGTAGCGCAATGGACGCCCGAAGAGCTTGCGGCGATGCGTCGTCTGCAAATGGGGCCAATGGAAGGGGAGATTCTGCCGCCGGCATGGCGTCAACTCGCGGGGCCACCGAATCCGCGCCCGTTGTTCTTAGACGAAAGCGGCTCGCCTCTCACTTTGTCCGCCGAAGAAATTGCTGCGCTCAGGGCGTTGCGGTCGAGGGGGTCGTCGTCAGCGCCGCCAAGCGGTGGAGGCGCAGGAGAGCGCCTCCCTTTTGATCAAGGCGCCGGCGCTGCGGCGTCGGCGCCAGCCCAGACAGCGCCGCAACGTCGCGTGATGGCGGCTATTCGCGATCCTGAAACGGGCCAGGTCTATTACGGCACGGATCATTTTGAGGCGATCGACGCCGCGCCGGCCGTCGTTCAATCCCGCCTGCAGGGTCTATACAATGCGCCGGAAGATCCAGCTCACGTGGGCTTTGCGATCGATGGCGAGTTTCTTCCCCGCGCTGAAGCACTGGATACGATGCGAGCACGCCTGCGAGGCGGCCAAGTCAATTCAGGCATCCCGATTGGTGGTGGGGAGGGTGGCCGTCCGCTCATGGACGAAGCGCGCGATTGGCTGCGCATGATGGTCTCTGGCACGCGTGCGCCAGCAGATGAAGCAGGCGGAATGATTCGCTCAGGCAAACCATCTCTTGTTGATAGGATCGGTTTTCTTGTCGGCTCCAGCCGCAATGAGCGCTTGTATGATATCGGCCGCTATCTTGATTCGAGGCGGCGCGGCGGCGTGCTTCCATCAGGGCAGGCGCGCACTGGGGAATATGGCGGCGTGTACGGAGCAGGGCGCAACGCTGACGATGTGACGGCCGCTGCTGGCGCGGAGCAGGCGCCGCGCGGGACTCAAGCGCTGGCGCCTGACGGAGGAGCGCGAGGCGGTGAGCAGTTCGACACCAGCCGCGTTGTATATCGCGGCCTGGGGCGTCAGTACGATCCTGCGAACGGGGGCTATTATCAGTCCTTCACCAGTTCGCTTGATGATGCGCGTGAGTACGGCTCAAACGTTGTCGCCGCTCACATTCGTCCAGGCCGTAATCTCGCTGTGGATGGCGGGGGTCGAAACTTCAACGTTTTGGGTGTGGAGCAACTACCAGCGGACGTGCGCGCTCGCCTGCATCCAAGCGTCGGTGAGACGGCCACCACAGATCAAATTGCTCACGCCGCTCGCGAGGCTGGCTATGACTCTGTGACCGTTCGCAACGTCCACGATAACCGCTGGGGCGAACGCCCGATCGCTGGGGCCGAGCCGCGCACGATCGACTTTGTGTTCAACACGGAAAATATCAGACCGCTGGATGGCATCCCGCCTCAAGCAACCGGCACCCCTGCGGGCGGCGAAAAGGTTCGCCTATCCGCTGCCGATCGTGCCTTGCTAGACGAATTACTAGGGCCCGACGCGCCTACCGCAGGCCCGCGCCGCCTAGGCCAAGACCCTGAAATCGGAAACGTCCCGCGCCAAGACCCGCCGGTCGAAGCGGCGCCCCGCGCGAACATTCCGCAAGCTTCACAGCGTCGCTGGCAGGCGGCAGTGCGCGATCCCCAGACGGGCCGCGTTTACACAGGCGAGGATCATCTCGACGCAATTGAGAGTGCGCCGACAGCCGCCATCAGGACACGTCTTGAGGCGGCCTATACGGCTGGCGCGGAAGACCCGAACGTCATCGGATTTCTGGTCGACGGGCAGTTCATGTCTCGGGAAGACGGGCTTGCGTCGATGCGGAACGCGGCGGGCCGGCCGGATCGCGCGGCGCCAGCAGCTAATCAAACTCTTAGCGGCGCCCCTGAACAGGCTGCGACCGAAGCGGGAACGTTCCGACTTTCTGCAGAACAGAGAGCGGTCCTAACGCCGGACCAAGGCTACGTTGTCGAACGTCGCATGGCCGGCCTCCCGAATCGCGAGATCGCGGCGGAGATGAACACCGACGCAAATACGGTTGGGGTTCAATTCAACGCGGCCCGAAAGCGGCTGGGCAACGCCGGCATTCAACTCAATTTCCCAGCCCCGCGCATGGGCCGCCCGGCAGATGGCGTTACGCAACGTGTGGGCCAGTTGCGCGAACAAGGGCTCGAACGGTCAGCCATCAAAGAGCGGCTCGGCCTTTCTGACACCCAATACACCTCGCGTCGCAACTTGGCAGCGCAAGCCAGCCGCCGGCGCAAAGATGATCCCCTGGCCGCAGTCGCCTTAGCCACCGGTGCGACTGGCGCAGGCATCGCCATGAGCGATGAGGCCAACGCTCAAGACCAAGACGTTTACGGCGCGATCGATCGTTACGGCTCTTCGAATGGCTATGACGATCCGAACCGTTGGCAGATCGTGCCGCCACGCGGGGAATCCATTCCCAGCGTCAACGGCATGCACGTCGTTTCGGTTGATGGTGAATATGCGATCCTTGAGGGCGATGGCCGACTTTTCCGCGCGCACGTCATGCGCGGGTTCGATCAGGATGCCAATCAGCCTTCGCTATCGCTGAACATCGTTGGCGAACTTGTGCCAGCGCCGGAGCAAGCAGGCGGGCAGCGTCGACTTGGGCAATCTGAGCCGCGCCAGTCGCAGGACGTGGCGCAGATTGCGCGTCCAATCATTTCCACTGCGGCTGGCGTAGCCTTGGGCTCAAGACTGCGCAGCCCCGCCGCCGGGGCAATGCTGGCGGCGCCGACGGCATACGTCGCCGATCGCGTGCTTGGCGGAGAGGACGGCGAAGCTATCCTTTCGGGGTCTGCGGCCGCTGGCATTCGTGGCCTTGGCCCGCGCGTGTCGGCGCAAGCGGCAGAAGAACTTGCGGCGCGCGGCCCTGAGTTTGAAGCGCGGCGGAATGCCTTTGCGCTGACCTTGCCTGAAGAGCGTGCGCCGATCCGCGGTGTGCAAGTGCGCGGCGATGAGTATCTCGGCACGCGCGGCAGCGTCGAAACGGATCAGATGGTCGAGCGTCCATGGGAAACGCCGGCCCAATCGCGCATCATTGTTCCGGGTCAAGAAATGGCCGAGCAGGGCTACTCCCGCCGCCTTGGCGAGACGGCATCGCCGCGTGAGCAGTTTGAATCGCTGTCACCGGCAGGGCAACTGCGCTGGATGGATGATGCAGAACGCCAGATGGCAGAGCGCGAAGCGCGTCTTCAAGAGCGGTTGCCGCCGCAACGTCGCTTGGCGGGACCGGAATCTCCAACCCAAGCGCTGCCCAGGTCAGAGAACGCTTTCCCCGTCGGGTTCTATGATCCGGCGACGGGGCAACCGTTGTTCGGCTCTTCCGGCCGTCAGCCGCCGCCGCGGCGCGAGCGCCTGCCGGTTGATCAGTTGAAGAATCCCGGCGGACGCCTCGGGTCAAGCGCAACTGACCGCGTCGCCGTGGCGCGTGAACTTGGCGTCGTTGGCGAAGGCGAGCGCGTCACTGGCGCCGAGGCCGTCAAGCGGATCATGGATCGCGCGCGCTCTGACAGCGCATTCCTCGCAATGCTGCGGGAGCGCTTCCCGGCGATCGCGATGGCGCTCCTTGGCGGTGCGACGGGCTCTGAGGTGATCTCGCAGCAACGACGCCTAGGACAGCAGCAAGAGGCGATGGTGCGCTAAGGCAGAAGCGATTGAATCTCGACGATGCCGAAGAGATCCAGGGCGGCCACAGCGTAAAGCGCAACGAACAAAACAACGAATGCCGCGGCCCGCAGTCTGCGCCACGGCTTGCGCGCCGCGTGTTCGTCCGTCTCATACACGAGCTCAGGCGGATGCAGGCCGCCGCGTGCGTCCGGCGCATAGCCGCGGAAGGTGGATTGCACGTCTCTCATCGTGAACCCGCCAGTGAAAAGCAGCGCTGCGAACGCGCTGCGTAAACGTCCATCCGCCGCGAATATTCGTCGATGTCGTTTTGCGTGGCGAACGGCATGCGATCCAGATCAGCGATGTCTTGGGCCTGCATGTCCTGGCAGAACTGTCGCCAGTTCGCCGAACTGCGGTCATTGCGCGCCCGGCGTCCCGCCTCGTAGCTTCGGGCCGCGTTATCCCAGAAGTTAGGCTGCGACGCCGTCGGCGCAGGATCTCGTTGGCTGTTGACGATGCACGCGCCGTTCGGCCCGGCAGACTGGCGGCACGCTGGCAACGAGTAATACATGCAGCGCGTTCCGGCTGCATCAACGACGCAGAACGGCGCCTGAGATTGTGCGGCAGCCTGGCCGGTGAGCAGCGCCAGAGCCAGGATTGCGGGGCGGATCATCTCCGCGACTTTCGCGCTTCCACGATCTCCCACAGCTTCACCTCCACAAAATTCGTAAGGCTTCGACGCTCGGCATCCGCCAGACGTTGAAGCTCCTCTTTGAGCTTTGGGTCAAGTCGCATCGAGAATGGGACGGTTTTGCTCATGTCAGCCACGTAACCCGCATGCGCTACTTTGTCAAGCAGCGCTTGACGCGTGCGCTACAGTGCGCTACATATGGTTTAGTCGCACGCCGGGGCCGGGCGTTCAAACCAATCCCCGGCGTGCCTTTCTTGCGAAAGGGGCTTTCACCCATGTTGGAATTTAATCAGCTTCGCGCGCGGCTCAAGCGCGCATGGAAGGAGGCGTCAGTTGCGGGGCGAAACCTGCCGCTGACGCTCACAAGTTTTGGCGTGCTGACTTGCGTCGAACTCTTCACCGCGGGCGGCATTGTTCAAACGACAACCGAAACGGTTGCGATCTTCGGTTATAACGTTTCGCTGGCGATGCTGGAGGTCGGTCTCTCCTACGGCTGCGGTATCCTCTCGATCCTGGGCTCATCGTCGGTGGCGGAGTTGCGTTCTGATCCTCGCCCGGATCAACGCCGCCGCGCCGGCGCCGCGCGCCTCGTCTCGACGCTGCTCATGGTGGTGCCGATCGTGTTCTTCACGAACGCGTTGGCGCTGCAGAACCAGCGCGCCGCCCGCGCTGAATATGTGGCCTCAGAAGCTTATGGCGTGCACCAGCAGATGGTGCGCGACATGAGCTTGGACAGCACCGTTCGTCTGGAAGCCGCCGCCAATCTCGAGCGCGCCGCAGAAGTTAAGACCGTGCGCATCGACGACTCATGGTTCGGCGCCCTCTTTGCGGCGATCTTCGTTTACGGGACGCTTGGCTGGTCAAACACGGCTCTCCACCGCCCGCGCCCAGAAACGGCGTGGGAGGCCAAGGAGCGGGCGCGAGACCGCAAGCGCCGGATGGAGCGGGAGCGCCGCGAACTCCGCCACAAGGAACGCCAAGCTGAAGAGCGGGCCCTTCAAAAGGGCGGCGCCAAGGTGTTCGACTTGCTGAGTCACCTGCGCGCCGGGTAACCCCGCGAGTGACCATGGGGGCTGATAATCGGTCCCCATGGTCGCCTACAGAATTGACTTCAGCCAGATCCAACAACTGGACGCGAACAGCGCCGTCTACAATGGCGGCAAGCTCTATGTTTACGAGAACGAGACGACCACGCTGAAGACGGTCTATTCGGATCGCGACGGGTTGGTGAGCGCGGCCAATCCGATCGAAGCAGATACGGCAGGACGGTTCCCAACGCGGTACGTCGCCACTGACGACCTGATGACTTTGGTGTTCAAGACATCAGCGGGCGTCACGGTTTGGTCGGTGGACGACTTTGAGCCGGTGGCGTCGGTCGACAATGCCGACCTTGCTAACTATCTCGCGCGTGCTGGCGGCGATACCTATCGCATGACCGGCCCGCTGGAGATGAAGGAAGGCGCCGCCGTCCCGTCCGCCACGGCGATCGATCTCGACGCCGCCACCGGCAATACAATCCACATCACCGGCACGACGACAATCAACGCGGTGACGCTGGCTCAAGGCTCGTATCGAACGGCGATCTTCGACGGGGCTTTGCAGCTTACGCACTCGGTCAACTTGATCTTGCTGGGCTCGGCAAATATTGTCACGGTCGCGGGCGACATTGCCGTTTTCTATGGCGAAGGCTCGGGCGTAACGCGGCTTGTTGATTATACGCCGTCGAACGGGCGCCCGCTCATTGAGTCCGCAGACGTGCTCGTCGCTGTAGGCGATGAAACCACGCCCATCACGACCGGAACGTCAAAGATTACATTCCGCATGCCGTTTGCGATGACGCTGAGCGCCAGCGCACTCCCGCGGGCTTCGCTGACGACGGCTCAAGCGTCTGGCAACATCGTCACAATAGACATCAACGAATCCGGGTCTTCGATCCTTTCCACCAAGCTCACGATTGATAACTCTGAGCTTACTTCAGAAAGCGCGGCGACGCCGGCAGTGCTGAGCGACACAACGATTGCCGATAACGCGGTGATTACGATCGACATCGATCAGTGTGACGGCAGCACTGCGGCGGCCGGCCTGAAGGTTCTCCTCCGCGGCTACCGCCACAATCGGAGCTGACGATGGCGGTATGCATCGTCATTCAGAATAAAGGCTCCACGGCCACGGGTACGGACGTCACGCCTGGCGCGGTCGCGTTCAGCGACGTCACGTCCTACATCAACAGCGCGCTTACCAACACGGTGACGATCACAGGCATCGACACGCCGATTATCGTTCGCATGGCGTGGACGACCGTCAACGCTGCCAATCGCGGGCGCTGGATCGTGAACGGCGTTAGCCAGCCCTTCGGGGCTTCACCGCAAGACGTCACGATTACCAATGGCGCCCAGATCGCCTTCAACTGGCAAATCACCGACGAAGGCCCGGCCACATCCAGCGGCGTTGGAACGGTGACCAACCGGAGCGACAGCAACACCACGCTCGACACGCTCAACTACTTCATTGAGCGGCCGGAGTCGCACGGCGGCTTCTCCTAACAACGCCGCATAGGGCGCCGCGCGTGGGAAAATCTCACTCATGGCAATCTATGTTATGGCGCTTGATCGCGGCGGTTATACCGCTTCCGGTGGAGCGTGGTATGACGGGCGCTCGCTTGCTGAGGGCGGGCGCTGCGTGCGTCTGGAGATGTTCGAGGACGAGGTGATTGATGTCACCGTCGAGTTCTCGGATGCGCCTTCTGAAACTGACTACGAGGAAGACGGCATCGACATTTCGTCGCCGGTGATCTCGGGCAACACCGTTACGTTTCAGATACAGGGATTGAACGCCAACGGCTCAATGAGCCTGTTGACGATGTTCTCCAGCGGCGCGGCGCGCAGGCTCACAATCGTTGCGAACGAGAACCAGCCGTTGATTGGCTCGATCGCTCCCACTGATGATGATGACGTTGACGATGGAGCGTGGGGATGACCCGCAGACAGATTCCGCGCGCGACTGCTGCACAACTTGACGCGGCGACGTTTCTTCCCGGTGAGATTGCCGTCGATACCACCAACGACGAACTGCGCTACGACGGCGACGGCTCTACCGTTGGCGGGATCAAGATCGCCAAGAAGAGCGATGTAACGGCGCTGCAAGCGCTGGTCGCGAATCTAGCCGAAAGCGGGCAGGTTTTAATCTCTCGACAAGCTGCAAGTTCGTCGGCAACTATCGATTTCACCGGCCTTAGTTCAACTTATGACCGATACATTCTGCAAGTGTGCAGCGCCAAACCTGCGACAGATGACGTAGCTCTCGAACTTCGCGTAGGAACAGGTGCGGGGCCTTCGTATCAAACCTCTAATTACTATTGGGGGAATACGAATATGAGAGGGACCACGACTTTTGCGGGCGGCTCCGCTTCTGACGTTGCGCTATTCGTTTCCGGTCTTTCGGGCGGTGGCGCTGGCGTCGGTAACGCTGCTGGCGAAAACATTCAAACGACTATCGAGTTCTCTAATCCAGACAGCGCCGATTTTATGCAAGTAAGTTGGCGCTCAACTTTCATGCGTGCTGATGGCACATCTTGCACAGTCGTCGGCGGCGGTTGTTACAATGTCGCCGGGGCGATTACAGCGGTTCGACTGTTGTTTAGCTCGGGCAATATTGCCTCTGGCGATTTCATTCTTTTGGGCGTTCGTCACGCCAACTAAACGGAGCGGCTGAAGCGATGGCGCGCTTCGGTTACTGAAACCCCGCCCGCGACCTTGCCCGTCGATACTTTCTCTCATGTCCGTTGTCGACGACACGATTGGGCCAAGGCCCTACGAAGCCTCAAGAGATGATCCTCAAACGCAAGCGCCTTTCCGGCGTTCTTTGGGGCCTGGCTATGATTGGTTGATGGAGCTGGGTCGCCAGCTTTATCGGCCGGCGTTGGGTGTGATCGTTCTTGGCGGTCTCGCGCGTCATTGGATTTACGGCGCGGAATTGAGCGAAGGCTCGCTTCTGATCCTTGCGGGCCTTGCCGCGGCGCTTGCAGGCATCCGCGCCGCGGAGATCACCATGAACCGGCCGGGCCGGTGAGGTGGAACGTGGGAATTTGGATTCTCATCGGTACCGTAGTTCTGGCCTTCATCGTCGCTGACGCGTTCTTCGACGTCTCGGCCAAGTTTTCTCGCTGGTGGGTTTCGCGGGTGCTCCCCTTCTGGGGCAGCATTTGGGGGCGAGCGCGGGATGCGGTTGAAAAGACCCATCCCGCGCATTCCACATGGAACGGTGAAACACCGGCAAGGGCTCACTACGATTGGCTGGGTTTTCTCTGGAAGGCCAAGTGGGCGATCCTGATCGTGCTTGGGTTTGCCTTTGCCGTCGGCGCTCTACGCGGCTGCACGCCGATCTGGGGGCCGTCGCGGGACACGCTGAAGGCGGAGCTTCGCCATGAGCGCGACGTCGCCGATGCGGCGGAGCGTGCGCGCAAAGCCGAAGCCATGCTGGCCGATGATGTCACCGAACGCAGGAACGCAGCCGATGCCGAGCGCCGCGCCCGCTCCGAAGACGTTGCGAACACAGAACAGGAAATCCACGATGCGGAAGATCTGGAAACTCGCCTTGCTGCCTATCGCGCTTTGCGCGAGCGCCTGCGTGTCGGCGCGTCCGAACATCTCGCTCGGGCTGACGCAGATTACGTGTCCAGCCTCCCTGAGCGTTGAGGCTGAGGACCAGGGCGAGTTTGACGGGGTCGTGCTCGCGCTCCTGCCGCCTTGGGCGCAATCCTACGTACTAACCAGAGAAGGCCGCTGGGAAAATATCAGGGCCGCTGGCGAGCATGCGAAGGCCGATGGGCTCGAGGCGTGCGCGGACTTCAACCGACGCGCTGCCGAGGCTTCTCACTGAGGCCTCCCGTCTCCCGGTCGGAGGCGCGCCGGATTAGGCGGCGGCCTGTGCGGCCCAACGCTTCAAGGTCGAGAGCGGAACGCCGGTCGCCCGGTGGACGTCGCAGGGCCGCTTGCCTTGGCCCAACAATAAACGGGCCTGGGCTCGGTCGGGCTCACTGAGATTTCGAGACTGAGCCGGGCTCATTTTTTGGCTCGTGGGCTTTGGCTCACGGATGGGCTCATGGCCCATTTGGCCCGGTCCGTGAGCCTGGGCCGTTGGGCTCATGGCCAGGGCCACTGAGCCAGCGAGCCCACCGGCCATGAGCCTCAAATTTGGGCCGTGGGCCTTTGGCCCATTTGGCTCACTTCGGGCCGGCTCATCTTCCGGTGAGCCAATGGGCCGAGCCTTCTTTTTCGGTGCAGTTTCAACGCGCTCAATGGCCCATTCATGGAATGGAAGCGAGAGGGCCAAGTAGGTAAAGGCCACGTAGGCCGGCAGGGCCAAAGCGCCCATGTCGGGCTCAGTTGGCCCGCCCACGATGAGCCCGAGCGCGTGATAGATCGAGAAAATGGTCCACGCTGCGCAGCCCACAATCGCCAAGGCCCAATAGGCCATTGGGCCGGCCACGTGCTCACGCTTGAGGGCTCTGGACCACTGGACCGCGGCGATGAATCCCCAGCCTTCAATAACGACTGTGACGGCGCCCATGCCGATCTTGAGCCACACCGAAGTTGCCGGCGCAAAGGCCCAGCCCAGAAAGCCCATGCCGATCAGCGTCGCCAAAACGACGCGAGCCCATGAGCGGGGCCACTCGTTGGGTTCGGGCGGTTCGTATGTGTCTAAAGTTGACAAGCGAGCGCCCCAGCGCAGAAGAGGGCGAGCACGGCAAGAACCGAGACGATGGCGCGATCCCACTTGCCGCGCAGAATGGCGAGCGGGTTTGTCCACACGATCCAGAAAAGGACGGCCGCGCAGCCCAGGAAAATTGCGATGCCGATGATGTCCTGCATGCGGCGATCCAAAAGCCGAGGCGGTTAAGACGCGCTTAACCAACGTGGCGTGAGATTCCAAACGTGCCAGGACAGGTGCGCCGCCGAAGGCCGAACAAAGCGGGCT
>JACCDG011531991.1_pt1 | contig 12602 bp, 12 predicted proteins | sample 7442471 | NCBI WGS metagenome assembly JACCDG01 (sample SAMN15323444, study PRJNA562643) | freshwater metagenome | isolation source: river surface water | place: USA:Blue River Watershed | collected 2017-08-17 | reverse complement strand
TGGGAGAGGAAGTCAATGCCCTTCTTCAAGGTGTTAATGAGCTCTTGCAAAGTAGAAAAGAAGCAGATGCCACCCTCGCTGGCATCCTTGGCAGAGCAGAAATTAGAGCTTAAAAACGATCACAAAGTCCTCTGATAAATCTCGGTCTTGCCTCATCGGTTCAACAGGACATTGCATCTATCACATCCAAATATTTTTAATAAATATGAGGCTATCCGTAATGTAAAAAAAATTTAAAATTGGTGATTTTTGTGCATATCTGAAAGCGGCTTTTGAGGTCAATGTGCAAGCACATGGCCGAAAAAGCCGCTTTCAGAGAGGCTAAAAAGGACGGTTTTAAAAATTTTTTACATTACGGATAGCCTCATTGGTTTTAAAAAATATTTCATTAGAAATTCTGCAGTCGCTTTCGGTATAGTCGATCATAGCCCAAACAACTTGAAAAATCGAGAATTTGGCAAGGAGGCTCCTTCCTCATCCAAATTCTCAAGGAAAAGCGGATAGCGCCAAAGACCGATTTTTCAAGTTGTTTGGGTATAAGATCTGGAAAAAGATCTCTTAATCTTCTAAGAACCTTCCTCATTAAAATTTTTCGTCGATTTTTCGGATTATTTTGACTGATTTTCGACTGGTTCTTGTGGGGTAATATCAACAAAATGTATATTACCCTATAAGAACCAGTGTCGAAGATCAGCGAAAACCTTTTTACTGAGATAGGTTCATAAACTTTAGATAGGAATCCTCCATGCAAGAAATTCTTTTAAATGTCGAATCGAAGGAGCTCAGGTACGCTCACATGAAAAATGGGAGCCTGTACGATTTAGTCGTTGAACGCAAAAAAAACAGGCAACTCACTGGCAATGTTTATCGAGGAAAAGTTACCCACATTCTGCATAATATTCAGTCCGCTTTTATTGATATCCATGAAGGAGAAAATGGATTTATTCACATCTCCGACATCTTGGAAAACACGCAAAAATTCCAAGAGATGTTTGAAATGGACTTTGATTGGGAATGTGAAATCGCTGCTGTGAAAGAAAAAAAGAAAAAAGAAACTGACATTGCAAAAATCCTTAAAATTGATCAACCAGTTCTTGTTCAAGTTGTCAAAGAACCGATTGGTTCCAAGGGAGCAAGGCTGACGTCGAACATCTCAATTGCTGGTAGATACCTCGTTTTACTTCCTAACACACCGCACCGTGGGGTTTCTCGCAAAATTGAAGATGCCGCTTCAAGAGAGCGACTTAAAAACCTGATCAAAGCCTTTGAGATGCCAAACGATATGGGTCTTATCTGCAGAACAGCCTGCATGGGAGCTTCTTCTGAAATGCTGATTGCAGAAGCGCATGATCTACTCAAATCATGGCAACATATCATCGAACAATTTCATAAAGCAACAAAACCTATCTGTCTCTATGAAGAATCTGACATCATTAAAAGAGCGGTTCTCACAGCGGTTGATAAAAAATTTGATCGGATCTTAATTGATGACTATGCCACTTTTCAAAGGTGCAAACACCTCTATGAAAAGTACAGTAATGAGCACGAATTAAAAGTGGAATACTATCGAGATAAAGTGCCGATGTTTGAGCGCTTTAACGTTGAAAAAGAAATCGAAAAGGCACTGCGTCGTAAAATTTGGCTTTCCAGTGGTGGCTATCTTTTCTTTGACCGCACGGAAGCGATGTACACAATCGATGTCAACTCTGGCAGAAGTGGTTCTCAAAATAATGGGCAAGATGTCGAAGAAACGCTTGTCCGCATCAACATGGAAGCTGCTGATGAGATTGCGCGCCAACTGCGCCTGCGCAATATTGGAGGCCTGATTATCTGTGACTTCATTGATATGCGTTCCCGTAAAAACCAAAAAAGAGTCTTAGACCATCTCAAAGAAGCGATGAAAGAGGACTCTGCAAAATGCACCGTCTTAAGCATGAGTGAATTCGGACTCATTGAAATGACACGTCAACGCAGCAGAGAATCTCTCATCCAGACGGTCTTTACCAGCTGTCCTTACTGCAATGGCAGTGGCCAGATCAAAAGCCATGAGAGCATTACAATTGAAATTGAAAGATCTCTTAAAAAGCTTATTTTCCAACAACAGCATTTCGGCCTAGAGCTTGTCCTTCACCCGGAGCTAGATCACTATTTAGGACATCGTGATAAAGAACTTTTACGAAAACTCGCGCAAAAAGCCAATGCGGAGATCCGGTTCAACATCAATGACAATCTCCACATCAATGCCTTTGAATTCTATTCCACATTGAACGGGAAAAAGTTAGAAGGATGACACTAGACATATTTTTTCTAGAGCTAAAAAAAGCGGTAAGTCAGGAAAAAATTCCTCATAAATATGCGGAGATTCTCAAGCATTTTTATGAGGGATATCGCTCGACACTAGGAGAGAAGTTTTCCTTATCAGAGGAGAAGCTTTTTGTAACCTACTTAGAGCTTGCTTCTTCCCAATGTCAAAAGCCCTACTCTTTTGAGTTGTACCACCAAGCCATCAGGGAACCTTTAGACTACTACCAGTTTGGCATTGAGATTCTCTCTCCCCTTGTGAATCGCAAGATGTCTTCTGTTTTAGGAAAAGAATACCTTCCCGAAATTAAGGCGCATTTAAAAAACCAAGAGAATGTTGTTTTTTTTGCAAATCACCAAACAGAGGCAGATCCTGTTGCAATCAGTATTCTTCTAGAAGACTTAAGCCCTGATCTTGCTCAGGAGATGATCTTTGTTGCTGGAGCGCGCGTGATCACCGATCCCTTAGCGGTTCCTTTCAGCTTAGGAATTAACCTTCTCTGTGTGCATTCCAAGCGCTATATCGACTTTCCTCCAGAAGAAAAAAGAATGAAACAACTCCATAATCAACAGACGATGGAAAAAATGAGCGCTCTTTTAAGCTCGGGAGGCAAAGCAATTTATGTCGCTCCGAGTGGAGGAAGAGATCGCCCAAACCTCCAAGGAGTCTTTGAAGTAGCCCCCTTTGATCCTCAGAGCATTGAGATGTTCTATTTGATGACCCAAAAATCCAAGAAGACCACCCATTTTTACCCCCTCTCGCTCAAAACTTATGGCTTAGTTCCTCCTCCTGAGACAATCCAAGTTGAACTAGGAGAGATGAGAAAAGCTCAGTATGCTCCGATCCATCTGGGCTTAGGCCCTAGAATTGATATGGAACATATTCCTGGAAATGATATGAAGGATAAACATAAGCGTAGACAGTTACGAGCGGACTATATCTGGGGTTTAGTGAATCAAACCTATAGCCGCTTTCCCTAAATACTAGGAGGCCTTCCCGATGAAAAGCTTGAAAACGATGCTCGCATTGTTATGCGCACTTTCTTCTCCTTATCAACTTTCAGCTGAAGTCGCCCAAGCACAAACCATTGCCTCCCAAACCAGAGGTTATACGCTTGTCAAAGACCAGACCTCTCTTCAGGTCTTAAGTCCTGCTCTTCAGAACCGCAAAATCGGCAAAATTATCCTAGATAACGGCTTGCAAGCCTATCTTGTATCCGATCCAGGAGTCGAACAATCTGCAGCGGGCCTAGCCGTTGAAGCAGGCTCTTGGCAAGATCCTAAAGCCTACCCCGGCCTTGCCCACTTTCTAGAACACATGTTGTTCATGGGGACTAAGGCCTATCCCGATGAAGGGGAATACATGCAGTTTATTGCCGATCATGGAGGAACTGTCAACGCCTACACAGCATCTGATCGTACTGTCTACATGCTCTCTGTCAATAACGATTCTTTTAAAGCTGCAGTAGACCGTTTTTCCCACTTTTTTATCGATCCCCTCTTCTCTCCAAATAGCATTTCTCGGGAACTGCACGCTGTCGATCAAGAACACGCCAAAAACATCGAGCATGATGGCTGGCGCCAATACATGATTTTTAAAGAAACTGCCAATCCCAACCACCCCCACTGCTCTTTCTCGACAGGAAATGCGAAAACCCTCTCAGGAATTCCTCAAGAGAGCCTCAAAAAATGGTACCAAGAACATTATAGCGCAGGGGCGATGCACCTGGTCCTCGTCTCCCCTCTTCCTTTAAATGAACTGATCTCACTCACAGTCGAAAAGTTTTCAAAAGTTCCTTCTTTTAAACAGCAAAAGCAAGCCATTGACAGCCCAATTCTCTCTTCGGCTCAAAAGGGGCATATGATCTTCATTAAGCCAGTGAAAGAGATGAAACAGCTCTCTTTTGCTTGGGAAGTTCCCGCTCCTTTTGCAAGTGATATGGAAAGACGCGCTCCTGAGCTTGTAGCTTACGCTCTTTCACAAGAAGATTCTAATAGTTTAATTTCCCTTCTCAAAAAAGAAAACTTAGCCGAAGGAATTCACGCCGCGTGTGATCGGTACGACAAAACCTCCCTTATTTTTGAAATCGATATTGCTCTTACAGACCAAGGAGTGCATGAGCTGGACCGTGTCATCAGCGCAACTTACGCGATGCTCTCACTTCTTGAGACTCAAGGATTTCCAAAATCTGTCTATGATGAACTGAAAACTCTTTCAGAACTCAGCTACCAATATCAAGCACGTAAAGATCCTTTTGCAAGTGTGACATCCCTCACCGAAGATCTTGTGTATGAAAATCTGGCCACCTATCCGCAAAAAACACTCGTTCCTTCAACTTATGATCCTGAATTTATCGGTCAATTTCTCCATATTCTCACACCAGAAAATTGCGTCTATTTCGTCCAAGCGGCTCCAGAAAAAACAGGGATCCTGCCGGATACGAAAGAAAAATGGATGAATGCGGAGTATGCGATTAAAGAAATCTCTCCGGATCGCATGCTTGCATGGGGACATCCTACTCCTATCGAAGGACTCAAACTTCCCTCTCAGAACCCCTACCTTCCTCAAAATTTACACCTTGTTTCTGTTCCTCAGGGAGCTCCCTCTCAAGAAAACCCCATTCTCTTATCCCAAGATGAGGGATCTAAAATCTATTTTGCGTACGACACCCATTATCTCTTACCAGAACTCGGGACCTATTTTTCCATTAAAACACCCCTTCTGGATACAACAGCAGAAGCTAGTGTCTTAAGCGATCTTTATCTCAAAGCTTTAGGAGAAGACCTCTCAGAAATTCTCCATCACGCAGGGACAGCAGGTATTCGGACTTCCCTCTCTTCAGGACCCTTTGGAATTCAAGTCATCACGCAAGGCTTTAGTGATCCTGTCCCCATCCTACTCACAGAAATCTTTGCCAAACTCAAAACAGTGCATCCGACAAGCTCTCAGTTCGAACTCTATAAGACATCACTAAAACTAGACTACGCGAATTCTAGTAAAGAGCTTCCCGTGAAACAAGCCATGGAGACTTTGAATCATGTCCTTGCAAAAACACCAACCGATCAAGAAAAGATCAAAAGTCTGCAAGGAATTTCGTACGAGGAATTCTTAGAGTTCTCTAAAAACCTCTTCAAAACCGCTTATGTTGAAGGTTTTCTCTACGGAAATATCGAAAAAACAGATGCCAGCGTCCTCTGGCTTGCTCTCAAAACAACCCTAGATGCTTCTCCCTATCCAACCGATTCCCATAAGCATCCTCAAATCCTCGTCCTGGATGAGAAGTATGGCCCGTACATGCTCAAAGAAACTTCTGACAGACAGGGTAACGGTGTTGTCCTCCTTTTAGAAGAAGGAAGTTTCTCTTTTGATAAAAGAGCCGCTCAACAGATTTTGGGATGCGCTCTGAAAGAAGGCTTCTTTAACGCGCTGCGCACCAAGCAGCAAACCGCCTACATTGCAAAAGCATGGAACACAGAAGAAGAACGACAACTCTTACAGTATTTTGCCGTTCAATCCAACACCCATTATCCTTCTGAACTGCTGCCACGTTTTGAGCTCTTCATCGAGGACTTCCATAAAAATCTCTCCGAAATCATTCCCCATCAAAGGTTTGAAAACATTCAGAACAACCTTGTGACCATTATGGAAAAACAACCCGAAAATATGGGGGGGATGCTCAGAGAACTTGCTGATCTGGCCTTTGAATATGAAGATTTTTCCTGGTACAAAAAACGGATCGATTCCTTAAAAAATCTCTCCTACAAGGACTTCTGTAAAATCGCTTCCGAATTTCTCTCACGAGACAATCCCCGTCGGCTTGCTGTCCTTGTGGAAGGAGTGCTTCCCAAAGAACATGATTTCCGTTATGAACAAGTTTCAAGGGAGGATATTCACCAGCTAGGCTCTTTTGTCAGCGTGAAATAATCCACAATGAAAAAAATCCGTGAGTACGTAGTCTACTTACCCGCTTTATTTCTGCTGGTAGGAATGCTACTGCTCTATTTTACGGACCTTTCCCAGTTTTTTACCTTTGAGACGATCAAACAAAAGCATGCCATTTGGGTCAGTTATGTTCAAACCCATCCCTTTCTCTCAGCGCTCTACTTCAACGCCATCTACATCCTATCCGTTTATTTCATCATTCCTGATTCGATCATTTTAAGCATCTTAGCAGGTTTTTTGTTCCCCTTGCCCTTAAGCATTCTCTACATTTGCTTTTCAGAAACCATCGGCGCCATCTTCTTTTTTCTCACGGCCGAGGTCACTTACAAAAAACTCTACGAAAAATACCGCCCCCTTGACCGTCTCCCCAGCTTCTTTAGATCCCGACTGAACGACAAGAAATATCAAGCCCCTTTTCTTCTCTTTTTTCGCCTCTCCCACCTCTTACCCTTCTGGATCATCAATCTCTGTGCTGCCTGCTTAAGTGTCTGTCTAACCACCTTCATCTGGACGACACTCGTCGGAGTCCTTCCCCTTGCCATCGTCCTAGCCGAAGGAGGCTCCCATTTAAGCCACTACATGACAGACCATACCACCTTTTCGATCTTTACCTTTCTCGACACCACCACCAGAGTTTACCTAGTCCTCATCGCCCTTGTCGCCCTCGTCCCCCTCCTCTGGAAGCGCCGCTAAAAACACCAAAGTTATCATTTTGATAACTTTGGTGTTTTTGTTAAGTTAAAGAAATGAAACAAAAAACCTGCCTCAAGGCAATTACCCCCCTTCTAAAGCAACCCTTCTTTACAGCTGAACAAGCACGCTCATTGGGTGTTTCTGCAGCAGCCCTTTGCCACTATGTCAAAACAGGAGCTCTAAAAAGAGCGCGCCGAGGAGTTTATCAAGGAATCAATGTCCCCACTTCCTTCCTCTGGGAAGACCTGATACAGGCGGTTTATTCCATGCCTGGCAGTGTTGTTTGCCTGATCTCTGCCCTAGCTCTATACAACCTCTCAGAAGAGCTGCCACGCCAACATTGGATTGGGATTCGCCATGGAACTTCCGCTAAAGTAGGCTCCCAAATTAAACTCGTCCGTTTTCGCAACGTTAAACTAGGTAAAACAGAAATTAAGGTCGAAGGCATACTGATTCCAATTTTCGATCGTGAAAGAACCATTGTAGATGCATTCCGTCTGCTGAGTAAGGAAACTGCCATTAAAGCGCTAAAAGCAGCCCTAGTACAACGAGGAAAAAATAAACTAGATCTCGTAAAGCTAGAGGAGTACGCTAAACAGCTGCGCTTTGATATCACGCCTTATTTGCTGAGTGTAACCACATGATCGGTGAACAAGCACTAAAAGATCGCCTCCAGACGATTGCTAAAGAAAAAGGGATCCCTTTTAATTCCTGCTGGAAACAGCTACTTCTTGAACGATTTCTAATACGCCTTGCTAAATCCTCTCATGCAGATCAATTCATCTTTAAAGGAGGGTCTCTCCTTGCTTACATGATGCGAATAGGAAGACAAACGGTAGATCTCGATTTTCTCCTGACCCATATCCAAGCAAAAAAGAACAGTCTTCAGGGGATTTGTCAGGAAATCATAGATCTTCAGTACGCACATGACCTCCCCAAATATTTAGAGTGATTAATTTCATAGGTCTACATCACCATATTGTGATAGACGGTATCGACATCATCGAGATCTTCAAGATATTCGATGAGTGCAAGGTTTGATTTCTTCGTCTCTTCATCACATTCAACGAGCGTTTTAGGAATCATGCGCATTTCAGCAGTTTTGCAAGTGACCTTGCGAGCTTCTAAGTTCTCTTTCACCTGGAAAAGATCTTCTGGGGCCGTGACAATAATGTAAACCTCATCTCCCGCTTCAAAATCTTCCGCTCCCGATTCGGTTGCCATCAAAAAGAGTTCATCCTCTACAAATAAATTACGAGGAACCTCGATAATCCCCTTTTTGTCAAAGTTAAAGGCCACAGCGCCGGGATTGGCAATGGTTCCCCCTTTCTTGTTAGTGGCAATGCGGATATCAGAAGAGATCCGATTTTTATTGTCTGTCATGACTTCCGCAATAATTCCCACACCACCGTACCCATATAACTCATACATAAACTCGTGGTAATCACCTGTTTCACTGCTACTTGCCTTTTTGATGTTGCGCTCGATGTTATCGCTGGGAATATTGGCTGCTTTGGCTTTTTGAATGACAATGCGCAGTTTGGAATTTGATTTAGGATCAGGCCCCCCCTGTTTCACGGCACTCATCAACTCTTTGATGATGCGGGAAAAAATCTTACCCTTGATCGCATCCGCTCTTTCTTTGCGATGCTTAATGTTTGCCCACTTACTATGACCTGCCATAAAAAAACCTACTCTTTGAAAAAAAAAGCTGTGTATTTTCCTTTTCCCATTTTTTTGCGAGGGAAAAGTGGGAAAAACGCAGCTCTGCTTTTTTAAAATCTGGGTGATGCACGCGTCTTTTCTTCCCCCTCTGTTCTATAGGAGGAAACAGCTCATGGAGCATCTCATGGTACACCACATAGGAGATAAAGTAATCGGGGAAAATGGGTGCATCTAAGAGCCGATGAATTTTAATGAGTTTGTTGTCAAAATCATAAGACCCAAGTAATCGATGGGCTCTTGCAGGCCGTGTCTGTGATCCAAACCAGGTAATTTCTGCTGTAATTTCTTCATTAAAATATTGTCTATTGAGCGCATCATAGATCGTCTGCAAATGATAGTGCTGTCCCTCAGTAATCCGAGACCTTGGGGATAAAACCTTACGAGGTTTTTTCTTACGCAGAAAAAAGAAAAGATCTCTAAAGCTTCTTTTGCATGAAGATTTTTTGCGTGTATTTGCCATCTTCTTTGAGAAAGTGAGGGTGTCTTCCAAACTCTTTGAATCCTAGTCGATCGTAGAGTTTTTTGGCTGGATTTCCTTGATAAACTTCCAAGTGCAAGGTTTCGATATGAAACTTCTCTTTGGCCAATTTCATCACCTCGCGCAGCAGTGCTGCGCCAATTCCCAACCCACGATGCTCTTTATTTAAGATGATCGAAAACAGGCACGTGTGGCGAAGTTTTTCATACGGCTGAATATAGAGATTGGCCATTCCACAAAGAACACCATCTGCAAGAACAGAAACGCCTGCCCCCATTTTTGAAAAGCTAATCCAGATCCTCACAGCATCTTCGACTTCCCGCTGATCGATCATCGGGAACCATTTGAGCACTTCGGGATCCATGAGCCACCGGGTAAGCTCAGGAGCATCTCCCTCTTCTGTAGGACGAAAACTGATCATGGGCTTCTTCTTTTGATTCATAATTTACTCTGGTAGATCGTGCGTGGTAAATAGATCCCATCTTCTTTGACAAACTTCTCTTGCCGAGCAATCTCTTCAAAACCTTGTTTTTTTAAAAGGCGGATGATCGGATTATTTCCAAAGACTTCAATATGAATGTTCTCAAGACGAAAATATTTTTTTGCAAGATTCTTCAAGTTCTTAATCAACGAAGAGCCAACTCCTTTTTTCTGATGCTTAGGGTCGACAACAATTTTAAAAAGACAGTGATGCGCTACTTTGCGATAAGGCATGAGAAAAAGCGTTCCGATTCCACAAGGCTCCTCTCCAATTGTCGCAGTCAAACTGGAGTGATACTTAGAAAAACCAATCCATCCTTGCGCTGTATCTTCGATTTCTTTTTCTAACTTCATCGGCATCCAACAACTCACAGCAGGATCTGATAGCCAACTTTTAAGAAAAGGGCCATCTCCTAGTTGCGTATAGCGAATATCGATTTCTTGATTAGGTTCCATCATTCGCTCCAAATTCTTTAAGATAAGCATTGACAAAGCCATCCAGATCTCCATCCATTACAGCCTGGATGTTGCCCTGCTCATACTTGGTCCGTGCATCCTTTACGAGTGTGTAGGGTTGAAAGACATAGCTGCGAATCTGAGATCCCCAGGCAATCTCTTTCTTTTCTCCTACCATTCCTTTCAACTTACTTTGCCTCTCTTCGACCTGCTTTTCATAGAGTTTCGCTGTGAGGAGTTTAAGACACGTCTCCCGATTCTGTAACTGACTCCTTTCATTTTGACAAGAGACCATGATTCCCGTGGGAAGGTGTGTAATCCGAACCGCAGAATCGGTCTTGTTGACGTGCTGTCCACCAGCTCCTGATGCTCTGTAAGTGTCCACCCGAATCTCATCGGGCTTAATTTCGATTTGAATATCATCATCAATCTCCGGAGTCACATCAATTGAGGCAAAACTCGTATGACGCCTTGCGTTGCTGTCAAAAGGAGAGATCCGAACAAGACGATGCACTCCACGCTCCGCTTTACAGTAACCATACGCAAAAGGCCCTGAAATCTTCAGGAGCATACTCTTAATACCAGCGATCTCTCCATCGACAACATCAAGAACATCGACTTTCCAACCCCTCTTTGCAGCCCATCTCTGATACATTCTAGAAAGCATGAGAGCCCAATCACACGCTTCTGTCCCACCAGCTCCTGAGTTCACTTCTAAATAGCAATTCTTGCCATCAAGCTCTCCACAGAGCATCCGACGCATTTCTAACTCACCTAGCGCCGCATCAACAGCATCTAATTCATCTTTCAGCTCCTGAAAAAAAGCGGGATCAGAAACAGGATCCACTTCTGGCAAAAGCTCTTTAACAGCTTCAAAACGGGCCTTAATTTCCTGGTAGGGAACCGTCCACAATTTGAGCCCCCCCATTTCTTTGATGACTTTCTGAGCAGCTTCTTGATCATCCCAGAAATCAGACTCTGACATCTCTCCTTCAAGGGACGCTATTTTCTCGAGTTTGTTCCTCAAGTCAAAGATACCTCCACATATGAAGTAATCTGCTATCCATACTCTTGATCTGAGATGCGAGCTGCTCGTTCATACACTCCCCCACTGAAAATGCTAGACTATACAGCATTTCCCCTGAAAATACCACTCAAAAAAGACGGGGTATGACTTAAATTTCCATCCGTCTTCTTAAGATCTCAACCTGTCCCTAGAAAAAAGGTTTCCCCCAGGACAATCCTTCAATTTTCAGTGTTTTACTCTCGCATTCCTTAACCAAGTCTTTACAATAATAGCGCACATTCTATAACATCCTGCACTGTTTTAAGGCAGAAGTGAGGGAAATGGACCCTTGTGAGAATTTTAATCCAAAATTTTAGGAGGCAGTTTTATGGCAACATGTATGGAATCCGTTACTAGTACTTTCAATCCTGTTATTAACTTTGCAACAACGAATGCTCGTTCAGCATTAGACTTCGTTGTAGAAGGTATCAAGAGCCTAGCAAGCCGTGTGAGTTTAGCAGCTGGACCTGCATTGACAGCTCTTGTTGCTTTTGCTAGTGCAAATCAGATTGCGTTTGGCGCAACAATCGCTGTTGTTGCAGGAGTTACCCTGCTCGTTGCCCATCTCTGGAACAGCTGGAACCCACCAACAGTTGCTGATTTTTCAGTAGAAGAGCTTGCAACAAGATCTGCAGGAGATCTCGGGAAAGCTTATTTGATATCTCAAAAGAACGAACAAGTCTTAGCAGCGAAAAAAAATCCTGCTGAAGAAGGTTTAAAACCACAACCTGACCAAGCAGCGAAAAAAAGTGGCTGAAGTCAAGTTATCGTAGTTTTTTGTTTTTTTAGGGCGGCGGGTTTCTATCCGCCGCTTTTTTCTACCCGGATCGTTTCTTTTTCTGAAATACTATACTTAATGTGGATTCTAGGCTTTTCGATCTTTTCATAAAGAATCTGGAGTCTTTCCCCTTCCATGAAAAGTAGAGCTCTTTGCCCATCGGGCACACAGATTTGAAAATTCCCGTCTAAAATAATATTTTCCCCAATCAATTCACTATTACCTTCGAGGATGATCTCACAGGCTTCCTGTCGCACCACCTCATTTTTCCAAAAGACAGCGGGTTTTTCTTGATCAATCCCCTGGTTAAAAATTCTAACATTTTTTAACACGCACTTACCCACGTGATCGGAATACTGAAGAAAACCTGTTTCATCTACATGCCCCATAACCTGGTGAGCCTGGATGAGTAGACTTCCGTCCAAGGTCAAATTCTCTACTACGAGTTCTGCGATTTCCAACTGGAGCTCACTTCCTTGAGCAATCTCTCCACCCACTAATTTCTGGGCTATCACGTCGTAAAGAGGGCCTAGTGCTGGGTGGTAAACAAAATGGAAAGGACATCCGTCCACTTCCTCAAAATGGGGGAGTCTAAAACCACAATGCTTTAAAAGAGCATACGCATTAGCGCTATAATCCAGGTAGGATCCTTGCGGCGTTTCTAGAAGGGAACTACCCAGCT
>JACCDG010069823.1_pt1 | contig 12602 bp, 15 predicted proteins | sample 7442471 | NCBI WGS metagenome assembly JACCDG01 (sample SAMN15323444, study PRJNA562643) | freshwater metagenome | isolation source: river surface water | place: USA:Blue River Watershed | collected 2017-08-17 | reverse complement strand
AGAGGAGTCAAACAAAAATGAACGAGCAAAATACCAGATGGTATGTCTATGAACTCATCAATCCTATCAATGGAAAGGTGTTTTATGTAGGCAAAGGAACTGGAAATAGAATAGACCAACATGAGCGTGAAGCCGCTAAAGGGGTATGCTCAAAAAAATGTAATAAAATCAATTACATAATTAAGCGTGGTTTCAAAATAAAGAAGCAAAAAGTAGCACTATTTTGGGATGAACAGGCTGCTTATGACCATGAGACTGATTTGATTGCTCAGTATGGTTTATCTAATCTCACAAACATCATGGCTGGCGGTCAAACCGCATTTGATAGACGCTTAGTTGAGCGTAAGACTCGAATCAAAGAGCCTCAGTTTTCTTTATCGGATTGGCTTGAAAAGAAAAAGCCAGATCATCCTACATTTAGCCGTTTTGCTGAATGGTTTAAGACTGGGATGTACACAGGCAAGAAAATATCTGTAAGTAGCGAAAACCCCAAGCTTACATATCATTGCGTAGCCACAGAGATTGTCTATAACAAGATTCTTCCATTCTTTTGGGAAAAGATTAAACAAGACGATAAAGCCATTGAGGTATTTACTCAAAGGATGAAACATCACAATGTGGAGTTGGTATATGGCGGCTAGAAAACGAAAGGTTACTTTGAGCGATTCATGGAAAGATGGAATCAAAGCCTCTGTAATTATGGGGCGTTTGTATAACCATGTTCAAGGCGAAACAGAGATGAGTCAGAGCCAGATAAAAGCGGCTCAGATCATTCTTGCCAAGATAGTTCCTGATCTATCTCGTGCTGAAATAGCAGGGGATTCCGACAAACCTATCGAACATAGGGTTACATGGCAGAAGTAATCGAGATCGCCTACAAACCAAGAGAACAACAGCTTGCTATCCATGACTTAATGGACAGTAAGCGTTTTGGTGTTGTCGTTGCCCACAGGCGTATGGGCAAAACAGTCTCAGCTATCAACCATCTAATCAAGGATGCAGTCCTCAACCAAAAGGATGCGCCTAGATACGCTTATATAGCCCCTACCTATGGTCAAGCCAAGCGAGTGGCATGGGACTACCTAGTTAAGTATGCAGAGCCTCTAGGTGGCACACAGAACATTACCGAGTTGCGAGTTGACTTCTGGGGTAGGCGTATCCAGTTATATGGCTCAGACAACCCTGAGACACTTCGAGGCCAATATTTTGATGGGGTCATCCTAGATGAGATCGGAGACCAAAACCCAAAGATATGGACTGACATCATTCGCCCTGCACTAGCTGACAGAAAAGGATGGTGTTTATTTATCGGGACACCAAAGGGACACAACCACTTCAAAGAACTGCGAGACAGGGCAGAGAAAGAGGAAGGTTGGGGTTTGCTAGAGTTCAAAGCCTCTGAGACAGGGGTAGTGGATGACACAGAACTCAAGGCTGCTAAGAACGAGATGGGGGAAGATAAGTACCGCCAAGAGTTTGAGTGTTCTTTTGACGCAGCAGTAGAAGGTTCTTACTATGGACAAATCCTTAACGAACTAGAAGAAAAGAAGCATATGCAAGAGATTCCTAGAGAGGAATTGAGCAGAACCTTTACTGCTTGGGACTTGGGTATGGGCGACTCTACGTCTATCTGGGTGGCTCAACTGGTAGGAACTGAGGTCAGACTACTCGACTACTACGAGAATCATGGGGTTGGACTAGACCACTATTCGAAGTGGATTAGAGATAACGACTATGAAAAGGCTGAACATATCTTGCCCCATGACGTTAGGGTAAGAGAACTAGGCACAGGCAAGAGCCGAATGGAGATGCTTGAGGAAGCTGGACTAGAGATCAAGATAGCCCCAAGAATGAGCCTAGACGATGGCATCCAAGCTGTTCGTAGATTGCTGCCTAGATGTTGGTTCAATGTGCCTAAAGTTCAAATAGGACTTAATTGCCTGAGAAACTACCGCAGAGATTACGATGAGAAACGAAAGATTTTCTATGAAAGACCACTACACGATTGGTCAAGTCATGGGTCGGATTCGTTTAGATACCTTGCATTAGGTTTAGATGAGGGTAATTCCTCGTGGTCTAAGCCTATCAACAAAGCACCGAGTTGGATTGTTTAACAGGAGAAAAGTATGTATGTAGAGCGACAAGGGGTAAATCTAGTCCCAAAAGTAAAAGAACTTGAAATGCGTATCGAAATGCTTGAAAATGTGGTAAATGAGTTAAAATTGGACAAACCCCGAATGGGTCGCCCTCCAAAGGACAAACATGGCACAGAACGAGTTACTGTCGATAATCCAAGCAGAGATTGATGATTCTATTGGTTACATCGAATCCGAGACAGTCGAACAACGCAAACAGGCTTTAGAAGCCTATCTCCGACAGCCATATGGCAACGAGGTTGAGGGTAAGTCACAGATTGTTACAGGTGAGGTAGCAGAGGCCATTGATGGTGCTTTGCCCTCACTTGTTCGCATTTTCACAGGCTCAGATCAGATTGTTGTTTTTGAACCACAAGGCCCTCGTGACGAAGCATCCGCAAAACAAGCGACCGATTTTTGTAATTGGGTTTTCCACAGGGATAACGATGGCGTAGCCATTTTGCACGATTGGTTTAAGGATGCTCTCTTACAGAAAGTAGGGGTGGTGAAAGCCTACTACGACACCAAAGAAAACATCACCAAAGAGCGTTACTTCAACTTGTCTAACGATGAGTTAGCAATGCTCATGTCTGACGACACAATGGAGATCGTTGAGCAAGATACAGAAGAATTCCCTATTTTCGATCAAATGGGTAATCCTGCGCTAGACCAGATGGGTCAGCCAATGATTAACTCTATCCACAATGTTGTTGTCCAACAAAAGAAGATGGTTGGCAAGGTGGTGATCGAGAACGTACCCCCAGAGGAGTTCTTGATTAGCAAGAAGGCTAGAACGATTGCAGACAGCCCATTCGTAGCCCACAGACAGATGCTAACTCGTAGTGACTTAATTGCTATGGGTTTCAATAAAAAGCAAGTTGAAGGCTTGCAGATGGATGATGCGCTTGCCTACACACCAGAGCGAGTGGCTCGTTTCTCTGCTGGTGAGCAGCCCTACCAAGTACAGACTGATGACCCCTCGATGCAAGAGATTGAGGTCTTTGAGTGCTATGTCAAAACTGATATAGATGGCAAGGGTATTGCCTCACTCGTTCAAGTCTTCTACGCAGGTAATGAGATTCTGCAAGACAAGAAGGGTAAGGACATGGTTGAGGAAGTGGACTACGTTCCTTTCCATTCAATCTGCCCTATCCCAATTCCACACAAGTTCTTTGGTAACTCATTAGCTGACAGAACTGTTGATCTACAACTTATCAAGACGACTATCACTCGTCAGATTTTGGATAACCTATATCTGACAAACAATGCACGAGTGGTTGCTGTTGAAGGGCAGGTAAACCTTGACGACCTTCTTACATCTACTGCTGGTGGTGTTATTCGTGCTAAGTCTCAAGGAGCTGTGTCGCAACTTAATGTGACCAATGTGGCTCAAGCTGCTTTCCCAATGCTTCAGTACTTGGATACCATCCAGTCTAAGCGTACAGGCGTATCTGATGCCTCTCAGGGCTTAGACCCATCTATCTTGCAAAACGTGACTGCTGCTGCCATTGCTTCTATGCAACAAGCAGGGTCAGGCAAGATTGAATTGATGGCTCGAATCTTTGCTGAGACAGGCGTTAAGTCTCTGTTTAAGGGCATCTTGCATCTTCTGTGTAAGTACCAAGACAAGCCTCGTTTGGTGCGTATGCGTGGCGAGTTCGTAGAGTTTGACCCTCGCACATGGGCTAACCAATATGACGTAGCCATTAACGTAGGCTTGGGTGCTGGCAACAGACAAGAGCAAATGGCTATGCTCCAGATGATCGTTGCCAAACAAGAGCAATTGATTGGTCAATATGGCCCTGCTAACCCTTATGTGTCACCTGCTCAATATCGTTCTACCTTGGGCAGAATGATTGAGGCTGCTGGCTTTAAGGATAGTGCTGAGTTCTACAAGGCGATCACGCCAGAGCAAGATCAGCAATTGTCTAATCCTCCTCCTCCACAACAGCCTCAGATGCCTCCAGAGGTTCAGGCAATGATGCAAAAGACGCAAGCTGAGATTCAAGCTAATCAACAAAAGGCTCAAGCTGATATGCAATTGCAACAACAGCAACAGCAGATTGATATGCAAATGGCTCAACAAAAGGCTGGCCTTGAGATGCAGTTAATGAGAGAAAAAGAGGCTGCTAAGTTGCAATTACAGCGTGAGAAACAACAGGCTTACTTTGCTATGAAGCAACAAGAGTTTGAGATTGAGGCTCAATTGAAGGCTATGAAGGTTGGTGCTGGCATTACTTCTAACGTAGAGATTAAGGGCTAATCATGGCAATAGAGAATCTGATTAAGCAAATCCAAGCCCAAGGCACTATTGATAAGTGGACAGGTGGCTATGGTGCTGAAAATGCCGTCAAAGACATGGCTCGTATTCTCGACAGCATTGGTATCACCGACATTAACCAGTTTGGCCCTGTAACCAAAGAAGTTGATATATATATGGGTGAGGGTGTTGATGGAACACCTATTTACCAAAAGCAAATTGAGCAAACCTTTGGCAATAAAGAAACTGGTCAAGCTGTGCCAGTTACTTATAGTGAACGCCAAACAGGTAATGCCTTTGGTGGTACTTTTGAGGGTAAGGGAAATACTGGATACAGAGTAGATTTCACCCCTGAAGGCAAGCCAGTTTTCTACACAACTGGAGCGTCTAGTTCTAATGCTGCTGAGATCATTAAGCCCTTTGCACAAATGGCATTGTTGGCGGCTGGTATTGGTGGCTTAGAGGCTTTGGGTTTGGGTGCTGGTGGTGGTGCTGCCGCAGGTGGTGGTGCTGCTGGTGCTACAGGTGCTGGCTTGGCATCAGCAGGAGAACTTGGAACTATTGCTGGTATGGGTGGTGGTACAGGTTTATCAGCAGGTGCTAGTGGATTAGGACTAAATGCTGCAGGTGCAGGTCTTGGCTCACTTGGTACAGGTGCTGGTATTACCGCAGGTGCTGGTTTAACTGGTACTGGTGTTCTCACAGGCTCAACTTTAGGAACAGGTTTGTTAGGTACTGGCGCAGGATTGGCTGGTCTAACAGGAACTGGTGTTCTTAGTGGCTCTGAGTTAGGCAAAGCATTGCTTGGTACAACATCTACAACACCTTTGGTTGGTACTGGTGTTTTATCTGGTTCAAATCTTGGCGCACAACTTTTAGGTACTGGCGCAAATACAGCCGCTACAGTTGGTGGACTTACTGGATTAACCAATGCCGCCAATGTTGGTGCTGGTGCGTTGAATACAGGTGTATCAACAGGAATAACTGGTCTTGGTTCTGGTGCTTTGAATACAGGCGTAAATCCTAGTGGTGCAAGCACTATTTCTTTACCTATTGAAACCCCTGTAACACCTACACCTCCTACTAAAGGTTTAGGCGTATCTGACGCACTAAGAGCAGCTAGTCTTGTTGCCACAATAGCTGGCGCAAATCAAGCGATAAAGCCTAGTGGCTCTGGTGGCTTCCCAATAGTACCTATACCTAGCGATTGGACTAGCCCAATTAAACCTACAGGTGTAGCAGAGTTTAAGCCTTTGACACCGATTGACTTTGGCTCTAAAGAGTTGCTACGTGGAACTCAATGGGAGCAGTTATTAAGCCCTGACTACGGCAAAGCCCCTGCAATGCCAACCTCTACCAACCCATCTAACATGACGTTTAATGAGTTGACTAGAATCTTGGGAGGTTCAAGAGAATCTATCCCAACCCAGAACCTTTCGATCAATGATGTAATTGCAGGAATACAAAGCCAATATGGACAAACACCTCAAGGCTCAGTGGGCTAGGAATCTGTTAGCTGATGACTTTTTCAAAGAAGTCATAGATAACTTGAAAAAAGAACAGATTAGTGTGATAATTAACACAAATAGTAGTGATATTGGTGTTAGAGAAGATGCTTATCGCCATATCAAGACAATCGATTTGATTACAGGACACCTAGAAGGCTTGGCCTCGGAAACTCTAATCAAAGAGAAAAAGTGGAAGATTCTTTAGGGGAAACCCTAACCTCCGTCTAGAAGGTGTCTAGCGATTTTTGAGATGACAAATGGAAAACACCAACCCTCAAGGGAGTGAAAGCCTAGATGTAAACCAAGCCGCTTCAGCGTTTGAAGGGATGATGGGTGATTCTGAGGAAGCCGAAGAAGGCCAAGCCGAAGGTCAACTAGAAGACCAACAAGAGACTGATGAAGTTGAGTATTCTGAAGAAGAAGAACAGCCCAAGCCAAGATATAAAGTCAAGGCAAGTGGTGAGGAAGTTGAGGTAGAACTTGACGAACTTATCAAGGGTTATCAACAAGGTGCAGATTACACCAAAAAGTCTCAGGCTCTAGCTGAACAACGTAAGGCTCTCGAAGCTGAACGTCAACACTTAGAGTATGTGAAACAAGAGCGACAGGCGTATGCCCAGAAGTTGCAAGCGTTGGATAGCTTCCTTTCGCAGCAAAATCAGGGTGTTAACTTAGATGTTCTAAAGGAAACAGACCCCATTGGCTATGCCGTGGCGGTTGCTGAACAGAGTCAGCGTGAGAAACAGTTAGCAGTAGTTAGAGCCGAACAGCAAAGACTTGCCCAACAGCAACAATCTGAGCACCAAGCCTCTCTGCAAAACCATCTCCGTCAAGAGTCTGAGAAGTTAACCAGTTTGATTCCTGAGTTGGCTACACCACAGGGTGATGCGGTTCGTAAACAAATACGTGACTATGCGAAGTCTATTGGGTGGTCAGACCAAGAACTCAGTCAACTATATGACAGTCGTGCTGTGGTGACTTTATATAACGGGATGAAGTATCAGCAACTTCAAAAGAGCAAGCCAGAGGTAAACAAGAAACTTCAAGCTGCTCCTAAGATGATGCGATCAGGAACTTCTGCCCCACCTGTAAAGTCGTCTGGTGATAAACAAGCGATGCAAAGGCTACGTGAAACTGGAAAAGTTACTGACGCAGCAAGAGCATTTGAACGATTCATTTAATTTTGGAGTTTTAAAATGGCTACATATCAAACCTATACCGCTATCGGTCAGCGTGAAGACCTTTCGGATGTTATCTACTCGATTTCACCAACAGATGTTCCTTTCATGTCTTCCATTGGCAAGACAAAGGCTACTGCTGTTTTGCACGAGTGGCAGACAGATAGCCTTGCCTCGGCTACTTTAGATAACTACGCCGTTGAAGGGGCGACAGCTTCTGACGCTACCATGTCTCCAACCACTCGTGTTGGCAACCGCACTCAGATCGCTCAGAAGACTGTAAAGATTTCTGGCACTTTGCAGAGCGTTGACAAAGCAGGCCGCAAATCTGAAAAAGCCTATCAACTGGCTAAAGCATCGAGCGAAATTAAGCGGGACATGGAAACAACCCTGTTGAGCAACCAGACTGCTGCTAATGGCAACAGTTCTACTGCTCGCAAATTGGGTGGTCTGCAAGCATGGTTGAACAGCAACTATGATGGTGGTACTAATGGCGTTGCTGGTGATTTGGGTACTACTGCTCGTACCAACGGCACTAATCGCACTTTCACAGAAGACATTTTGAAGACTGTTATTCGTGAAGTTTACGCCTCTGGTGGCAATCCTAAAGTGTTGATGGTCAACCCTGCACACAAGCAATTGGTGTCAGCTTTTGCTGGTATCGCTGCACAGCGTTTCATGGCTCCATCTAACGCTCCTACCACAATCATCGGGGCTGCGGATGTTTATTTGAGCGACTTCGGAACTGTGTCTGTTGTTCCCAACCGCTTTATGACTTCTACCAACACTTGCGATGAAGTTGCGTTTGTGCTTGACCCTGACATGGCTGCTATCGCTTACTTGCGTCCTTTCCAGACCAACGAGTTGGCTGTTACTGGCGACAATGAAACCACACAATTGCTGTGTGAGTACACATTGGAAGTTAAGAACCAAGCCGCTCATGGCATCATTGCCGACATCACACCTTAATCTGGTGTAACCTCGAAAAATGCCTCAGACTTAAACCTCTGGGGCATTTTCTTTTCTAGGCAAACTGATAGAATTAAGGTATGGAAAACTTTAAACAAACTGCTGTTCATGCCGATGGCGAAGGTGGCATCGTTATCCAAACTCGTCAGGATGTTTCTGATATTGTTGAGCAGAACAAAAAAGAATATAACTCGTTTGACGAGAGAGCAAGATGGTCTGATAACTTGTTTGGCAATAAGGTTGCATCTATTCCAATGACAGTTATTGATGACTTGAACAAACAAGGAATCATGCGAGGTTTTGCTGTTCTTGATGACAAGCGTTTTGCTGCTTGGTTAAATGACCCAATGAATCGTGCATGGCGCACTAGAACAGGAGTAGTATGAGTTTCGCAACATACTCTGATTTAAAGACCTCTATCGCAGGTTATCTTGCTAGATCAGACTTGACTAGCCAGATTCCAGACTTCATTACCTTTGCTGAGAATCGCCTCCGCAGAGAATTGCGTGTCCGTCAGATGCTCAAGTCTGTAACGACTGCCACAGTATCTGGTGATTCAACTGTTGAAGTTCCTAGCGACTTCTTACAGATTCGTGATTTTGTCGTTCTGACAAACCCAATTCAGCCATTAAGTTACTCTAGTCCATCTACGTTGTCTAATGACCCAAGAGCATCAGAAGTTGGTGTTCCTAAGTCTTATACGATCTTGGCTAACGAGTTCTTACTGTCTCCTCCTCCTGATGGTGTTTATACACTTAGGCTCTTGTATTACTCTGCGCCAGCATATCTGTCTAGCACGAACACTTCAAACGTGTTCTTGAATGTTGCGCCTGATGCGCTACTTTACGCTGCATTGTTGGAAGCAGAACCATATCTTTTCAATGATGGTCGAATCAATACATGGGGAACTATGTACGACAGAGCGATCTCCTCCCTTACCAAGTCTGATGAAAATACTCAGTACTCTGGTGTCCCATTAGCAATGAAACTTACTGCAAGGTGAAACTATGGCTGAAATGTCTAACTACCTCGAAAATGCTCTTATCAATGTCACATTGAGAGCAACTTCTTACACAGCACCAACGACTGTTTATGTGGCTTTGTACACAACTGACCCAACTGATGCTGATACTGGAACAGAGTGTTCTGGTACTAGCTATGCTCGTCAGGCTGTGACCTTTGGTGCGCCTAGCAATGGTGCTACTACAAACTCTGCTGCTGTTGAGTTTCCTCAAGCTGGTGGCTCATGGGGAACGATTACCCATATCGGTATTCGTGATGCTTCTACTACAGGCAACTTGCTGTATCACACACCATTGGATGCGTCTAAGACTATCGCTACTGGTGATGTGTTTCGCATTGCTGCGGGTTCATTGAGCGTCACATTGGCGTGAGATGGCTGATTTACTGCCTCCGTGGACTCTTGATTCGCTAGACAACTTAAAGTCTAGCATTGATGACTTAACACTCACTCTCGATAGTTCACTCTACACCACCTCAGTAACCCTATGGGATGCCTATGGGTCTGTGAGTGGTTCTGCGACTGTTACAGCCGATGCTGTGAGGGTTCAGAATGGTGTAGGGGTAGTAGATGGAACGGCAACAGTTACGGCTGATGCTGTCAGGATTCAATACGCTAGTGCAAGCATTACAGGCTCTGCAAGTGCTTCATGCGATGCGATTAGGGTTCAGTTTGCTTCAGGCTCAATAGACGCTAATGCGACTGTTACTGCTGATGCGATCAGGGTTCAGTTTGCCTCTGGAAGTATCACAGGTAACGCTGATGTAACTGCAATTGGTACTCGTGTTCAGTTTGGTGATGCGTCAATTACTGGTACTGCTGATGTAACTGCTCTTGGTGGAATCGTAGCCAATGGCGTGGCATCTATCACGGCTGATGCAACAGTAACGGCTGACGCTATTAGGGTTCGTGATGCTGTAGGAACAATAACTGGTACTGCGACATTCACAGCCAATGGTGGTATCGTTGCTGATGCGACTGCAAGTATTGAGGCAACGGCAAATATTACCGCTAATGCTTCTGCTATTTATGCAGGCGTAGGTAGTATTACTGGCACAGCTACGATCACAGCCAATGGTCATATTCTTGGACAAAACTGGAATCCAGTACCAGAAGACGACAACACTTGGACTCCTGTTTCTACAGATTCAAACACATGGACTGTTGTTTCTAGCGACACAAATACTTGGACACCAGTATCTGCTAACGACAATACTTGGACAATTCAGGCTCAAGGAAGTAACACATGGCTACGACAAAATTAACATTTGGTGAGTGGATGCCTGACCAACCTAGCTTTACAGGTGCTTTGGTTGACGCAAAGAATGTGGTATCTCAGGCTGTGGGTTATGGCCCACTCCCTACTGCTGCGACATTCTCCCAACAAGCCTCAGAAGACCTTACTACTTTGGTAGCAGGGAAAACCCCTACTAACGACACAAAACTGTTCGCTGCTGGTACAACCAAAATCTTTAGCGTAAGTGGTGTTGGTGCTTTAACCGATGTGTCTAAAACTGGTGGCTACACCCCTAATGCTTATGGCGACAGGTTTAGGTTTACTCAGTTTGGTAACGCTATTATTGGGACTAACTTTAGTGACCCAATGCAAGTGTTTACCTTGGGGACTTCTACAGGGTTTACAGACCTAGCGGCTACTGCGCCTATCTGCCGCTATTTGACTGTTGTGCGTGACTTTGTGGTGACTGCTGTTACTAACGAGTCTTCTGTGATCTATCCATCTAGGGTTCGTTGGTCTGGTATCAATGACGAGACTGAATGGACAGCAGATCAAGTAACCCAAGCTGATTACCAAGACATTCCTGATGGTGGTCAGATCATGGGGATTCGTGGTGGCGAGGTGGGTATTATTCTCTTGGAAAAGGGAATTACTCGCATGAGTTACATCGGTACTCCCTTTATTTTCCAGTTTGACAATATCTCTCGTGGCAAGGGATGTATCGCATCAGGCTCTATTGCACAGGTTCAAGGTGTAACCTTTTTCTTGTCAGACGATGGTTTCTATTCATGTGATGGACAGAATGTCGTTGGGATTGGCACAGAGCGAGTAGATCGTTGGTTCTTTGCCAATGCTGATGAGAGCCAATTCGGTATCATGTCTGCTGCTGTTGACCCTGTTCGCAAGTTGATTATCTGGAACTTTAGAACGACTTTTGGTAACAGACAGTTGTTAATTTACAACTTCAACACTAAAAAGTGGACTTATGGCGATGCTGGTGCTGACTACATCTCTGACGCATCTACAGCAGCCACAACCCTAGAAAACCTAGATTCGATCTCCAATAGTATTGATGCTTTGACAGTATCTTTAGACTCTATCCTTTACATGGGTGGTAAGTACTTCCTTGGTGGAACAAATGGTAGGTATGTGGTTACTTACAACGGCCCTAACGCTACTGGAAACATTATTACTGGCGATCTAAACGCTGGTGGTAGATCAGTAGTAACCCTAGCTAGACCTTTGATTGATGGAGGGTCAGCTAACGTAGCTGTGGCTTCTAGGACACTATTGAGCGAAGCACCTGTGTTTGGTACTGCTTTGGCGGCTGATTCTGATAATAGGATTTCACTAAGGTCTAATGGCAACTTCCATCAATTCCAGATCACACCTACTGGTCAATGGAAAACTGCTGTTTCCTTAGACGTTGATTACCAAGGTCAGGGAGTTAGGTAATGTTTAGAACCCTACCGCCTTTTGGTGGAGATCAGCGACAGACAGCCGAGATCATTCGTGGAATCATGGATGGCAAGACCAATAATACTGGTACGCTAACCTTGGCTACTGGTGGTGCTACGACTACCACTTTGAACGACAGAAGGATTGGTGGCGATAGCGTTATCTTGTTTGTGCCTGATTCGGCTGCTGCTTTTACAGACTACATACCTTATGGTGCATTTCAGAGCCTTGCTGACCAGACTGCTGCTGCGATAAACACGGCTTATGCCATGACATTGGACACCACAGACTTTAGCAATGGTGTAACGCTGTCTAACAGTTCTAGGATGAATGTTAAGAATACTGGCATTTATAACTTCCAATGGTCTGGTCAGTTTGAGAATACCGATTCCCAAGATCACGATGTGAGGGTTTGGATAAAGATAAATGGCACTAACTTAACTGGCTCAACAGGCTTCTTTGCTGTGCCTAGCAAGCATGGTGTAGTAAATGGTCGTGGTTTGGTTGGTTGGAACTATTATCTAAGCCTAAACGCCAATGATTATGTGGAACTTTGGTGGGAAACAGATAGCACAACTGTAAGCCTACAAACCTATGCTGCTGGTACAAATTACCCCTCAACAGCGTCATTGATTACCACAATGAACTATATCTCGCCCTCTGCCTTGACAAACATCTACGCCAGTAGCTTGGGACAGGGTACGGCTACGATCACTCACTTTGCAAATTCAACCGCTAACAAGACTTACAAATATGTTGTTATTGGCTAATTTAGGTATAATTGTGCGTAAGGATGACGCATCTCGCAGTCCAAAACTATATGGAGAAAGAGATGT
>JACCDG010279256.1_pt1 | contig 12606 bp, 13 predicted proteins | sample 7442471 | NCBI WGS metagenome assembly JACCDG01 (sample SAMN15323444, study PRJNA562643) | freshwater metagenome | isolation source: river surface water | place: USA:Blue River Watershed | collected 2017-08-17 | reverse complement strand
GTGCACCTAATGTTATGCAAAATATTCACATGTTGTATTTTGTTTTGGTGTACCTAACGAATGGAAGTAGCTAAATACATTGCAATTGAATTTTACTAAAACTCAGCTAGGTACATGCGACCATAATACCTAATTCCTGATTAGTATAATGTTTACTTTGGGTTATGGTTTGAAGGTCATTTTACTCACACCAGAGGTAAATGGTTAGAATTATTAGATGGCCTAGGAACACCGGAAAAGCGAGGTGAGTAAATTGACCTTCAAATTGCAGTTTGATCAATGCTGAAGGTCGCAGGTATTTTGCTGCAACAAAATGATAACATTAGGATATCAGGAAATAGAACGGGCGTTTGACCTTCAAAAAATTCGCGCAAGCTTTTGGTTGCCTCAAAAACGCGGAAAATTTTCAAAAATTTTTGTCTATAGCTACCCCCTGGGAGGCCGCGTCCGCGCAGACGCCAAAACAACCGGGAAGGACCCGTTATGCAGGCACAAGCAATGCAGTACACCAAGGTTTAATACAACACAAAAGCAAAAGGCTAGAAACAACCGTTCCTAGCCTTAATTTTTGCTTCATACAATCCATCTTTTATGCAAAGATAGAAGGGCTTATAATAATAGGAGTGATCTATAATGTGAAGCGCATCATATCCACTAAGACAGTTATAACGTACCTGCCCTGGTTCGTTCAATAGTTATGTGATGCTCGTCATTTAGTCGCTCCTATTGTGTGTTAGTAAACCGCACAACATGGAGAGTTGTATGTCAGACGAAAAGCCCCGCAAGTCTATGAAGCTGTTCGAGGACTCCCTAAACGATTACCTTGAAATACTAGAAGGTAAGCTAACAGGACAACGACACTACGTCCCTTCAAAGTTTAATACCCTAGACGATACGTTAGGTGGATGGCTCCATGAAGGACACCTCGTAATTGTCGCCGGACGCCCTGCAATGGGAAAGTCAGCTTTCGCTCAACAACTAGTTGAATCAGTTGCAAAACAAAACAGAACAGCACTCATGTTCACACTTGAGATGAACCACTATGAAATAGTGGAAAGATTCATGTCACGAATGACTGGAATACCAATACAGAAGCTAAAGACAGGTATCGGATTAACCGAACATGAAAAAGACTTGATAGTTGATGCTACGCGACAACATAGAAAACTCCCCATGATCACAGACGACGGGAACTATTCAATAGAAAAGCTCTGCGAAATGGCAATATCCGCAAACAATAGCTTAGAAAAGCGCGGACTACCTAGACTAGGCGTAATAGTAGTCGACTACTTACAGCTTGTTGGTGGCACAGGTTCAAACCGCACTATTGAAGTTGGACAAGTAACAGCAGGACTCAAAAGACTTTCAAAAGATCTTAATGTCCCCGTCGTTGCCCTATCTCAGCTCAATCGCTCAGTTGAGTCAAAGACCGACAAACGCCCAGGACTGAGCGACCTACGAGAATCTGGAAGCATAGAACAAGACGCAGACATGGTTCTGTTTCTGTATCGAGACGAATACTATAACCCTAACTCGACAGAAAAAGGTGTAGCTGAGGTAATATGCGGCAAGAATCGCCACGGACCAACCGCCAATGTTAAACTAGCATTTGTTGGTGAGCGGGTTATGTTTGGAGACTTAGCACCAGACTATATACCAATGACAACAGACCCAGTAAAGGGAGCTAGAAACAATGGCTAGAAAAGACGATAAACAAACGAAGTCACATGCAAAGCTTGAACTTCAAATAGCATTCTCTCCATTCTTCTGGACTATAAATCATGGACAAAACAGACCGGCAGCAATAATAAGACGAGAACATGCAAACGGTTGGATTGAGTTCAGATGCGTAGAACGTCTTGGTATATTTGACGAATCAGTTGCTCTATCAATAATATATCTAGCCAATGATAGAGATAGGTCTTTCTATCTTCAAGCAACACCAGAAACACCTTTAGGCCAAGAACTAAGAAAAATCATGGACCCAGACAATGTTCTAAAAGACAAAGCTGTGGGCATGGTCAAGAACACAGACTTAAATGAAATAGCCCATGTTATGGGTTACAAAAGACCAAACGAAAGGATTAGAAAACAGATAAAAGAAAGCATCGTAAGGCTTGGTAGTGTGATAATTAGGGAGAGAGATAACACTACAGGAACAGAATATGGTGGAGCACCTGGATTCATTAGATACATAGTTCAAGACGATGGAAAATTAGCTTTTGTAATTGCACACAGGCTTGCGATGGCGGCCTTTGGAGAGAAGGGTTGGAAGTTTGCTTTGGTCAACCTAGATGAAAGAAACAAACTAGGCGGAGACATAGCGAAAACCGTTCATAAATGGCTAACAGCTTGGTACTTCGACAGCAAATCGAAAAAGAAGGGACCACGTTATATAGGACTAGATACACTTGCCCAACACGTCTGGCACGAGTGGGATGACAAAGAAAAAAATGGTAAAGACAGATACACTCCTAGCGGCAAGAGAACCTTAAGACAAAAATTAAGAGAAGCAATTGACAGAATCAACGAACTCCCTTGTTGGAGCACTATAGTTGAAGGCATAGGATCTAAAGCAACAGTCAGAGTTGAAAGATTGGAAGCAGGAACAGTCAAAATTAAAGACGCATCAGAAAGCAAAGACCAGGACGAAGAAGATGAACTTCCCCCTTATACGGGAGGATAAATGAACGGACAAAGGCGTCAAAATGACAAGAAAAACAAAGATATACCCGACGGCACTATAGGGACGCTTGGACGGCACTATAGGGACGCTTGGACGGCACTATAGGGACGCTTGGACGGCACTATAGGGACGTTTTTAGACCCCTAAAATCTCACGAATGCTTTTATGTGAAAGGGTTAGATGGGAAACAGGGAAAAGCCGTAACAGTCTTTAACAGTCTCATACAGAGACTGTTACAAGACCCTGCCCCAGCCTCGGCTTTTGGCCGGTCTGGAGCAGGTCCAAAAAGACGGAATACAAAAACCGGGACCGCACCGTCTCCGGTTTTTTTTGGTCGCGTAAGCGACCTTAACAGAGGCTTGGTGCAGTTCTGCTCGTCGCCCCATAGCGGACAGCTCACGAGTAAACGAAGCGGAAAAGGAGGAGCGGAGCGAGGAACGAGCGAGAACTCCTTTGCAGCGAAGTGCTCGTGAGATGGTAGCGACGGGGTAGAGAGCCGAACTGCTCCGAGCCTCGCTCCCCTTCCCTGTGGGAAGGGGCGGGGGGGATAGGCTGACGGACGTTGAATAAGCCAGACAGCTTGGAATAAACCACGATAAAAGCGCGAATGATCCAAGTTGTATGGAGTACACCCAGATATAACTATTGCGCGTCCATATTCGTAGTCTGAAGGATTGCGTTCCGGTTTGGTGTCTTGGTTCTGTTCTGGCTGGTTGCTTCGATTCTAGACCAGCTTTTGTTATCCTGATCGCAAGTCTAGTTTTGGGGGATAGTTCTATGTGGATCACCAACGGAGAGAAGTACGTCAATTTAGATAACGCGGGTGAAATTTCCATTGATAAGGACTCTCAGGGGAGTGTTCGCCTTCTCGTAGATGGAAAACCTGCGTTTGATCTTGATGTTTCATTTGGTAAGGCTTCTTCTGAATTTCACAGGTTGATGACTGGAGGGGCTGGCCCTTATTCCAAAAGGGTTTTGCATCTTGTCGATTGCGGATTGATGACTCAGCCAGAGGTTTTGCCAGCGACATTAGAGGAACGTTGGGGGAGGCGAGCCAGCAGAGCTGAGGACTGATAATGCGCTTTCGTGCGTGTTGTGACCGAATGTGACGAAGTATGACCACGTTTGAGCGGGCAAGATGTGTGGCGGTATTACCGCCGTTCTTAAGTTTTTAGCGGGTGCTGCTGGTGTACCACCACCAACAGCACCCTGACCAACAAACCTTTTTAGGGAAAGGAAGGCTGGCTATGGCTAAGTTACATGAGGCATTGGTGCGGCGACTAGGTGAAAAGACGGACAGCTTGACGGCAGCAGAGGCGAGGGTATTGCGGTCTGCATTTGACTATCGTGTTCGTGCTAAGGGCATGGATTCCGAACAGGCAGCCGAGTCGGTACTAGTTGAAAAAGGCTATATCCTGCCTGTAACCGCACCTGCTGAAAAAGCTGAATATCAGACTGTGCAAGCTGTTGATGCCTTTGGCTCGGTACTGGGCTGGGCTAGGCTGTTCGGTTCTATCATCGTTGTACTGGTCGCTGGCGGATGGCTGACCATGGACGCGGCCCGAGCTTTGGGGGGTGGCTATGAAAATTGGATACGCGCCGCTCTCGTTGAGGTCGTCGGGTTCGCGTGCTTGGTCGTTCCTATCCGGTCGTGGTTGAATACTGCTGCTGTGCGGTCGCTGGGAGTCGCTGCTGTAGTCCTGGCTTTTACAACGATTCATCAAGGCATTGCTCAGGATGCGGACTCAGCTATCAGGGGTTTCGTGGCTGCTGACTACCGTGTGCAGTCGCTCCGCGACAAACACGAGCGGATTGCTCAAACTATTAAGGCTCTCCCTGTTTCATACGCTACAAAAAGAAAAGCTCTTGAGTCAGAAGCAGATACGGTTTTAGCTAGTCTCAATTCGGCTGAAAGTCAGGCTGTATCTGGCTCGTCTGGAATCGAAGGACAGGCTAAAGTCAATACATGGTTTCGTTTGTTTCTGATAGCTGTGAATGTCGTTTTTGGGCATGCTGTCGTCCATGCAATTAGAAGCCAGAGAAAAGGCATTGCGTTTGTGATGCAAAAAAAGCAGCTAGTGTAAATCAGCTGCTGCTATAATAGATGGGATTGTTTTAAGTTGTGCGATTGTGCTAGCCGGGAATGGTTCCCGGCTTTTTTTATGGTTGTTCTATTTTGATCTCATGTATTGCCAATCCTGATGACGACTCTAACCAGTAGCCAGGAGCTTTAGGAGCTTCCAGGTCAAAGATTTTAAAAGGCCCTGTTCCAGTTACGGTCATAGTGTAGCCTTCAAATTTTGTTGGCCCAAAGATATCGCTGTGTTTGACTTGTACGAACGATCTTTCTACGTTGTCATTGTCAGAAACAAGAACAGGTTTAGGCATTAGGTCGCTGTGAACTGATGTTTTTCCGATAGGTGGATCTTTTGAAAGATCTGCAATATATGAATAACGTATGGTTATTTTTTTAACGGTTGGCTGTATAGCTACGATTTCAGTCTCTTTGATGTTACAGTAAGCACCTGGGTTTGGTATGTCCAGGTAACCTTTACACTCAAGAAAATTATTTTGTACTCCAGCGTCAAGTAAACCATATTTTGATTTTTCACCGCACGAGTTTTTGTCAGCTAGATAAGTCAGCTCCTGCTTGTAACAAGCGTCTTCAACTTCAAATGGGTATGGATCTCTATCGTCTTTCTTCTTGCCGCATGAGATAACGGCAAAACCGACCATTATTGTTGTGATGAAAGTTGTATTTTTCAATTTGATACCTCGTGTGCAAAAGATCGTTGGATGGATTCTCTTACACTAAAAAAGAAGGGGTTCCAACCCCTTCTTTTTGAACAGGAATTATTTCAAAGACTTGTTCTGAACACGCTTAATAATGTCGTTAGCAATACCCAGTCCGCAACGTTCATGACCGCCAAGGTCTGTTAGGGTGGTGTCAAACTTAAGGATAGATTTGAATCCTGTTACAGTCAGAGCAAGGCGTATAGTTCCTGTATAATCTGTGTCATCTGTGTTGGTTTCTGCTCCACCACATGCCGAGACAATGCGTGTTCTGACTCGGCATGTGTAAGGATGGTAAACGTAGAATGTGTCGATGCTTTCATCGTAAGTTACTGCTGGTTGTCCCACTGCATAGGTTAGGAAGCTTCTATACTTTCCGTCTTGATAGGAGCCGTCCGCAGCGCATCTGCGTTGTTTAACTTGGGCTTCTCCTTCATCGAATTGTCCTGCTGTGTACGACATGTTGCGGATGGCTGAAATTGCGTCTTCTACTTCACCTGAAAAGCCTATAGATGGCACAAGTGCCGAAGCAAAAGCGAGAGAAAGAAGAGACTTAGTTAGCATTGAAAGCTCCTTGCATTGAATTTGTGGCGTTCTGATATGCTTCACAGCTTGGGCAAATGCCCTGACTGTCATAGCGTTGGGCTTGCGACATGAGTTTGACAAATGATTCACATGCGAGTCTGCAAGTGTAGTGGTCGATTGCTAGCTTGTAGTAAGTGGATCTGCAAGCTTTGACCCAGTTGTCCTGTAGCGAAAGGTCGCATTGATCTTTTCCTAGCTGTTGGTCGTAGCAAGCGTCGTGCTTCTGGCAGGCAGAGCCAAGGGGAACGACGGCTAGGCGTTGGCATTTCTGATAGTCAGCGTCTGAGACGAGTTCCCGCAGGGCGTCTGTTTCCGGTGGGAAGTAATCGGGTATAAGAAAAAAAGATGTGAGTTGGTTAATGTAACCTTCCTTGGAGCCGCAGAACTCGCCCGCACGAGCTTTGGCCGGTATGAATAGTAAAAATATGGAAGTCAAAAACATATTAAACAAATTGATTAGACGCATAAGCGCACCATTCCAGTCATAAGCCTGGAATCCTTTCCTAGCCTGATATTCAGCGATCATGAGAAACAAAAAATCTGATGAGTTGGAAGATAGCGGCGACTTGAGTTGTGGTCTATGTGAGATTCGGGTAAGACTAAAACTTTTGCAACAACATGATGTTGCGATGCCGCAACATGATGCGCTTTGGAGGTCTTAGACACTCATGCGTGTGATAGATGGGGAAAAGCTAGACAAGCTGGTAGCTATTATGGAACGGTGGCTTGAAGGTGGTCGGAATCGGAACCCCGGAATGCTCGCCAAACTCACTGGTGTCAATGTTCAAACTGTTAGGCGAATACTTCAGAGAGAGAACAGTCCAGAGCTTGAAACTGCTCTTTGTCTGCTGAATATAGTAGCTACACCAGAAGAAGCTTTAGACGTTCTTAGCGGAAGTGAAGCGCTTGTCGATTTTGTGAAAAAATTCCGGTTTGTGACTGGTCGTGATGATATCGACTCGAAAGCCGTTGCGTCTCATTTGTCGAACCGAGAAAGGTTCTGGGCTTATATGCTTGCCGTTGCAAATGGTGTGAACCGGGAAAAAATCGAGCGGCTGTGCGGTGCTCATGGAGTGTATGAAATGCTGCAAATGGCTGAAGAAGGCTTGTTGCATGAGATAAGCCCTGGCGAATATATACCTAGCTACAATGCTGATGGTATAGTTATCGAGAACAGAGACGTATATTCAAAGGCCGTTTGTTACATACCTGAGTATGCAGCGACTCAGGACGACGCTCAGAAACTTTTCATGGTGTTCAATGTGAGTAAAGATGGATTCAAGGAGATTAGGGAAAAGTCGTATAGAAACTACTCAGAATGTATAGAGGTTGCTAAGGCTTCTCCTGGTGATATAGTGATAGCAATGTCAGTGGTAAACACTGCTGTACTTGGGGAACAAATATGAAAAAGTTTGTCTGCATTGTGTTAATGCTTGCGTGGGCTAAAGCCTTTGCAGGTGGTGCGATTGGTGGTAATCCAGGTCTTATTAGGGAAGCGCTGGCGCTTTCTCTTGTTGATTCATCGTTTAATGTTGCTGCTCTTCCAAAAGAATTTGTTGATGCTTCTGAATTTAGAAGGACGCAAGCAAGGTTGTCGGTTGACGGTGTTAAAACAGTTCCTATGCTTTTGAATGGCGAAAGCATTGATGTTAGAACTCTTCGCGGAAGTATTGTAGACAAGGATTTATCGAAAGAGATTCTTGCTGTTGACGGTGGTTCTACTGGCGAAAGTCCAGGCGCACAGTGATCGTAAGCTGATGACCGCACACGGGTGCGGTCTTATTCTTCTTCAGACTCCCATGCTTTCCTTTGATTTCGGAACATGCTAATAGCTGAGTCAATCTTGCTAAAGCTTGTCACCATTTGTTGTTGGTGGTGTCGCCATGCTTCGTCGTCTTCATCGTGAGACGCTTGCATCATTAGATTGAAAGCTGAAATAGCCTCGCCGAATTTTTCTTGCATGTATCCATATCCGTTCGGCTTCTGATCTTCCCAAAGATGTTTTATTGCAAATATATATCCTATTAGAACAGATGGATGCTTATCATAGTCGCTCCATCCTCGCTCTGTTAGATACTCCGTTAGGTTGTAAAGTAGCTCTATTTGCTTTGGTTTTTTCTCAGATGCTTTGATTGGGTTTTTGTGTTCAAATTTCATTACTATGCCTCCCACCAACCGCGTTTGCGGCGTCCGTTTCCAAGAAGGTATGCACCGTATTCGCTTGGTCTAGTTAGCATTAGGTCTTTCATTATTGCACTCTCAGTTCGTCGTCTAGCTCGTTCTTCTTGTGCTTGCTTTCTTTTTTCAATGTCTCTGCCTGTTAGTAGTTCGTCCCATCGAAAATCTGGGACGGCGTGCAGTCTCATGCCGTAGTAGACAGCGTAATTGTAAACCATCATATCAAGGACGTGGTTTTGTTTATAAATTACTTTCCATGATTCTTTTATGTCACCGTTCGCTTCTGTGTTTCGCACAAATTTTTCTGACGTTAGTTGTCGCATAAATTCGTCGTCACATATCTCTGTGAATATGAATCGGCTGTTCTCCGATGGTTTGTTTAGTTGGGCGTATATCAAGAATTTTAGCATGCTTGTGTTGACTGGCCACAGCTTGTGGGCAATGCTGAAACGGCTACCGTCCATGCGTATTTCAATGTCAGAAGGTGAACCTAGTTCGGTATTCATGTTTTTATCTAGGCCCATGCCTTTGACTATCATTACCTTTTGTATTGGCTGTCGGCGTGCCCAATAATAAACGGCGTTTGTACTGAAGCCATCGCCGCTATCAATTGCAAGACAACGTATTCCTATGCTGCCTCTGACTTCGTGGTCCCATCGTCTTGCATATAGGGTGCTTAGTTCCTTCCAACACTGGTCATGTATATTTGAAGGATTTCCTATTATGCAATAGCGGTCTACAATTGTGCATACAAGCTTGTACCAAGCTACTACCATGACTTCTAGTCTGTCGCGCTGCACGTCGCATGCAGCTGTTAATACTAGTGCTGTGTTTGGTAGTTTGTCTGTTATGCGAGGTTCTAAGTTAGCTAGATGGTCGGATAGGTCTGGTGCATCGCTGACAACTTCATCATAGGGAAGTCCTAGAACTTCGTTATAGAATGGCTTTAAAAGAGCGTCATTGCCTTTGCGCTTGTGAAATTCGTCTAGGATTGTTTGCCATGATGACCATGGGGAATACAGCTCGTTAATGTGAAAGCCTACTTGCTTTTCTGATCTCTTTGGATATTTTGCTACCCATCGACCAGTTGCAACCATTTGCGGCTTGTGGTGTTCAGCTATTCGAGTATTGCAGGATTCGCAAATATAGTGAGCGACGTCGTCAACATATACCAGTCTTTCAATGACTAGCGTTTGTTCATGTTCGCATGCTGGGCATGGTACATAGTATTGACGTTGGTCCGACTCGGAATATATGCGCTCTATTCGGGATCGTCCTTTGATTGTGGGAGTTGAGATAAAAAACCTAACTGAGTTTTTGAAAGTTTGCGTGCGTTTTTCAGCGAGCGTTAGCGCGTCGCCGATTTCAAACGTCGGGTATTTATCTATCTCGTCTGCTATGAGGAATCTAATTGTCTGGCTAGCTAGCGCTGCTGGTGAATTTGAGCCGACAAGGTCAAGTGTCGCATCGCGGTTTATAAATCGCTTGTGCAGCATGGAGTTGTCAGAGTTTCGGCTGGACATGTCTAGGAGTTCTGACAATCTTGGGCTATCCCGGAACATAGGCATTAGTCGGTCTTTGGCGTACTTCTCTGCTGACTTTGTCGTGGCATGGATCATCATTGTAGGCGTTGGGGTCTTTGCTGTGTCTACTATGTAGCCGATGAGTGTCGTTACTAGCTCAGTGGCTCCGACCTGTGCAGATTTCATAAAGCAAATATTCTGGTATTGCTTGACGCTGTTTATGATATCGACCTGGAATGGTGCGCGTTTGAAACTCATAGGGCCGGGTTCGGCTGCGTAGCCTGACAGCATGCGGTAGCGTTCGGCCCAGTCGCTGGGCATGATACTGTCGTCTACTTCAAATGATTCAAGAGTCCCTTGTAATAGCTGGTCTATGTCGGTCATGGTACACCTCACCTTGAAGGTGAGTGTACCAGTATGGCGCTATATGGGAAAGGGAAAAAAATTCATAGCTTTAGGCGGGTTAGCTCGTTTAGTGCGGTTTCTATTTCATGGGAGACTTTCTTTTCTATGGTCTTAGGTGTGTCCTCGGGTGCCAGGGTCTGGGTTAGTCGTTGAGGTATCGCCAGTAACCGTGTCCGTACGTTGCGGAAAAGGGTGCTTACGCGCTCTTTTACGTCGTCGGCTATGAGATATCTCCCCCGCTCCTTATCGAGCGTTAGTTGCTCTCTTTCGGCTTTTGCTCGCATGTACTCGGTCCGGTATATTTCATATGACTGTCTTGTGCTGACTTGTTTCGCCTGTTCTGGTTCATCGTCTTGCGGTTCGTCGTCGTCTTCCTGGGGGTCTGGTTCTGGTCTGTCTTGTGCCTCAAAGATGGCTGCAAGGGCTTGCGGCGCATCGTAGTAGCCGTCGTCGTCTGGTACAACAAGAGCGGATTCAATGCGGTCTGTCACTGTGTTAGGCGCGTACCCAGTTACTACTGATAGCTGGGTTTTGTTGAGTCGGTCTATTCTGAGCGAGGCTGTTTCGTAGGAGTACAGCGCGGCCAGGGCTTTGGTCGAGTCGTATGACTTGCTCGGCTGAATATTAGACAGCTCTAGGCGTTTAGAGACTGTCTTGCGAGACAGTCCGGTTAGGTTTGCTAGGTCTGTAATTGTGACTTCTGGCATTACATCCATTCCTCGATTTTGCTTGGCCAGCCTTTGGGCAGCTTCAATGCCTTGATGAATGCCTCGACTGTTTTCCGGGATCGCTTGCTTGTCCGTGTCTCTGGGTCGCGTTCCATGTCTGTTTTTCGGACAAATTTACCGGCTCTTAAGCTAGACAGAACTTCTTCAGTAAGTAGCTCGTAGGCGTTTCCTCGCTGTTGCAGGTTTATTATTGATTCTCTGCATGATTCTATGATGTCGATTAGCTTTTGCATGGCGGCTTGCCGTGCTTGATTCTCTTTTTCTTCGACGTTAATTGGCTTAGCATCAGACCAGTCCGGGCGTATCCAAGCATAACGAACTTGCATGTTTACGTCGTTATTGGAATGGCCAAGGGCGTTGCTTATATACATAGGTTTTGAAACGTCAGAGCCAAACTTGTCGTAAAAGTCTCGGTCGATGACTACCGCATAGATGGTTCTAAGAGTTTTTAGGTCTAGGTAATCATTCTCATAGTGTTTGCGTAGTTGGCTGTTCAAGTGTATTGCGGTTGTGTTGTTTACGAAGTCGTTTGTGCTTTCGCTAAAGTCGCGTTCTGCTCTTATGATCTTAATTGCATCCAATACTTCTGCTGGTGTTGAGCCGATAACAGGGATGTCGTGCGGTACGTCTTCGCGGTTTCTGATCTTTGCTTGACCATAAAACTTGATATGGTTTTCTAACTTTGACTTTGAGAACTCGCCAGTTTTCATCACTTCGATTGGTCGTCTACCTGTCAGCGCTACAACTGAGCAAACGAGCAAGTACCAGTCACATTTGGTTCGGTTGTTGATAAACAACTCTGCTGTTGCAATGATTTCGCGCACCTTGAACTCGATTGGTTTTTTGTGCTTTTTTGTAGCTCTTTCCTTGCTTTCCTTCTTGTATTTTAGGTGTGAAGTGCGGTTTATTTTTAGGTATTTTAGTGCTGGGTGCTGGTATGGTAGCTTGCTTATTTGCTTTATTAGACTCGAAGGGAATCGGTCTGAAAGGTCTTTTTTTATGTGCATGATGACTTTTGATAGTTCGCTGAACTCTTTCTTTTCCAGCTCTTCAAATAAACGAACGTGTTTAGGATTGGCTTCTTTTAGTTCCTTGAGAAGGTAGTAAAAGTATGGGCTTTCGTAGTCTATTGCTTCAATTTCTTTTCGCAATGCGCTGATAAGAGGGCGCGCAGAACCAATTGATCGTTTCTTGTCTGCGCCTACCCAGTTTAGGGCTTTGTCGCATTCTTTTTTTATCTCTTTGAGATACTCCTTGTATTTTGTTTGATACTTGTCTGGCGACTTTGATAATACAGATTTGCTTGGTAGCTTCTTTTTGTCTATTGACATGACGATGCTTTTGAAGTCGTCAAGCTTCTCTTGAATATCGCCGCGCAAGGCTCTTTTGCGTACTTTTAATATGTAGTTGGTTCCTTTTTTGGCGCGATACTGAAGCATTAAGATTTCCTCCACAAGTTTTTACATATTGGATATTATAATAAAGTGTACCTAGAGTCAAGTACAGAAAATATAAAGTACACCAAAAAATAATACACAAGCATGTAGATACGCCACAACCGCACCGCACGCTAAGGTACACCAGAAAATAATTGTCAAGCTTTTATTAAGGTACACCATTCAATAATAATCAACACGCCGCCGAGACAGGTACACTGGCGGTTAATACACTCAGCTGAGTGTATTAACCGCCAGTGTACCTGTCTCGG
>JACCDG011474856.1_pt1 | contig 12608 bp, 16 predicted proteins | sample 7442471 | NCBI WGS metagenome assembly JACCDG01 (sample SAMN15323444, study PRJNA562643) | freshwater metagenome | isolation source: river surface water | place: USA:Blue River Watershed | collected 2017-08-17 | reverse complement strand
TTTCTATTTCTTTTATCTACAGTAAATATAAGAGAAGATTTAGATACTGTACCATCTCCTTGAAAAGCGCCAAGTAAATATTCATATGCTTCTTGATTAGTTAGTGTATAGCTAATTGCTTGCATAATAGATATGCACACTATCTATTCATCATGCTGCTTCCATTGGTGTGTTACCATGCTGCCTTCTTGGGAGAAGATTGTGTGGTAGGTGGTGCAGGAGGCTTAGGTGATGCTGGCTGAGAAGGTTTAGCCTGATTACCATAGGTATTACCCGACTGCTTCTTCTTCTCAAGTTCATCTAACACTAAGCGAATAATTGCTTCTTGCTTGTCCCAATTCTTCTTCTCAGGGAAGAACTTGACATAGTTTATCTTCATCTTTTTAGGATTACCTTCCTTATCCTTACCATCGTAAGAACGGAAAGCAGACTCAATGTAATAGGTACCTTCTCTACTCTGCATAAGCTTCATATCATTTGCAGCAAGTAGGATACCATCACTATTCTCTAGAGTCATATTAAAGGTAGCTTTAATACCAATTTTTGATTGGGCTTCGGTGGCAACAAAAAGTGTGCCTATCTTAAATACTAAATCACTCATCATTCATCTCACTTTCTTCTGACACAGGTATATCCTGTGCCGCTCTAATCATAACCTCATCATACAATTTTTTATATGCTTCTTGGTTATCATTAAGAAATTTGATTGCATTATCTTTACCCTTTATAGTTCCATTTGGAAATAAGGGGCTAGAATATATTGCTCCTGATCTTTCTATAAGACCAAGACCAAAAGCGCTATTAATTGTAGCGTTCTTAGAATCAAATCCTATACCATGTCGGAAAGGAAGTAATATCTCCTTACCTTCATTAGCATTTATTCTTGTTTTTTCTACTTTGATACGGCCAGACCAGCCAGGAAATACCTCTCTAGTCTCCCCATCTGGAGTCTTTATTTTGACAGGCTCAGGCCAGTCAGATTTTGGACCGCGTTTAAACATCAAACGCAGGTGTGCCCAATGCTTAAGAGCATGTCCCCCTTTTACTACATCCATTGGAACATAGGCATTTATATCGGTATATCGTTTGTATTCAGTAAAGTTCGTTAGTTCTTTACTCGGGTCTTACCCTGCTATACATTTCTGTATAGACTAGACTATATCTTCATCCTAGTTTCTTAGGAGCTTCCTGTTTCGAATCACTTGATTCTACTCCCATTACGGGATAGTCGTTGAACGTCTTAGAATACACTCTATTGATCCAGCTTTTCCAATCTTCCATCGACAAATTATTTTTTGAGATATTACAGATTTTGCAACAGGGTACACAGTTACCTGCACTATACCCAATTGTTGAATCTATTCTGTCTATTCCGGTATAGAACCAAACTTCTTGATGAAGAGCTTGGTTCTTCCTACCTTTTCTAAATTTTCTTGTCTCAGATTTGTTATTATTACAAGGAGGAGAGCCACAGTAAATACAATTTTTTTCAAAAAGTTCTAAGCATTCTTCAAACTTTAGATTAAAATTTATTTTTTTCTTTGTAGCGTTTGTTTTATAACTTAAAAAAACTTTATTCTTTAGGTGTAATTTATTAGGCTTTATTTTATGTTTACCTTTCTGGCAACCACAAGAAGGCATCTTTCGATTTTTCAGATCATAGATGGTTCTATATGTTATGTTACCACAATTACACCGGCATTTCCAACCCTTGTTTTCTGTACTATACTCTAGTACAGTTAAATAACCAAATTTTTGATTAGGATAAGTTGTTCTACGAGTCATATGTGCATTAAGGATATATATCCTTATAGTTATTGCACATGTTGTATTCTAATTTCGCTGCTGATTGTCTTCGGCCTAACCCGGTCAGATGTCCCAGCAATTAAAGAAGTTAATTTTTTTACTTATTACTAAGTAATCAGGCTATATGATTAACCTGACCTATACAAATAACTGCACAGCCTTCGTAGTTATCTGCCGGTCTAGGACTAATATAAATATTTGCTTTTCTAAAGAACTCACCAAGCTTACGTTGAAGATTCAACATGTTTGTACCTTCTAACGACTTGTGTAATTGTACTTTACCTTTAGATTCATAGGCATCCTTACTAGGAAGTAGAGCGCCTATTGAATCAATAATCCACATATTTATTTTTAGTTTACCTAATAGATCCATTGATTGGTCTAATAACTTTTCCATACTATTAATATCTACAGTATATCTTTGAATAATTAATCTATCTAGATCAACACCTAACTTCTTTGCCCAGGTCTCATCAAAAGAGCTTTCTGCATCAGTCCATAAGGCTATAAAATTAGGGTCTTTAGCTTGTAGATCAGCTATTAGCTGTGCGCAAAATGCACCTTTTCCTGTATGCTCCGGACCTGCAAAAGTCGAGAATCGTGCCTTTGGAATACCACCAATAAGAGAATTAACAGTAGAGAAAGGTGTAGGATATAATGAATACTTAGTTGCATTTGTAGCAGTACTAATTCCTAAGCCTTGGAAATCTTTTAAGATTTTTTGTATATCTGGATTTGTCATTTTATTTTTTGTATAAGCTCATCTAAACGAGTCACTGCCCAATTTATTCGTTCTTGATATAAAGCTCCTAAGTCAGGGTAATCACCAGAATCATCATAATCCTGATGTATACCTTCTAGATAGTCTTTAATTCCTACTAGATCTATTAAAAGATCTTTAGAAAGTTGTTTTGTTTTATTACTTTTTGTCATAATTGTATGATACATTTATTTTGATATACCCATTCTGTTATTATATCTCTAGCTTTATCCATAAAGTGACCTCGTTCACTAAGATCAAACATACCATCACCTATTGTATCTGCTTCTAATACTAGACAACCACCTACATCTGGACAAGTAACTGTAAATATTCCATGACGTAAACGCAGATAGCCCACAATTTGGCCATTTATAAGAGCATCATACTGTTCTGGGCATGCTATACTAGTACATGTAAATTGTATAGCACGATATATGTTATCATATATAGATGTTTTTTCATAATTCATTTGCTATAAAGTTCAAGAAAAAGATTATAGTCTATAACAACATAGATCTTATCTAATGTTTGTTGTACATATACCCATTCTTTATCATGCTTTATAGCTTGGGTAATTAATTTTTTGATCTCAGCTTTACAAGGCTGAAATCCATTTTTGTTTTTTACTTTACATTCAACTATATATTTCTTATTAGTAAGATCAGCATTATCCTACTTTGCACCAGAGTTAGTTGTTTTAGTAACACCTAGATCGTGAGAAACTTTATCTTCTAGTTTATCGCCAGTATCTCTACTCATAACATTATTGTTACAATCTCTTTATAATCTTGACTAAGTTCCATCGTCTTGGTAGGAACTAAATCATATTCTATTAATACTATATTACTAATATTTTGTCCTTTATATTTACCATTTTCTGTGCATTGCGTAATATGTCCTTTAACAGATCCTATCTTATTCCATACGTAGCCATGTTTAGACCAACTATGGAGTGTTCCTTTTTCTGAATAAAGACCGTTAACTCTATTTTGTACTTTATATACTTTCATTCAGTGTGCAGCGCTCCAGTTATCAGCAAGACTACCATCAGCAATCATCTTTACATTAAAAGCAACAATATTTTCCATTATGCTTTTTATTTTAGGTACAATTATATCTAGCTCCTCAGGTGGTACATCAAAAATAAGTTCATCATGTACTTGCATTATCATCTTAGTCTTGTAGTTTCCATTATCTAACATATCCTGTACTCTAATCATAGCTATTCTTACTATATCTGCATTAGTAGATTGAATAATATTGTTGGCACCTTCTCTTTCTGCGGACCATACATATAACTGATCGTGGTGGTATATCTTATTAATATACCGTCTTCTTCCAAAGAAATTTTCTGTGTACCCTTGCTGTTTCAGCTTAGTCCTGGCATCATCAAGAAAGCTCTTGAGACCAGACATTTTATTCATGTATATGTCCATAATCTCAGCAGCACTTTCAAAACTTATACCAAGTTCTTTAGCTAATTTTTTAGCTCTCATTCCATACAGAAGACCAAAGTTGATTGTCTTTACTGTAGTTCTTTGAGGCTTGGTTACTTGTTCTCTAGGAACAGAGAACACAACATCTGCTGCTACTGTGGTATGGACATCTTCGTTATTGTTAAACGCGTTAATGAATACAGTTTCATTGCCCATATGGGCAAGAATACGAAGCTCAGCCTGGCTATAGTCTATTGATAGTATCTTACCGCCTTCGAATCTAGATACAAAAGCTTCTCTTATTTCTTTACCTAAATCAGTTCTAGCTGGTATCTGCTGTAAATTAGGACTATTACTGCTTAATCTCCCTGTTGCAGTGCCTGTCTGATTAAAGAAGGCATGAACTAATCCTGTATGCTTACTAACATATTCAGGTAAAGCAGTTATGTAGGTACTCATTAATTTTGATAACATCTTATATTGTAATATTTTTGATACAACTAAATCTGATTTAAATTTTCTGAGTGTAGTAGCAGCAGTAGATCTCTTACCGCTAGCAGTAAGTTCTACTTCAATATTCATATGTTTATCTAGCTCTAGATCTTCATAGAGTATCTTAGATATATGATTATTATTTGTTAAGGCTACATCACCAAAAGCAGACTTAATTTCATTAACAATTTTTAACATATCGTTAGATACTTTTTCTCTTAGTTCTTCTATCTTTTTATCAGATATTTTAACTCCGTTACATTCCATTCTTAGTAAAACAGATACTAGTGGCATGTCTATTTCATAAAATAGCTTTCTGCAGTATGCATTATTAGGTAAATCTAATACATTTTTAAGCTGCCTATATAGTCTATAACAAAAATCTACGTCTTCCATACAATACATAGCTACTTCTTTAATAGGTGTATCTAACATAGACGGATTAGGATTAGATTTAGACTTAGATGGTATAACAGATCTAGTTCTAATTTTAACATGGTTAAAATGGTATAAAGTAAGATCGTCTAGGTTGTGTGCTAGTCTATCTCCATAAAGAGCATAGCTTGCTACGCATGTATCAAACTTTATATTTGATATATTTATACCGAATCTATTAAGAACTCTAGCATCAAATTTAATATTATGTCCTATCTTACCTACAGAAGGATCTGTAAAAGAAGTAGATACTTCTTGCAGGATGCTTTGTGGATCTAGATCTCCATTGAAGGGGATATAGAAAGCAGAGCCTTCCTCCCAACCAAAGCCCATCCCTACTATTTTTATACTATCACTATGTGTTTCTAGTGAATTGGTTTCTAAATCGAATACAAATTCTGATTGGGCTCTTAGGTTTCGAAGAAAGGTCTGTAAAGCTTCTTCGGTATTTATAATGGTGTACTTTATTTGTTGCATACTACATAGATTTATAGGCTCTAGCGCCTGCTGCGCGGCCCATAGAGAATAGAACTACACTAACTATATACCAAAGAATCTCTCTTAGAATTGAAAAAGAATTGAACATAGAATTGGTTACTTAAGGATATCTACCGGATGGTAGCTAGAATCCATGATCAATTTCTTGATCATATCATCTATGGCTGAAAAAGGAACAGTAGGGACTGTTACTTCAGCTTTAACAGGATGCAACTCGTAGCAATTATTGACTACAAGTTTCTTTCCTGAAGGAGATTCTACTAAATCAGAATCTATTACATACAGTAATGTATCTATCTTATACTCAAAATTAGAGTATATTTTTCTTACTGTTTGATTAGATTCTGTAAGAATTTCACTTAGGTCGTTAGGGTGTACTAGTACAGAATATTGATCGTTATCTTTATTTATAACTTTACAGAAGAATTTTAATTTCATTCGTACTTACTTAGCCTATGTATTGTATGATCAAGCATCTGAACGTGATCTTTAGTAGCGAAGTAAATAAACTTTACAAAATCAGAAGCTATTCTATACTTCTCTGCATTTCGCCAGATATCTTCAGTCTTGGTATATGATAGAGCTTCGACATCTTCTGCAGTTATAGATACGGAGTCTCCCGCATCTTCAAACTGTTGCTTAAGTGTTTTAGCGTTAACTCTAATCTTTGATCTAGCAATTTTTAGGTTGTCTTTTAAGCTATCTGTATATGAAGTCAGAGTACCAAATTTATACTGTATATTAACTAGGTGAGCTTGTAATTGCATTAAATCTGATTGCATCTCATTAAGAGATAACTCAGATATCCACCCAGAAACTTTATATTTCATTACAATAGTAGATATTTCTTTAATAGCTAGTAGATCTTCAGAAGTTAATACTTCTTCCGGCAGCATTAGGTCTAGAGGATTTGTTGTTTGAAGTAAAGCTTCAAAATCTTTTATTGTTTTCTTATTGTTTATAGCCATACTATTTTAATGTTAGAATTAGTTAAGGTCCAAAAATTTGAACCATCTGTAGTATACGCAGACGGAATAATCTGCTTAAGCTTATCTTTATCGATAGTATTAAGCTCTATAACTGAATCAATTAAACAAACTTCGTCTGTAAGACTGTCATTAATTCTTTTCTTATGTGTTAGTGAAACTTGATCAGCAGACATATTAGAATAACTATGCAGTATTTTTAGTATCATGATCTGTAAAGGATCATATAGCTTAAGCTTTATGTCATCTGTAATAGATGGATACATACTAAAAATATCTTCTATAAATTCTAAACTAAATACATATATAGGACTTTCTGTATCTTTTAATTTTCTGATAAATCTATCTAAAAATATAGATATACTTGGGAATGGTACTTGTAGTAATAGATTCATATTATCTGGATGTATATAATATGCAGTTTTAAACTGTAAAATAATAGATCGAATATCTAAATCTATGCTGTCAAACGACAATGAGGAAGAAACTGAGTCTTTCATTTGCCCAAGAGTTTATTGATCTCTTTAGTTAAGAGATCTATGTCATTAGTTAGTGTAACATTATTTATTATTGCATTAGTTATATTGTTTGTTATAGGAGCACTAGGTGTAGTATTAATTACTTTAGGCTTAAATATAGTATCATCTAGATTCGGGTGGTTTTTCAATAGATTTATATAGTTATTTACTGTAGAACTTTGGATTCTATAATATCGTGTAGTAAAGTGTATAATTTCTTCTGAGTTAAGGACTAATGAGTCTTCTCTTGAACTATACATTAATCTTATAATACTTTCTATATTACTTGCAAGACCTAAATGTAACATAGATGTAAATTTGATATGGTATAAAAATAAAGTAAGAACTTGTTCTACGAACTTGGAATAGGCAGAAGTATCTTTTGCTTTAACAGTCGATATAGGCAATAATAGTAGTGTTTTCTCATATAAACCATGAGATGTTAAAAATAATGTCTCTTTAGCTTGAGTAAGATTAATAGGACTTCTTGTCATGCCATAAATCCCAGGATCTAATGTAAATTGTAATTCTGTACAACTAGAGCCACGGAAAGTATCAAAATAAGAATCAAAATCTTGATTGTTTTCTATAAAAGAATCATCACTTATTCCTAATTTAGTAAGATTACTATTAATTTCATTTAGAGAATCATTATACAATTTACTTAGCCTACCTGTAATATTTTTATACTTATCATTTTCTTTAGAGAAATTATTAAAGTGATATTTACTATCTAATTTAGATAGCATTCTATTAAATGCTGTAGAGTTAATATTTGTATTTTTAAGTACAGGAAATGCTGCAGAAGCTACAACACATGGAGTTAGTATAGATATAGATTGAAAATCTAAGAAGGGACGAGTCTTAGATTTAGTAGCTGTATTTAATATATGTTGAGTATTACTAATAATGTTAAATTTAGAATTATCAGAAAGGTATATATGATTAGTATCTTTTTGTATAGTAAATTCTGTATATTTACTAATATACATCTCAAGATCTTGATAAGATAAATTATTTATTACCGTTCCTGTATTATAATCAGAAAATGTACTAATATAATTCTTATTCAAATTATACAAGTGTATACTGCCATCTTTAGATGAGAGAGATACAGCATTTGTACTTCCAAAAGAGTTATTTCGTAGTTTTAGCTGGACATGTGGAGTATTGTCAATGACAAAGTCAGCATGATCATCATAGTATATTGTAGTAGTATCATTAATAGTAGGCTTATATATATTTATAAATGACAATATACTATCTGCCTCAAGAGAGAACAATGTAGTTCCCTCCTGAGGCTCGGAGCAGAAATAAGAAGTTATCTGATCAAGGTGTTGTAGAGTCAGCTTTCTTTTTGGAAGCCTTAGTTGTATTCTTAGCATCTTCTTGCTTAATGGATTCTAGTTTAGCACGTACTGTTCTAGCAAGCTGATCGCATCGGAGAATCATTTCAGTAATCTCTCCTTCGGTTCTAGCTTTTTCTTTACCCCAAAGGAAGGCTGCCTTATAGGCTAGATATAGGACAGGGTACGCCTCATATCTTTTACGCATAGCCTCAATAATATCCATGAGCTGTAGCTGTTCATATTCTTGACTAAGAACAACGCTAGCCTTCTTAGTAGTATTTTCGATAATAGCAGGGGTTACGCTCAGCTTGACATGCTGAGGAATAAAGGATGGTAGATCCTTATTTAAAGCATATAGCAAGCACTGGATAGTATTGTAAGACATCTCAGAGAAGTTGTTATTGGCATCCTTGTACTTCTCTTTATCCAACAACGAGCTGAATATCTGCTTACGAGTCATCTCGTTCATGTTAACAGTAAGTAGAGTATCGAGGATGATCAGCGGATTGCTAGTAGCTGTAGCCGTAGCAACCTTATCAATATCGATTGTATCTCTACCCTGGATAACAAGTGGCCAAGTAGTACGAACAACATTCTCAAGCTTAGTATTAGCACGAGTCACAATAGTAGGATCAAGCTTGCCTGCGATACCAATAGGCAAGCAAAGTCTTACAGTATTAATAATAGTAGAGGTGATATCAGGAACACCATCTTCCTTATTGTAGGTAAGCTCAATAGCTCTAATAGCAAGGATACCACGCAAGATGGATCCTGCACGTCTACCAGAAATAGAACACTCTTTCTTGACGCTGTCTTGTTCTTTCTGGAACTCTAGAGCAAAACCTTCGACAACCTTGTCAATTACTTGAATAAGACCAGGCTGAACAGAGTTAACAAGATCATTATAAATACCACCTGCTTCGGTCAAGATCTTTATGATCTCATCGCCAATATCCGCAAGGTAGTTGTTTACTGTAGTATCATTAACGTCTAGGCTAAAGTTCGAATTAGTCCAGTGTCTAAGGCCTACGCCATCGACCTGACCAACTCTAGCTATGACCTTCTTTCGCTCTTCGGTCTTCATGTCCTGGAACCGATCCAGGCGAAGATAGAACAAGTGTCTATCGACCAGAGCGTCAGACATTAATACTGTTCCTTGATCACCGAAAGGGTTAATAGTAGAGAAGATAAACAAGTTACCAGTCGGAATACCGTGCAGTTTTCTGCTTCTGATAATCTCGAACAGGTTGGATTGTCTATCTTCTGCACAGCGGTTCAACTCATCAAATGCAATAAGCTTCTTACCCCAAATAGAAGACTTAGTAGGAATATACTTGACCTGTGGTTGCTCTTGTTGTAGAGCACGAACATCTGGGTAACCAATAAGGTCTTCAAAGTTGATCTTCGAAGCATCATACACTTGGTAATCAAACCAAGACTGTGGATTAGTAGGCGATTTTCGGCGGCTACTTTCTCTCATGGCCGCACCTATCGCATTGACTAGCTCAGTCTTTGCGGTTCCTGGAGGGCCAATAAGTAGGCATGGTTCGCCAATTAATAAGGAAGCAAGGACTGCATTCTCTTGGGCTTTGGTGAAGCCAAAGATGTTGAGCTTGTTAAGGATCAAACTTTTACCTCTTCGATGGAGTGGGTGTTCTGGAAGTGTTCTGTAAAGAAGTTCTTCTGGTTGCTGTAACCAAACAAAATGGTTACAACAGACTTGATTGTTTTTAGTGGGAAGTTATGTCTAGTAGATGCATCACCGTCTGTAATAACTACAATATGTTCAAATTCTTGACTCTCTGCGTGATCAATGACACAGTCAAAGTCAGTTCCTCCAGTAGTAATAATCTTTCCGTCATTAAGATCTTGGATAGTATGCTTTGCAATCTTATTACTAAATCCCCAGACGTAGTCTAGCTGATCAGAGATATTAGCAATAAGTCTGATAATCTCAGGTAAGAACGGAGTGGTACTTCCACTGACGTCAAGATAAATAGGCAATAAGTTTTTATCTATCCTGGTAGTATACTTATATTGCTTATACAATACAGGATGTATACCAGCAGACATTAGAATAATATCTGATTTAGCCGGTCTTTGGGGTATAAGCGGCTTGGCGGTCCAAGTTCCCAGCTTTACCTTAGCTTGAGTTCTAACATTATGGAATATGTTATTGAACGCTAGTTGCTTAAATCTATTAATATCAAATCTTTCAGTAACATGTAGAGCCTGATTTAGGAAGGCAGTAGTTAGCTTATCAGACTGGCCTGCACCGGTTGCAGACTGATTCAGCGCATCAATAACTATCTGATCTATTTTCTCTTGGGCATTGGCAGGCTCTGGATTACCAGAATTTTGCTGTTTTTGCTTAGCCTCTTTAGCTTCTTTCTTAAGCTTGTCTAGATCTTCTTTACTTAAGCTACTAAGATCTATTTCAATAGATTCAGCATTCTTTAAATCTTCTTCAGTAATCTCTTTTCCATCTGCCCCAGTACCATGAGAACCTAATAACTTAATTTTGATTTTCTTTTTATTGCCATTAGCATTTGGAGTCTTCTTTAAATATTCATAAATTTGATCAGAAAATTCTTGATGACCACAGAACTCCATAGATTTGTAAATAATATCATGCTGTGGTTTTAGATATGTAGCTTCTGGACCGCTACTAAACGTAACACCAGGTCTTAATATTTTTTGAACAGGATTTTGTTTATTTACTTCATCGTTGTAATAAGAAACAAGGAATTCTACAGGATCTATGTCTGGCCTAGAGTTACAAATAAATGCATTAATTCTAGCATCCATAGCTAGAACATCAGCCAGATTACGTAGCTCAGCTTCTGCATCATCCTTATGTGAGTTAATATTATAAACGTCACCACCAATATTATGTAGTAATTCATGCATTAATATAGTTCTAAGTCTGTTTTGGCTAGTAATTTCCTTATCCCAGAATTCTTGGTCTATAAGTAGTATGCCAGAAGCAGTAATACCCATGGTACCAAAACCATCCATTGGTTCTTTAATAACTAAAATCTTCTTAATAGCAGCTAAGATAGATAACGCATGATCAGGAAAGATGCCTAACAACGCTTGGTATATAACCTTAGCGGTGAGAGGCAATGGTGTTGGTGCCGTTATGTTGTTACTCATAGACTATGAGGTGTTCTGCCCATCCGAATGTTTTCGAGCCGCCGTCTGGAGTTGTGCCGCACAGCATGCCGTTTACGAAAACGAGTTTACCAGTTAGATTTTGTTGGTTTGGAGTAGATAGTCCTAAGATCGGTATTGATCTGGACTTCCACTCATTAGTAACTGGGTTTCTATAGCGTTCTTCTACAATCATCTTATATGTATTAGATGTTTCATCATTCGAATAAGAAGTAACTGGACCTTTAAGTAATCCTATATTACATATTTCAAATCTAGTACTAGATAGACAGATATTATCTATCTTGGCTTTAACACCTGGCATCTCTTCTTTTTGCCAGGTATCGCCTACCTTTTTAGAAGAGCTTATCATAGTAATCATGGCGTCTGAAACAAATATAAAAGAATTGGTATTTAGCTTAGACTTAATAAGCTCTGCTACTTTACCTTTCTTTGTAGAAGTATTGGGATCAATATCAAAATTTATAAAGACCTTGTTGTCTTGTATATTAGAATGTTTAGGGCAGGATAGTTGAACATATATCCATAGTTTAGGATACTGTTCACTACCCTTAGTGCCCCATTTTATAACCTCACCAGATATATTCCATGTATTCATTTTTAATCTGTATCTCGTCCTACTTTAGGACAGCCATCTCTAGTTATCGCGCTGTCCAGCAAAGATCTTAAGTAATTTTCTGTACTTTCATACTTAAGTCTAATCATGTTATAGACTACTTGTTTAATATCTAGGTATTTATCAAGAATTTTATCTTCTGGAACATTATCAAGAATATCTTTTATAATCTTAGAGTATCCAGCTATATCTATTTCCATAGATGCAAAATAGTTATTAGTGGCAAACTTTATATCAGTTGGTCTAGTAGCAGCGGCGCTAACTGTCAGTTTATTAATAGTAGTAGCGATATCCATCTGTATTAATATTCTTATATCTTCTTTAGTAAGACTTTCAATAGGTTTAGAGAAAGCTTCTTGAGCTAGAGCAGTTAATTTTTCTTTAGTTATGGTTGACACAGAATCAGGGAAGATATTGGTCAAATTTTGTTTAGTTTTTGTCATAGGGAAAAGTTTTGTTTGTAATTTTTTCAGAATTTTTGCCTTATAGGTCAATTTTCTGATTATATAGTTACTAGTATCTTAGGATTACACAT
>JACCDG011140356.1_pt1 | contig 12609 bp, 14 predicted proteins | sample 7442471 | NCBI WGS metagenome assembly JACCDG01 (sample SAMN15323444, study PRJNA562643) | freshwater metagenome | isolation source: river surface water | place: USA:Blue River Watershed | collected 2017-08-17 | reverse complement strand
TGGTAAACAAATTCTTGCGTCCCCAGCGGTAGCCTTTGGCCGCCTTGAGCACGTTCTTGTGGCGTTTCTTGGTCATGACACCACGCTTGATTCTGGTCATATGGGTGAAAAACTGAAGGGTGAGTTAGAACGAGTAAGGAAGGGAGGCTTTGATATTCTTGGCGACGGCTGGGTAGACATCGTTGTCGTTGCGCTTGGAACGAGTCTCGTCTCCGCTGTTGCGGGAGTTGTAGTGGTTTTGGCCAGAGGCGCGGGTCTTTAATTTTCCGCTCCCAGTGATTTTCACTTTCTTTACAACGGACTTGCGGGTCTTGAGCTTTGGCATAGTGTTATCTGGATAAATTACTCTGGGACGATGAGGGCATTGAATCCCATCGGTCCACGCTTCACCTCTTCTTCAAAACGATGAGGAACCGTGATGCTTGTGATAAAGGCGCTCAGGTTTTCTTTGGCTTTGTCCTGCATGGCTTTTTCACGGCCACGGAGCACGATCTCGATTTTTACCTTGTTGCCCTTGGTCAGAAATTTCTCAGCCTGAGTCTTTTTGAAGAGGAGATCATGAGTATCAGTGCGGAAGCCGAGACGGATGCCCTTGGTCTCAACCTTTTTCTGCTTGGCCTTCTGTTGCTGCTCCTGCTTAGCGGCCTTGTATTGGAGCTTGCCGTAGTCAGTGATTTTGCAGACAGGGGGCTTGGCCAGAGGGGACACTTCAACAAGGTCAGCTTCTTGCTCTTGAGCAAGTAAGATAGCTGCTGCGGTATCCATGATACCGCGATTCTCGCCATTCTGGTCAATGACCATGACCTGAGGCACGAGAATCTTCTCGTTGATACGAGCATGTTCTTTGACCTGCACTTTTGGCTTCGGTCGATTGTGTCTTCGTCGTCTCATTTTCAGCTTTTTTAAAAAAAGTGGAGTTGATGGGAATTGCACCCATGTCCAGAGAAGTTTTTCCAAAATAGTCTACAAGCGTAGTCAACCTTGTGTACGGGCAGGAGGTAGAAGGGAGACCAAATCCTCAAGCGAGTTCTTCTTTTGCAATACGTTCGGAGGGTAAAAGAAAAAGAAATTCCCTGGTCACGTCTCGATAATATGACACCAGTGGTTCCCTACCGAGAATCAGGATACTGATGGCGTCGCCAGTAATTAGGCGAGCGCAAGACTGTAAGAAGGGGCAAAAGCTTGCGCGATTGCATTCTTGGTCTTTGTGATGAAGTTTGCATTTATCATCGTGAGAACGAGATTTACGACCGTGTTCTCAAGGTCGGCTTGCGTATTTTGAAAGTACAACCTGTCGAGTCTAAACAACCCCGCCTACACTACAAACGGAGTTTGTAGAGTATGGCGGGGCTTGCCTATACCCGCCACACTTCGCTTCGCGATGTGGGCGGGCCTAGCCGCCTCCATCTGCTGAAAGTGTAAGCGCGATCCTCTAGCGGAGGTCGCTTATGCGTCGTTTGAGGTACTGTCTACCGAAGCCCGTCTTCAACTGAAGTTCTCTTTTCAGAGCATCTCCTTTTTGATTGCAGGCTTCGTAGTACAAAAGAATGAACGGCTTTCTTTCTTTTGTTACCTCGTTTCTTCCAGCATTGTGCTCTTGGAAGCGACGTTTTAAATTATTCGTGTATCCAATGTACAGCTTCTGATCTTTGAGACTTTGTAATACGTAAACGTAGTACATACATTTCAACTTGTTCGCATCGCTCGCTCTATTCGGCGTTTGGCTTCACGGGTACCGATATCGGCCCGACGGTCATATTCCTTTTTTCCCTTGCCAATAGCAAACTCGAGCTTCACAAGTTGCTTCTTAGTATACAACCGAATCGGGACTAAAGTCAAGCCTTCTGTGCGGTATTTTCCTATGAGAGAGGCAATTTCACGCTTGCGGAGAAGGAGTTTTCGTGACCTGGTATCTTCGTGCTTGGTGTCGCGGTAGGCCTGTTTGTAGCGGGGGATGAGGGCGTTCGTCAGGTAGAGTTCACTCCCGCGGACGGTCACATAGGCCCCTTTTAGGCTGGCATGGCCGGTTTTCACCGATTTTACCTCGGCCCCGGTCAATACCAAACCGGCCTCATAGCGTCCTAGGAGGGCATAATCAAACCCGGCTCGTTTGTTGTGGGCAATAGTGGTCATATGCTCATACTGTCCCACATTTGGCTCAAATAAGCAAGTTTTCTGTCTTGGTACTTCCATTTTTACGCTTGGCAGGTTAGGATGATGTCTATGAGTGAAATACCACACGAACTTCGCAATCACATATCCAAGGAAGAAGCTCTCAAGCGTGTAGCTCTGGAGCCGTTTTCACGCCGGGTGATTTCTTTCTATCGCTATGTCATCATTCCCGATCCAGTGGTACTGCGCAATGACTTGTTTGCCGAGTGGCAGGCCCTAGGGTGTCTCGGCCGGGTCTATGTGGCCAAGGAGGGGATCAATGCTCAGATGAGTGTCCCCGAGCCAAACTTTGCGAAGTTCCAGGAGCTTCTCTATGCTCGGCCAGCATTCAAGGATGTACCGTTCAAGGTGGGGGTGGAGCAGAAGAATGATGCCTTTTGGAAACTGACCATCAAGGTGAAACGCCAGATTGTGGCTGATGGACTCAAGCCCGAGGATTACGATGTCACCAATGTCGGGACGCACCTCTCGGCGCGTGAGTTTAATGAACTGCTCGATGAGCCGGAGACGGTGGTCGTCGATATGCGCAACAACTACGAATCGGCGATTGGGCGATTTGAAAATGCGCTTACGCCCAATAGCTATACCTTTCGCGAAGAACTCCCACTGGCCCGTGAGGCCCTCAAGGGCAAAGAGGACCAGAAGGTACTCCTCTACTGTACCGGCGGTATCCGCTGTGAAAAGGCCAGTGCCTACCTCAAGCATCATGGCTTCAAAAATGTCTACCAACTCCACGGCGGTATCATCGATTACAAACACCAGATAGAGCGCGAGGGTCTCTCATCCAAATTCAAGGGCAAGAACTTTGTCTTTGACGAGCGCCTCGGTGAACGGATCACAGATGATGTCCTCGCGCACTGCTACCAGTGCGAGACGGTTTGTGACGACTATACCAACTGCGAGAATCTAGAGTGTAACCTCCTCTTCATCCAGTGTGCTTCTTGCAAAGACAAATTTTCTGGTTGCTGTAGTGTCGAATGCCAAGCCATTGTTGCTTTGCCGGAGGCCGAGCAAATAAAACGACGCAAGGGCAAAGTGTTCCCCAAAAACGCCCACGCTTTCAAGAAAAAAATTGCTCTTGTATAAGGAATCTTCCTTTTTTGGCTTGGTTCGGCTATGCTGAGGATATGCCCGGTAGTAGAACTTCGAAGATTTCTCCTGGGCAGTCATATTAGAATCGTGGTTTCTGTGAAGTAAGAAGCGAATGATTGAGAGGATATTTAAAATACCGTGTTCGAAGTTTCACTACCGGGTATGAAACAAGTCCTACAGAAGAAAATAGAAACAGCCCTCCAGGCGCTCCAAGAAGCAGGAGCTCTGCCTGTTTTCGTGCTTCCTCCAGTTTCAGTTGAACGACCCAAGGATGATCGGTTCGGAGAATATACGACGAACGTCGCTTTGGTCTTGTCCAAACTGGCCAAGAAGAGTCCAACCGAGATCGCCGAACTCCTCAAGGAAAAGCTTGCTTCTGATGATTTTCAAAACATTGAGATTGCTGGGCCTGGCCATCTCAATTTTTACTTGGCGCAACATGAAATTGGAAAAGGAGTTGCTACGATTCTCAAGGCAGGGAAAGAGTATGGTGGGAGCACCCTAGGTCAGGGCGTCAGAGTGAACAATGAATTTATTTCCGCCAATCCGACTGGACCACTGACGGTAGGGAATGGCCGGGGAGGGTTTTATGCTGATGCGCTCGCCAGCATTTTGCGCAAAGCGGGCTACAAGGTGACCAACGAATACTACGTGAATGATGCTGGCGAACAGGTTATGAAGCTTGGTCATAGCGTCCTTAAGGATGCTGAAGCAGTATATGGTGGAGACTACATCGAGCAGTTAGCAGGGGCGAATCAGCAAACGGGTGTACGAGAGACGGGTGAATGGGCTGCCAACGAAGTACTGGAAAACATGATCAAGAAGTCGGTAGCAGAAAAAATGCAGATTCATTTTGATATTTGGACCTCAGAGAAGAAACTGATTGAGGATGGCTACGTCGAGCGGGCTATCAGTATCCTGAAAGAAAAGGAACTGACCTTTGAAGAGGACGGTGCCTTGTGGCTTCGGACCACAGAGTTCGGTGATGACAAGGACCGGGTGCTCGTGAAGAGTGACGGCTCCAAAACCTACTTTGCTTCTGATGCTGGCTACATTCTCCATAAGATGGAGCGGGGATTTACGGTGTTCATTGAAAGTTGGGGGGCCGATCACCATGGCTATATCAGTCGCTTCAGAGCGGTTGCACAGGCGCTCGGCTTTACTGGTGACATCCGGTTTCTCATCGTACAGCTGGTCAAAGTAGTGAAAGACGGCGTCGAAGTGAGGATGAGTAAGCGCGCGGGCAATGTCGTGACCATAGATGAACTGATCGAGACAGTCGGGCATGATGTGGCCCGCTTCTTCTTCCTCATGTACGCCCCAGAGACGCACATGAACTTTGATCTTGGTCTCGCCGAAGAACGCTCGCAGAAGAATCCGGTCTACTATGTGCAGTATGCGCATGCCCGACTCTCGAGTATCCTCAGGAAAGCAGAAGAGGAGGGAATTTCGGGTAGCGGTGACCTCTCGCTTCTCGTACATGTCAAAGAGCGTGAACTTATTCGGGAACTGATGTTCTTCCCAGAGCTCGTAGAGACGGTGGCGACGGACTACTCTGTTCACAAGCTCCCTCAGTACGCGATGAAGCTGGCTGACAAGTTCCATTCGTTCTATGATGCTTGTCGAGTGATTGATAGTGAAGAGAAGGAACTCAGTACTGCTCGATTGGAGCTGGTGCGAGCGACGCGAATCGTCCTCGCCGAGACGCTCACGCTTATGGGTATCAGTGCACCAGAAACAATGTAAAACAAAAAAATGATCAATCATTTGCCGAAACAGTATCGGGAAAAGTACAAGAAGAAACGTGGTTGGGATGAAGAGCTCATCATGTTCGCTTTCAAGGTGGTCGGTTCGACGGCACTCGTGTTTATCGTAGCGGCCGGAGTAGATGTCTATCACCTCATTCATTAAGGATATGCCCCAGATCACGTTTTATCTTGTGCGTCATGGCGAGGCGGAAAACAATGTTCTTCATATCTTGAATTCGGCCGGGGCCAAGAAAGAGTACCCGCTCACGGAAAAGGGCAGGGAGCAGGTAGCAAAGGCAGCCAAGCATCTGGCGACCGTAGGGGCTGATGCGCTCTATAGTTCGCCAATCCTCCGGGCTAAGGAAACTGCCGAGGCGATTGCCGAGACGACGGGACTCCCGATCCAGTTCGATGACCGGTTGTGGGAGGTGGGAATGGGGCGTTTTAACGAGCAACCGCAGGAGGAGCTTCTCAAGAAGTATCCCGAGCCACAGATGCGCCTCACGCCTGACACCGAGGATGAGATGGAGAGTATGCTTGAGGTTCATGGCCGTCTAGGAGTCTTCCTCAAGGAAATCAAGAACAAACACAGTGGCCAAAAAGTCATCCTGGTGTCACATGGTGACCCGCTCGAACAACTGCACGGCATCCTCACTCACGAGGGACCGGGGCGAGCAGCTGAAGGGTGGTACCCCGAGAAGGGATCTTGTACGGAAGTGGTCTGGCCATACTGAGAGAGGCGTCGCGGGACGCTTCTTTTCTTTTGCCTCTGAGAGTGGTACGGTTGAAGCATCTTGGCTTCTCAGAGGAGAATCACCATGCAGTTCCTTATTATGCTGTTGATGGGACTCCTTACGGGGAGTGCCGTGGCGTACGAAATGGACTCGGTACCTGACCAGTCGTTTGTGGCGCATCCGTGTGATCGCTACACCCGCTACTTTACCGAGTGTCTGCGAGTGCATGAAGCACGAGATCGAGCACAGGCGGAGCCTCTTCGCATCGTGCGGGTGGTGGATACTCGGGGTCGTGCTACTTTGGTACGCGAGTTCGTACTCATTGCTTATGACCTCGAAGGGGAAGGATGGCACACCATCAAACTCACTATGCCCCTGGTGGGGAATAGCACCTTTCAGCCGGCGGTGATCACGCCTGGGTATACGGTGCGTCGGATCAAGGGTCAGAGCTTCAACAAGATGTTTTTTCAGGTGACCTGGGCGGGACGTGAACTCCGGACCTATGGAGCGAAGCATCTCTCGCTTCCCGAGGACTTTCGGATCAAGCACCCGGATGCGATGACTCTCGAGGCCACAGAGGTGATCTATCTCTCGACACCCCCTCACCTCGTAAACCCCGAGTTTGTCCAAGCAGGGCAGGAGTTTGTCATCAGGAAAACAGAAGAGGTACTGGCTGAACTTAAAGCGGAAAGAGTGCCGTCACGTGCTTATCCGGGCCGCCTCGTGTCAGCCGTCATCCATCCGTGGGTGCCACTTCACCTCGTCCTGGCCGAACAAGTTGACCCATGCCTCCTCAAGAACCGTAGTCGCGTCTGTCAGCGGTTGATACCGGAGAACCCATTCCGAAACGATGACGAAGTGATGCAGGCAGTGCTGACCGAGTTTGTCGTGAATGGCGAGGACGCCTTTCGCTATCTCGTCTCGAGTGGCAAGGCGCGTGGGGCGCTCCAATTCACCAATACCTATCGGGGCACAGCTCCCGGGACCTATGACATAGTGCGTCTTGCCTATCCACAGGCAGTGCTCGATCCTGATTTCCGGAGCGGGACTGAGGATTTTCGGAATAGCCTCAAGATGGCCATCCTCTTGATAGACATGGAGCTCGCGTATGGGAGCACGCCAGCGTGGGTGCGCCAGGCGTTCCTCGAGGACTATCGACTGGGACTCCTCTGTCCGGCCGCCGCCTACAACGGTGGGGCGCAACAGTGTCGCAAGTTTGGGACACTGGTCGCTGAGTACCGGAGAGCACGGAGTCTCAGGGAAGTGACGTTTCATACGCTCACTGATGGTCACTTTCTCTCTTGGGTGGCACGGAGTCCCTGGGCCTTCAATCCGGAAACACACGTATATCTCGAGAAGATTCTCCGGGTCTTCGGATCGGGACTCCTCCGAGAGACCAAGTAGGACACGCGGTTTTGTCACTGACAGACCGCTTTTTTCTTGCCCAAATTGCCCATGGTATGATGGGGGTATGAATACGATCATCAAAGAAACTTTGGACCTGTTCCCGGGCGGACTCCTCATCACAGACTTGGATTCTCAGGTCCTCTATGCCAGTGCGGCGCTCGAACGTCGGACAGGTTTTGCGGTAGCGGAAATCGTCGGAAAAAAGCCAGGCGAGCTCTGGGGTGGTCGGATGCGGAAGCAGTTTTATGCAGCACTCTGGCACACCATCGGCGGTGAGTGTCAGCCCTTTGTCGGTGAAGTAGCGAACACCCGGAAGAATGGCGCCAAGCATGACGAGCACATCTATATCCTCCCTATCCGCGATGGTAGAGGCACTACCCGATACTTTGCCGAGGTCCATCCTGAACTCACCTCGAGAGAGAGCGAGCTCATGTTTGCTCATGAATTTCTCGGCCGGACCAAGGGTCGGTCTCAAGACGCTCCATTTTTCGACTGGCTGTTCGCCCGTCTCGCTCGGAGAGAAAATGGGGAAACACGATCGTTCCCTGCGCTTGGTACCAATGCGCTCATTGATCCCGCGACCTTTCTTTATCAGTCATTGATCCTCCCGACCGAACAGTTGTATGCTCGTCGTCGTGATGACGCACTCCTCATCGCTCGAGCCAAGGAAGACCCAGAGCAGTTCTCGGCCCTCTACAAGAAGTATGCCCCTTCGCTTCGAGAATATTTCTTGAAGCGTCTCTCCGGAGAGCGGATCTTGGCTGAGGATCTTCTCCAAGAGACGTTTCTCCGGGCCTTTCGTTATCTCCCGACGTTTCGCTCGGCCAATGCTTCGTACTATACCTATCTCCTCCGGGTGGCGCACAGCGTCCTCGTCAATCAATTTCGGAAGGAACGATATGAAACGGTAGCACTCACTGGGAACGAAGAAGAGAGAGTGGCTGAGGAAGGTCTGGTGTGGCCGGACCTCGAGACCCTCCTCCTCAACCTGTCACCGCTTGAGCGCGAGATTATGCTCATGAAGTACCGAGATGGGCTCAAGGTGCGAGCTATTGCCACGGAAGTTGGAAAAAGCGAGAATGCGGTCAAGTTGATTCTTTCCCGGACCCGGAAAAAGCTCAGAGTAAGGAGCTAGACTCTCGGTGCCGGAAAACTAAGAGGTGTCATGATGACACCTTTTTTGCTTTTTGGTGTTTCATAAGGAGTAAGTCACAGTTTACAAAAAGTAATAGCAAAGCTATGCCACTGTACAAAGTCCAGAAGCGGAACGGTTCTATCGTCGACTTTGAGCTGGAGAAAATTCGTGATGCCATAACCAAAGCGGCGGAGGCAGTGGGGAATCTCGACCCGGCGGTGCCTGAGGCGCTCCTTACGGAGACCGAGGTAACCCTCGAGGAGCTCTATGGTGAAAAGATACCCACCGTGGAGCAGATCCAGGACGTTGTCGAGGATGTCCTTATCCGGTTTGACTACGCTGAGATGGCCAAAGCCTACATCCTGTACCGAGAGAAGCGTCGAGAGGTCAGGGAGGACAAGAACGTGGTAGTGGAGGTGCAGAAGACCATCGATGAGTACCTGGGCAAGCTCGACTGGCGCGTCAATGAAAATGCCAATCAGGGGTATTCGCTTGGAGGACTCATCTTGAACACGGCCGGGAACGTGGTCGCCAACTACTGGCTGTCCCATATCTACCCCAAAAATGTCGGTGAGGCTCATCGCAATGGTGACTATCATATCCATGACCTCGCTATGTTTTCGGGCTACTGCGCCGGCTGGAGTCTCCGGGCGCTCCTCGAAGAAGGATTCAACGGGGTACCAAACAAGATAGAGTCAGCGCCACCCAAACACTTGTCCTCGGCCGTGTCACAAATGGTGAATTTCCTCGGGACACTCCAGAACGAATGGGCGGGTGCTCAGGCATTTTCGAGCTTCGACACTTTCATGGCGCCGTTTGTGAAGAAGAAAGAGCTAGAGCTCCGAGAGAAGATCGCCAAGTATCATATGACCTTTGCCGGGAAGAAGGCCAAGGAGCAGTACATCGCCGATGAGGTATACAACTATGTCTATCAGAACCTCCAGTCGTTTGTCTTCAACCTGAACATCCCGTCACGCTGGGGTACCCAGACGCCCTTTACCAACATTACGCTTGATTGGGACTGTCCAGCGGACATGAAGGACAAGCGCCTCCTCCTCGGGGGACAACCGTTCGAGTATACCTTTGGCGAACTAGAGCACGAGATGGATATTGTCAATCGTGCCTTTATCGAAGTGATGTCGCGAGGCGACGCTAAAGGGCGGACCTTTACCTTTCCGATCCCGACTTACAACATCGGCAAGGACTTTGATTGGGAGAGCGAGAAGAATCTGCCGCTCTTTGAGATGACCGCCAAATATGGCACGCCGTACTTCCAGAACTTCGTCAATTCTGAGCTCAATCCGAGTGATGTCCGCTCCATGTGTTGTCGGCTCCAGCTCGACCTCCGTGAACTGCGGAAGCGGGGTGGGGGGCTCTTTGGGTCGGCGGAGATGACGGGCTCAATCGGGGTGGTGACGCTCAACGCTGCCCGCATCGGTTACCTCACCAAGGGCGACAAGGACAAATTCTTTGCCCAGGTGGATCGACTCATGGAACTGGCCAAAACCTCGCTTGAGATAAAGCGTAAGGAAATTCAGAAGTGGATTGATGCCGGGCTATTCCCGTATACCAAGCGCTACCTCGGCTACCTCAAGAATCATTTTTCGACGATCGGGGTGAATGGCCTGAACGAAGCAATCCGAAACTTTACCAACGACCATGAAAACATCACGACAGACTGGGGTCATGCCTTTGCCCTCGAGGTACTCACACACATGCAGGAAAAGATCAAGTCGTTTCAGGAGGAGACGCACAACTTCTATAACCTCGAAGCGACGCCAGCTGAGGGTACGACCAACCGCTTTGCCAAGGAAGACAAGAAGCGCTTCCCAGATATCCTCCAGGCTGGTACCTCTGACGCTCCCTACTATACCAACTCTTCCCAGGTGCCAGTTGGCTACACGGACGATGTCTTTGAAGTACTCGACCTCCAGGATGACCTCCAGACCAAGTACACCGGAGGTACGGTGCTCCACTGTTATATGAACGAGCGGATATCGACCCCGGAGGCCTGTCGCAATCTGGTCAAAAAAATTCTGACCCACTATCGACTACCGTACATCACTATCACCCCGACGTTTTCGATCTGTCCCAAGCATGGTTATCTCTCGGGCGAACACGACTTTTGTCCGAAGTGTGACACCGAGCTCGGTATCACCGGCGAACGCTACGACGAAAGCTATCGGAAGACGTACGCGAGCGACACTGCCCACAAATAATAATAAACATTCACACACACTGCTATGAGCCAGGAAGCAAACAGTGAGAAGCGCACCCGCTGTGAAATCTGGACGCGCGTCATGGGTTACCATCGCCCCGTCTCGCACTTCAACATCGGCAAAAAGGCGGAGCACTATTCACGCAAGCACTTTGAGGAATGTGTCGCAGACAATGCGTCTTTTGAGGCGCGCTATGGTGAACAAGCGGCCTAATCAATCCTGATGAAGCTCTCAGCTATCCAACGGTTCACGATGCTCGACTACCCCGACAGGGTGGCCTGTATCGCGTTTACCCCGGGATGCAGTATGCGTTGTGGCTTCTGTCACAATCCGGAGTTTGTGGTGCCGGAGCAGATTCGAGCGCTTGAGTCGGGGTTCATTGCGACAGAGACGTTTTTCAATTTTCTTGACCAGCGTCGCGGACTCCTCGAGGGAGTAGTGGTCTCTGGTGGCGAGCCGACTATCTGGCCGGACCTCCCTGATTTCATGCGGGCGATCCAGACCCGAGGCTTTCTCACCAAGCTCGATACCAATGGCCGACACCCGGAGATGCTCGAGCGACTCCTCCGCGAGGGACTGGTCGACTATGTGGCCATGGACGTCAAAACATCGCTCTCGGAATACCCCAAGTTAGTCGGCGGTGGCGTCACCGGGGAGCAGATCATGAGAAGCATTGAACTCTTGAAGACGGCGGGAATTCCCTATGAGTTTCGCACCACCCTCATCAAAGAAGTGCATACAGTGGAGGTGCTCGAGGATATGGCCGAGCTCCTGACCGGCGCTGAGCGTTACTATCTCCAGACCTTTCGTCCGGGACACACGCTTCATCCGATCTTTGCTAAGTACCATCCATTTTCGCGCGCTCTGATGGAAAAGTGGTGTCTCACACTTGTTCCGCGGGTGGGCCAGGTGATGATTCGGGACTAGAGAGGATGAGAAAGGAGAATATGCGTCACTCATAATACAAACCTATGGTAGCGATTGAATGGAGCAAGAAGTACAGTGTCGGCGTGGAGATGTTTGACGAACAACACAAGGTGTTTTTTGGTATCATCAATGATCTCTATGCCTCGATCATGGAGCGCAAAGAACGAGAGGTGCTCGGTGATATCTTTGAACAGTTGCTCAAGTACACGGATTTTCATTTTGAATCCGAAGAGCGTTACTTCGATGAGTTTCACTATGAACATGCGGTTGAACACAAGGAGGCACATCGTCTCTTGACTGAGCGCCTCCTCGCGCTCAAGGTACGCTGGGACGAGGGTGCACTCGATAATCCCTACGAACTCCTCGATTTTCTCGAAGACTGGCTTGTAGAACATATCATGGGTATGGATCGGCAGTACCACGAGTGCTTCCATGCTCATGGTCTGAAATAGCCGGGGACGCTTGATTTTTGCGTTTTTGGATGGTATCCTCTCACTACAAGCGCTGAAGGAGACCCGTTCGAACTGGCCGGCATCACTCCCTCGTCACCGTCGCTCGCGAGCGACGTGACTCGCCCCAAGAAGAAAATCATTGCGATGAGTAGAACTTGGCGGGTACGCCCGTAATAGCTGTCATGAAGGGTGGAAAGTAGAATGTAGAAAGTAGAATGTAGAAAGCGAGGGAAATATCCTGCCTACTATGTACTGCTTACTTCTTACTACTCTCTACTAAAGCAAAGGTGGTACCGCGTTCGACACGTATTGTCGCTCACGCCCTTAGCACAGTTTTTGTGTTAAGGATTTTTTTATTTTCATGGTCAAATTGATGTATTGATTCATTGTTATAAACTATGACTCAAGAGTATCTTACTTTGAACAAGATTAGTTCATACAAGAAAGCCTTTGCGCTTTCCAATGTGGTTTGGGACATTGTGACGTTGTGGGAAGTATTCGCACGTCAGACAGTTGGTTCACAGTTTGCCCGAGCGATTGACTCGGTATCGGCAAATATTGCCGAAGGATTCGGGAGATATGGGAAGAAGGATAAAGTATTCTTCTATCGAATTGCCCGAGCCTCTGTATATGAGTCGCTTGATTGGCTCGAAAAATCCAAGAGGCGGAATCTTATAGAAGAAAAAGATTACGAGTATATCTTCAAAAGCTTGAAGGAGCTAC
>JACCDG010321670.1_pt1 | contig 12612 bp, 12 predicted proteins | sample 7442471 | NCBI WGS metagenome assembly JACCDG01 (sample SAMN15323444, study PRJNA562643) | freshwater metagenome | isolation source: river surface water | place: USA:Blue River Watershed | collected 2017-08-17 | reverse complement strand
GCAACAACTGGGTTTCCTGAAGCGAGAGCTGACGCTGCATCGCCACCCGCTACAGAGAAGGCGAGGGGGAAGTTGCTTGCTGCAAAGATTGCAACAACACCCAGAGGTTGATTCTGTCGACGAATATCAGGGCGAGGTGCTGGAGAGTAATTAGGATCTGCTTTGTCGATGACGACTCTTAAATGGCGACCGGTCTCAACAAGGTTTGCAAACAACTTGAACTGGACAGTTGTTCTGGTGATCTCTCCACCGATGCGTCCTTCGGGCAAGCCAGTCTCGGCACATGCAGATGCAATGAGCGACTCTCGCTTGCCTTCGATGGAGTCAGCTATGGCGCGTAGAAGTTCCGCTGTTGCTTTCGGTGAGAGCGAGGCAAAATCTTTAGCGACCTTTTTGGCGCGGGAAATAGCTTCTTCAACTTCGCTCTGTGTGTTCTCATGGATTGCTGCTCCATACACACTTCCATCAATTGGCTGCACGGCGTTAAATGTCATGTGGTGAATCTTACGAGTATTCTCGGCCAATGCAGACCTCGTCGCGCAAGATTGGAATTCTAGCCGTACTTGGTTCTGCCCTTTGCTTTGGGACCACAGGAACCACTCAACAACTTGGAGTTCCAGATATCTCACCCCTAGCCGTAGGTTCTGCTCGCCTCTTGTGTGGCTCATTATTTCTATTTCTCTTTGCACATACTCAACGTGGTAGCCGTGGATCGATTCGATCCCCACGCGGCGATCTCTTCACCTGCGGTTTAGGTGTTGCGATCTATCAACTGACATTTTTCTCGGCTGTCCATATAACTGGAATAGCAATCGCGACAGTAACTGCGCTGGGAAGCGTTCCAACTTTTTCTGCAATAGTCGCGTACTTCATCCTGGGGGAGAAGCCCCAGAAGAGTTGGTTCCTCGGCACATCAGTGACGGTACTTGGAATCATTCTTGTTGGAACGGCAAACGGTGTTGAGTCATTTAAGCCTCTGGGAATTTTCCTGGCTGCAATAGCTGGGTTGGGTTTTGCCGTTTTCAATGTGATCAGTCGCCGTTCGCTAGCGCGAGGTGCGCAAGATATCTGGTTAACCGCAACATCCTTTGGTATCGCAGCGCTCTTTACTTTGCCATTTCTCTTTGCACAGAACCCGGAATGGATTTTGACTCGCAATGGTGGGCTTTCGGTTCTCTGGTTAGGCCTAGTTCCGACAGCGATTGGCTACTTTCTCTTTACCTTCGGATTAAAGCGTGTTGATTCAAGTACCGCTGCAACCGTGGTCCTTGCAGAACCTGCAACGGCAACTCTCTTAGCTGCGCTTATCATCGGCGAGAGCCTTGTTCTTCAGAGTTTCCTAGGAATCGCGATTGTTGCTGCAGGGATTCTCTATATATCGAAATCAAAGATTTAAAAATCATAGAGCGCTAGGAAAATAGCAACTGAGAACATCACGATAGCAATGAGTGAATCGAGGATCTTCCAGAAAACCGGACGAGACATGAATCGAGACGCAGCTTTTGCGCCAAAGCCGATCGCCGAGAACCAGAGGACGCTACCGAGTGATGCGCCCAGCGCAAAGTACCAACGGTCCTCTTCAAACTGATTAGCGATACTTCCAAGGAGAATGACAGTATCCAGATAAACGTGTGGGTTGAGGAAAGTGAAGCCAAGCACCGAGAGAATGACAGCTTTCTTCGATGAAGTTGTGCCTTCTCCTACTTCGAGGGATTGATGTGAAAGCACTGACCGTACCGACTTAGCGCCGAACCACGTGAGATAGAGAACCCCGAACCATCTAATGAATTCAAGGAGATCGGGTTTACTTTGAATAACGGTTCCAAGACCTCCTGTGCCGAGGAAGATAAGCAGGGCATCAGAAGTGGCGCAGATGAGAACTACGAGTAAAACATGGGAACGCGAGAGTCCCTGTCTGATAACAAAGGCATTCTGAGCGCCAATGGCGATTATCAGGGATAGACCCGTCAACAAGCCTGGCACGAGCGCTATCACCCCAAAAATCTACCGCAGATTCAGCGTGTTTAAATCTAATTACTTGTTAGTTCAGTTCTAACATTTTTTCTAACCTTCCCCGGTTACAGGACTCTGTAGCCCAATTTGATGCATTTGGAAGGAAAATAATGTCGCTTCTATCTTGGAATCTTCATGGAAACGGTAAATCCGTCAAAGATGGTGAAGTAGTAAAGCCTGACGAGCGCCTGGCTTGGCCTTTAACAATAGGCGTTGGTGTTCAGCACATCGCAGCAATGTTTGGTGCAACGTTCTTAGTGCCAATCATCACAGGATTTCCGCCAAGCACAACACTTTTCTTCTCAGGTGTTGGAACACTTCTCTTCTTAATCCTTACTAAGAATCGCGTTCCGAGCTACTTGGGTTCATCCTTCGCATTCTTGGCGCCGATAGCGGCAGCACAGGCAAGTGGCGGAATCGCAGTTGCACTAGGCGGCGTTTTCGCAACTGGTGTCATGCTCGCGGTCGTCGGACTTATCGTAAACGCTGTCGGTATTGGCTGGATCAACTGGCTGTTGCCTCCACTTGTTACAGGTTCGATTGTCATGATTATTGGTTTTAACCTTGCAGGCGCTGCGAACAATAATTTCAAGGCAGCCCCAGTTACTGCACTCATCACATTGGTAGCGGTCGCAGTTATCGGTGCACTTTCAAAGGGCTTCTTGAGCCGTATCAGCATATTTGGTGGAATCGTCGTTGGATATGCCTATGCAGCCATTCAGGGCGATATCAACTTCGACGGAGTCAAATCTGCAAAGTGGATTGCTGCTCCTTCATTCACGACACCAACATTTGATGTCAACGCAATCCTGCTCTTCATTCCGGTTGTACTCGTATTGATTGCAGAGAACGTTGGACACGTCAAAGCTGTTGCAACGATGACAGGCAAAGACCTTGACGACCAGATGGGTAACGCTCTTTTTGCAGATGGCGTTGCAACAACTTTGGCAGGCGCAGGTGGTGGTTCAGGAACAACTACTTATGCCGAAAATATTGGTGTAATGGCTGCTACTCGCATCTATTCAACAGCTGCATATTGGGTAGCTGGTATCGGTGCAATCTTGCTCTCACTCTCACCTAAGTTCGGTGCTGTCCTCAGCGCAACTCCAGCTGGAGTTCTCGGTGGAGTTGGCGTAGTCCTCTACGGAATGATCGGCGTACTGGGTGCGAAGATCTGGATTGAGAATAAAGTTGATTTCTCTAACTCAACAAACCTATTCATTGCAGGAACAACGATGATTGTTGGTATCGCAGATATGACTTGGAAGCGTGGAGATTACTCATTTGGCGGAATCATCAACGGTACTTTGGTTGCGGTTCTCGGGTATCAACTACTGCGTGCGCTGAATAAAGCTGCAGGAAAAACTCAATAACGAAGTTGATAAAGAGGGACCCTCTGTCGCTGAAAGCGATAGGGGGTCTCTTCTATTTTGAGGTTGGTGTAAATGTAATTGGCAGGGAAGTTGGACCAGTGTTTCCAGAGTCGGGCAAGAAAGTTGCGCCCTCACCAATCTTCATATCGGGAAGTCTTGTAGCCAAGGCCTTAAAGGCCTCCTTCATATCCAGACGAGCAACATAATGTCCGATGCAGTGGTGCATTCCACCGCCAAATCCAAAGTGCGGAGCACGTTCTTTCTCAATATCAAATTCGGGACTATCGAACTTTGCTGGGTCTGACCCCGCAGGAATCGTGAGCAAATGAACTGTCGTGCCTTTCTTTATTGTGATTTCTTTGTATTCGATGTCGACTGATGCTTCTCGAGATACCCACGTGATTGTTGGGTTAACGCGCATGACTTCTTCAACGGCTTGTCGTCCCAATTCAGGGTTCTCTGCCAGTTTCTTCCATTGCGATGGATTCTCGGAAAATGTTTGCATGCCTAAGCCAAGCTGATTTCGAGTCGTATCAAATCCTGCGAAAACGATCATGCTAACGAGAGACAGTAGCTCGTCATTTGTGATTTTCTGACCGTCGAGGTTTGCCTTTACAAGAGTTCCTACGAAATCATCCGAATCTGTCCCCATTCGAGAATCAATGAGCTTCTGCGAGATGTCGAGGATTCCCTGAAGACCATGCTCAATAATGGGTAGATCGTTCTTAATGGTTACCGAAAAGACGTAGCCAAGCTCAGTTGCGTAATCTGCAAGTTCACGCCAACGCTCTTTCGGGAGTCCGAGGAGTTCTGTAATCACTCGAGCTGAGAATGGTTCGGCAAATTCAGACATAAATTCACAACTTCCTTTTTCGCAGAAGTTGTCAATCAATTCATTAGCAAGTCGAGCAAAGAATGGAGTCATTGGCTCGATTGTTCTGGGCGAGAAGGCAGCACTCGAAAGTTTGCGTAGTCTTAAATGGTCTTCGCCTTCCACACTCAGCAGCATCGTCTGCCACCAGGAGGCGAGTAAACCTTCGGTGATCCCATAGTGCTCTGGCCAGCGGCGAGTGCCTTGGTAGAGACGCTTGTCTTTCAAAAGAGCATTTGCATCTTCGTAACGCAAGATTGCGATGCTATAAGGAGTGTTGGCATACCAGTGCTCAGATCTAGCCTTCATTACCTCGGCAGATCTGATTGAAAATCCTGCCTGATTGAAATCAAGGAAAGCTAGATTGGAATTCACTTGGTAGCTCACTCTCTCTATTCGAGGTGCAACTTAAGTGGACGATACTGGGATCGAACCAGTGACCCCCACAATGTCAATGTGGTGCTCTACCGCTGAGCCAATCGTCCGGGTCTTGCTTCGGTACTTCTATTAAATTGTAGAGAAAGTATAGCCGAGGAGATTAACGAGCGTAATCGTCTTGAATACGCTCAATATCGTCTTCACCGAAGTATGTTCCGGTCTGAACTTCGATAAAGATCATCTCTTCTGTTCCAGAATTTCCAATACGGTGAAGTTGTCCAACTTGTACATCCACTGTTTCGCCTGGTCGCTTAGTAAAGGTCTCTTCTCCCAAGACAACGTCAGCTACACCTTGGACAATGAACCAATGTTCTTGACGCTTTTGGTGACGCTGCAATGAGAGACGGTGACCGGGTTGAACCCAGATCGTCTTAACTTTGTAGGTAGGAGTGTCTTGCAAGATTTCATATCGACCCCAAGGTCGAGTTGAATCGTTATCTGACATATCTACTCCGATGTGCGCTTGATTTACTTTCGTAACTTGATACTGGAGGTCGGAACGGGATTTGAACCCGTGTAGAGGGATTTGCAGTCCCTTGCCTCGCCTCTCGGCCATCCGACCAAACTTTTCTAGATAGACAAACCGCCACCCGAAAATAAATTCTAAGCGGCGGTTAATCCGAGCGGACGACGGGGTTCGAACCCGCGACCTGAACCTTGGCAAGGTTCCGCGCTACCAGCTGCGCTACGTCCGCATTTTGTGCAGGGGCAAATCTAGCGCAGCAAGGGCTGAACTGCCAAAGCGTGAAAAAGAATGAGAGGAATTTGGCCTCTTATCTGCGTAGCCTTGGGCAGGTGTTGAACTTTAAGGATTGCTTCTGGATGGGTGGTCGTTTGGCGACCAATCTCCAAGAGATTAGCAACGATCCCGCGGTTCTCGATGATGGAAGATTCTGGGCAGTCGTCATTACTTTTGAGGGAACCAAAACATTTGCGAGGTTTGAAAATGTGGTTGAAGCTCCGTTCCCTGAAACTATGGGGAAAGGTTTTACAACGTCTTGGAAAGCATCTTCTACCAGCAATGGATATACCGAGTATGTAGATGAGATTCGATCGCTGATTGCAAATGGCACGGTCTATCAGGTAAATGCTTGCTACGAATTGGTCAACATCTCGGCTGATCCCGATTCAAATCTCGCTGGCATTTTCACTCGATTATTGCAGGGCAATCCTGCGCCCTTCGCGCAGTACTTAAAGATTCCAAAGCTTGAGATTGCATCGGCTTCACCTGAAAGGTTTCTAAGTCGAAAAGGAGATTCAATTCTTACGTCTCCAATAAAGGGGACAATCCGGGGAGAAGACACTTCCTTCGGCGAGAAAGATAAAGCTGAGAATTTAATGATTGTAGATTTGATGAGAAATGATCTCGGAAAAATCTGCTCTGATGGCTCTGTTGAGGTCTCAGAGTTATTCCGAACCGAAGTACACCCTGGATTAACCCACCTAGTCTCAGATGTGCGGGGGACTCTTCGAGCAGGAGTTAAGTGGCGCGAAATATTTGATGCACTGACGCCAGCGGGTTCAGTCAGTGGCGCACCTAAGAGTTCAGCACTGAGGATCATCTCGGAACATGAGAGCGCACCGAGAGGGGTTTATTGTGGAGCAATCGGTTGGATTGAAGGCGAACGAGCTGAGCTGGCTGTAGGGATAAGAACATTCTGGAAAGGTGCAGACTCATTGGTCAGATTCGGAACGGGTGCGGGAATAACTTGGGGGAGCGACCCAGTAAGTGAATGGGAAGAAACACAGCTCAAAGCAGAGAAGTTAATTGCTATTGCAGGCGGTGAAATCACTTGACCACTCACCTAGACAAATATGGTTTCCCGCAAACCAGTGGAATTTTCGAAACGATCAAAACGGTCGATGGCGCACCAATCTCTTTAAATCGACATATGAGGCGCGCTCTAGATTCCGCCCGAGAACTTGGGATCTCGATGCCAAATGAAGACGCTCTGAGAGGTGAACTAGTCTCAGTGCTTTCCGGCAATCGTTTTGCAGTGGGCCGCCTTCGTATCTGTTTTTGGATGGAGAGCTTTTCGATAACACATCACGAGTACGAGGAGTTGACGGAACCTGCTCGGGTGAATTTCCGAAGCGAGACTGTTCATGGATCCGTGCATAAGCAGTTTCCTTATGATGATCGATTTGAAATTCTCGAATCTGCTAAAGACGAGGGCTTCGACGATTCGATTCTCTTTAATGGGAAGAACGAGGTAACGGAGACGGCAGTTTGCAATCTTGTCTTAAGAATTGCAGATCAATGGTTTACGCCCCCAATCACATCAGGGCTTCTTCCAGGAGTCGTTCGTGGAATTGCAATTGAAGAGTGCGGAGTAAAGGTGCGCCCTATCCACGTCTCTGAGATTGCAGATGTCGAATCTGCCTTCTTGCTCTCAAGTCTTCGTTTGGCGCAGCCAATTTCCCATATTGGTGAGATGAAGTTGGAAATAGGTGAGGCATCACTCGAGCTTAAGGCGCAAATAATCGCTTCCTCGAAGCCTCTTTCGGTAGGCTAACCCCATGTCTCAGATCTCGGTAACCGTGGATGGTTCAGCGGTCACTATCGATAGCGAGCAACGCCCAACCCAGATTTTCGCTGAGAATAAAGAGATTGTCGTCTGCAAGATCAATGGCGTTCTCATGGATCTTTGGTCTGATCTCAAAGATGGCGATGTGGTTGAGGGAATTTTGATTTCTTCGCCTGAAGGTCTTGCAGTTCTTCGCCACTCCACTGCGCACGTAATGGCCCAAGCCGTTCAACAAGTATTTCCTGGAACTCGCTTAGGTATTGGACCGCCTATTACAGATGGTTTCTACTATGACTTCGATCCGGAGAACGCTTTCAATCCGCAAGATCTTGAAAAGATTGAAAGTGCGATGCGTAAGATCGTTAAAGAAGGTCAGCGCTTCAAGCGTCGTGTAACCAATGAAGCCGATGCTCTTAAAGAGTTGGCACGCGAGCCTTATAAGTGCGAACTTATCGGAATCAAGGGTGGAAATACTGATGAGACAAGCGTTGAAGTTGGTGGCGCCGAGTTAACGATTTATGACAATCTGGGTCGCGACGGAAAGGCTGTTTGGTCTGATCTCTGCAGAGGACCACATCTTCCATCGACTAAACATGTTCCTGCCTTTAAATTGATGAGAAGCGCTGCCGCATATTGGCGAGGCTCCGAGAAGAACCCAATGCTGCAACGAATTTATGGGACGGCGTGGCCATCGCAAGATGAACTAAATGCATATCTTGAACTCTTAGCTGAAGCCGAGAAGCGCGATCATCGTCGACTTGGTCAAGAGCTAGATTTATTCTCATTCCCAGAAGAGATTGGATCGGGTCTTGCTGTCTTTCATCCAAAGGGCGGAATCATCCGCAGAGCAATGGAAGATTATTCACGTAAACGTCATGAGGAAGAAGAGTACGATTTTGTTTATTCACCACACTTAACGAAAGCTGCGCTCTTCCAGAAGTCCGGCCACCTTGATTGGTATTCAGAAGGCATGTATCCGCCAATGATTATGGATGAAGAGCTCCATGCCGATGGCACTATCAAGCGCGCAGGGCAGCAGTACTACATGAAGCCGATGAACTGCCCATTTCACAATCTCATTTTCCAATCACGGCAGCGTTCTTATCGCGAACTTCCACTTCGTCTCTTTGAATTCGGAACTGTCTATCGTTATGAAAAATCGGGCGTGCTTCATGGAATCACTCGCGCCCGTGGCTTTACGCAAGATGATGCTCACATTTATTGCACAAAAGAGCAGATGCCTGGCGAACTTGATTCACTCTTAACATTCGTTCTCAACCTACTTCGCGATTACGGTCTTCAAGATTTCTATCTAGAACTTTCAACACGCAACCCCGAGAAATCAGTCGGCGAGGATGCTGATTGGGTAGAAGCTACTGAAGCACTTCGCAAGGCAGCCCTAGCTCAAGGTTTAGAGCTTGTCCTTGATGAAGGTGGAGCGGCTTTCTATGGACCAAAAATTTCGGTTCAAGCCAAAGATGCAATTGGACGCACCTGGCAGATGTCCACAATTCAAGTTGATTTCCAGTTACCGCAACGCTTCGAACTTGAATTTTCTGCCGCAGACGGCAGTCGTCAACGTCCGGTAATGATTCACAGAGCACTCTTTGGTTCCATCGAAAGATTCTTCGGAGTACTCACTGAGCATTACTCGGGAACATTCCCTCCATGGCTTGCCCCTGTCCAAGTTGTTGCGATTCCAGTGGCAGATACTTTTAACGATTACCTCTTTGATGTTGCAAAGAAACTGAAGGCTGCTGGTATTCGCGTTCAAGTTGATGCCTCAGATGACCGCATGCAGAAGAAGGTTCGCAATGCTCAGATGCAGAAAGTTCCTTACATGTTGATTGCTGGTGAAGAAGATATGAATTCTGGCGCAGTTTCTTTCCGCTACCGCAATGGTGAGCAGAAGAACGGAATTCCGATTGCGCAAGCAATCGATGAAATTTTGGAAACTATCTCAACTCGCAAACAGGTCTAAACCATGTCTAATATCGATGGAACAGGTATGCCAGATGGTTGGCATCGGCTCTGGGCACCACACCGCTTGGAATACCTTCGTGGTGAAAACCGTCCACTTGAAGGAAATGAAGTTGAGTGCCCTTTCTGTCGCATCCCAACTTTGAGTGACGAAGAAGGATTGATAGTCCATCGCGGTAAGAGTGCATTCGTCGTAATGAATCTATATCCATATAACCCTGGTCATCTCTTAATTTGCGCATTTAGACATGTTGCAGATTTGACTGACCTCACAGATGAAGAACGGCATGAAATAACCGATCTATCTGCTCACGCAATGTCAGTTCTGCGTAAAGTTTCGAAGGCGGATGGATTTAACTTGGGAATGAATCAGGGAGCAATTTCAGGTGCTGGAGTAGCCGCACATATCCATCAGCATATAGTTCCTCGTTGGTCGGGGGATGCGAACTTCATGCCGATTATTGGCAAAACCAAAGTCTTACCTCAGTTACTTACAACTACGAGAGAAGAGCTAGCTGCCGCTTGGTAATTGATTGATATATTCAAGAACAATATCAACGCCTAGACCAGAAGTGAGATTTATCGGTATCGCTGGGAAAATTATCCCGGCGGAAAATGCACCGTCTTCCATCTCCGACATCTGATCAAAATACTCTTCGCGAAATTCACGCACTAACTCCTCATGCTCAGGATCGCAGTGACGAATCGATTGAGGAGTCGTTGTGTAATCAATGATCATCAAATCTTCCAGACGAATGAGCGCTGCAGGATTTCCATCTTCACCGTGAAGCACTAAGTAAGGTGTCACCAATTGATCAAAGACGCGATTAGCAACCATAACGGCATCTTCGAAGTCGAGCTCTTGTCCATCTAGCTCCGTGACGACAACAATTCGCGGAGTTTGAAAATCATCAAAGGCGTTCCAGTGTGCAATCGTCTCCTGGTCGATTCCTGCCGATGGGTTAATAGAAAATACTGCGAGATCGGTCTCCGGTCCTGCCGTTTGTCCGATCTCTCCGCCGAACGCTGTTGCCACCGCTTGAGGGGATGCTGAGACATGTCCATAAACATGGATGCGTCTCACAGCGCCGGAATTGGAAGTTCGCATGAGGTAAAGCCTACGATGGGACCGATGATTAGTGGCGCACTGAAACCGACTGTTACACGATTAATTAATCCTGTAGCTCGCTTAGCCCTGCGAGTTGGTTTAACACCGAATTCCGTAACAGTTCTGGGAGCAATCGGACTTGTTTCTTCTGCACTCTACTTCTATACAAATGAAGATTATTTCGTCGGAACCTTAGTGATTACCGTATTTGCTTTGAGCGATCTCTTCGATGGCGCAATGGCGCGCATCTCGGAACAAGGTTCAAGTTTGTGGGGTGGATTTTTGGATTCAACCATTGATCGCATTACTGATTCTGCAATCATTATTGCAATTCTCATCCCGTTGATTTCAGTCGATGATCCACTTGCGGTCGTTGGGCTTATGACTTTAGTGACAGGCCTCCTGATTCCGTACATCCGCGCGAAGGCCGAGAGTTTCAATATTCAATGTTCTGTCGGAATCGCCGAACGCACCGAACGCCTCATCATTCTCTTAACTGCCATAGGACTTCACGGTCTTGGAGTTCCTTACGTCCTAGCGATAGGGCTCTGGCTCCTTGCCGCACTCGGTGTGGTTACCGTTGTGCAAAGAGTGAGAACGGTATTCGTAGGTCTTCACTCATCATGAAAGATTCACTTTCAGCGCTTGCATATTTTGCAGGGTGGAGATTGGTAAGAACTCTTCCAGAGAGGACTGCTTACAAACTTTTTTCATTAATCGGCCGTAGGGCGGTCAAGAGAAATGGAAAGAGCATTCAGAGACTGCGTTCAAATCTTGCTCGCGTAAAGCCTGGACTATCCAAAGGTGAGTTGGAAGCACTCGTTAGTCGAGCCTTCGATTCCTATATGCGATATTGGTGTGACACCTTTCGAATTCAAGATTGGTCTAGAGAGCGTATTCAAGAGAGCGTCACTCTCAATAATGGTCATCTCCTCATCGACCCAATGAAATCCGGTAAGGGTGTTGTTATCGCCTTACCTCACTCCGGAAATTGGGATCATGCAGGCGCTTACTTCTGTTCAATCGGAATCCCTTTGGTAACTGTGGCCGAACGATTGAAGCCCGAGGCTTTATTTCAAAAATTTCTCCAGTACAGAAGCTCCATGGGTTTTGAAGTCCTGTCATTAGATTCACGATCTTTTGTCACGCTAATGAAGCGCGCTCGAGAGAAGCGTTTGATTGCACTTGTTGCAGACCGCGATCTATCGCGTTCTGGTGTCGATGTTGACTTCTTTGGTCATCCATCTCGAATGCCTGCAGGTCCCGCACTTCTGGCGTTAAAGACCGGTATCCCTTTAGTGATTGCTCATGTTTCGTATAAACCGGTTGGAATCCACATTGATTTCACAGAGGTCCCGATCCCTACAGAAGGCAGCGAATCTGAAAAAATATCGGCAACAGTTCAGGCTTGTGCCGATCTCTTTGCTAAGGGAATAGCTCAATATCCAGAGGATTGGCATATGCTTCAAAGGATTTGGGTCGATGGAGATTTTCAGGAGCGTCAATGATGCGGTTAGGTGATTTATATGCCGCTAGGTAAGAAGCGGATTGGAATTGTCTGCCCCTATGGATGGGATACACCTGGGGGAGTCCAGAGCCATGTTCGCGATTTGGCTGAATACCTAATTGCGCAAGGTCACTACGTCTCCGTTTTAGCGCCGGTAATTAACGATGAAGATATTCCCGACTACGTGACTAGTGCGGGAAGACCAATCTCTATTCCGTATAACGGCGCCGTTGCAAGAATTTTATTTGGACCTCTCGCCTTTGCTCGAGTGAAGCAATGGATTGGTAGCGGTGACTTCGATCTACTTCATCTGCACGAACCGGCGATTCCATCGATTTCCCTACTTGCATGTTGGGCATCAGAGGGTCCGCTCGTAGGAACATTTCATGCTGCTTCTACGAAGCAGAAAATTGCATTTGCAATAACACCGTTTATCGAACCTGTAATCGAGAAGTTAACCGCGAGAATCGCGGTATCGGAGGCTGCGCGCGAGACTCTTCAAATTCATTTGGATACTGATGCAGTTGTTGTTCCAAATGGAATCTATGCCAAGAAATTCTCTGATGCCCATAGTGATCAACGCTGGAGTGGTAACACGATCGGCTTTATTGGTCGTTTTGAAGAGAGCCGAAAAGGACTCTCAATTCTGATTGCTGCCCTCCCTGCGATTATCGAAAAAATTCCTGATGTTCGTGTACTCGTCGCAGGACCAGGCAATCCAGCAGCTGTGCTTGAAGAGATGGAGCCACACCTTCGTCAGAGATTTACTTTCCTAGGCCGTATTTCTGAGGAAG
>JACCDG012029542.1_pt1 | contig 12613 bp, 12 predicted proteins | sample 7442471 | NCBI WGS metagenome assembly JACCDG01 (sample SAMN15323444, study PRJNA562643) | freshwater metagenome | isolation source: river surface water | place: USA:Blue River Watershed | collected 2017-08-17 | reverse complement strand
CATTGCGCGGGGCGCACGTATAAACATCGCCCAGGCACATGCCGAGAATTGAGCACGATAATTTGACTTTGTAATTGTCCATATATTGCAACTCCGAAAATAGCTAGTTAAAATATCGATTTGATAGTATAATTCGCAAACAAACGCGATGTCCGCCAATGAACTATTTATTGATAACCTATATGCTAAATTCAACGGCATTGGGTATAACACGCGCACTATAACATTTCTAGATTCGCCCGCGGACATATTAACGACGGACGTCCTAATACTCGCTGATGCATCAGCGGGCGACATCGATATTTTGCTGCCCGAGAACATGTGCTTTCCTCATAAATACATTTTTAAGAAAACCGACGCGACAACGAATAGCGTCAATATCATCGCCGCGCTCGGCCAAACGATCGATGGCGCCGCGGTTTATACGATGTCGACGCTGGGCAACTCCGTGACACTCGCCTATGATACGCCCACGTCGACCTGGATCGCGCTCGGTGGATGTTGCAATATATTGACGTCATGCGGTGATCTGCTAACGCATAATGGCACTGAGCTCGTGCGCCTGCCCGTGGGCACCGATGGCCAAGTGCTCACTGTTGATACCAGCGGCTCGCCATGCATCAAGTGGGCGAACGGCGGCGGGGGTGGTGGCGGTGGCACTACTATTAATATATCTCTTTTGACGCTTGAGGCCGCGCCGGTATCCACGAGTTTCGAGCCCGTTGGCTATGCAACATGGTTATTGCCCGATTACGGCTCATATACGTCGGGGCTCGTCATGTTCTCGGCGACTATATCTAACCGCGATCTAAATGTTCGACTGCGCGACACGACGAACAGCGTCACACTGGGCTCGGCGACCATCGCGGCGAGCGGCGTGCATACTTTTTCGGTGATAAATCCACTAACATCCGCGGCGATGGAACTACAGATAAGCCAAAGCGCCGCGGGGGGCATCGCGCCGCATATTCGCGGGGCATCAATAAAATACACCGCGACCAACGTCGGCCTTACGTATTCGTTGCTCGCGATGGAAGCCAAGGCCATTGCAACAGCATACGTCGCCATTGGTTATCTTGCATGGTACGCCGCGGCAAATACCGGGCTTGTCTCGGGCAAATTGATATTTTCCGCAAATATTTCCACGCGCAATATGGATGTCCAATTATACGACGCCACAAACAACGTATCGCTCGGCACGGTCACCGCGGCGGCATCCGGAATCATATCAACGACGACGACAGTGCCCGTTGGCGACGCGCTTATTCAACTCCGTGTTAAAAAGAGTGCGGCCGGCGGTATCAACCCATCGATATTTGGCGCATCGCTAAAATTTTAGATCTTCCATTTTTATATTTTTTGCAGTTGTAATATACAAAGATGTCTATCGTCTTAGGGACACTCGAAATTCAAAACAATATATATGGCGCACGATATGTCGTGCTCGTCGCAACGAACACAGATCTCGATAACGTCGGTAACGGCACATGGACATACAGCGGCGTCAACCAAACGCTTACTGCCGGCGCCGTGGGCACAACGACAATCGACACGGTTGTATTAGCGGACAATGACCGTGTGCTCGTAAAAAACCAAGCAACGCCGCTACAAAACGGAATATACGTCGCCTCTGACACTGGCGCCGGCGTCGCCACTGTGCTGACACGCGCCGATGATTTGCAAAACGGCGAATCGGCAAATTCGCGCCTTGTCTGGGTGCAATCAGGAAGCGCATCAGTCGCATTAACAGCATGGGTTTGCACAAGCGCTCTTGGATCGGATGTTGTCAACGCCGACGATCTCACATTTGTGCAATATGATGTAGTGCAAACATTATCAATTGCTCGTGGAGGAACCAATAACACAACATACACATCGGGGCAAGTTGTCAGTTACAACGGTACATCCATCGTATCTTCTGGTGTCGTCGCCGCAAACATCATTACATCCGCCGCCAAGGGTACAGACAACCATATTGTGCGATGGGACGGCACAGGCACACCCACAATCCAAAACTCTACAAACGCCCAGATCGACGACAGCGACAACATGTCCGGGATCGGAAACATTGGCATGTCCGGCGATATCCTGGACGCCAACGGCCACGAACTCATCAATTTTCAGACGACCGCCGCCGCAGTCAATGAGATTACAATTAAAAACAATTCCACGGGGCTCGAAGCAATATTGGGAGTCACCGGAGAAGCAAACATGGGTATGACCATTATCGATTCTAACGCCAACGAGATGTTGCTCTTGGATAGCGTCGCATCGGCCATTAATCAAATCACCATCACTAATGCAATCACCGGAACATATCCCATCATCAGCGGCACGGGAGATGACACCGACGTTGGTATTACTTTTCAATCAAAGGGCGCCGCACCATTCGTATTTACTGCATCATCGGCGACTGCTGTCGGAGAGATTCGACTCGAAGACAACACCGGCGGGCAATACGTTGGAATTGATGTGCCGGCCACTGTGACATCGAGTTGGACAATGACTTTGCCCGCGGCAGTCGGAGCAACGGGACAAGTTTTGAGCGCCGCTGATAACAATGGTAACTTGCAATGGTCAAACATCAGCGCCAACAGCAAAGAATACACGTTGCTCAACTTGCAAGCCAACGCCACTGGAACTTCATACAACACCGTTGGTTACTTTCCATGGGTTGATACATTATATTCTGGCTTCACAACGCGTACTGTATATTTCTGGGCCGTGACAACATCGCGCGCGCTTGATGTGCAAATCTATGGTACATCTCAGCTCGGCACAGTTAACGTGCCAACATCAACATCCGGCATATTCTCGTTCACATTTACTGCACCGGGCGCTGATTTATTGCTCCAATTGCGTATCAAAAAAGCATCCGGGGGCGGCGGCAATCCATCTGTATATGGTGCATCGCTCGAACTCACTTCTTAAACTTTATAGCGCGGTTGAGATAAACATTTTTTTGCGCCATTGTATAATCAATGTCAATCGTCATCAATAATCTAGAAGTTGATAATACGATATCTGGCCGCGGCGTCTCTGCGATGGCGCCGGTTGTCGTGGCGACGACGGGCTCGCTTTCATTGGCGTCGCTCATAACCGGCGCCACGATCGATGGCATCACGTTAACGGAGGGCATGCGCGTGCTCGTTAAAGATCAGTCCGATGCGCTTGAGAACGGCGTATATGATGTCGGCAATGTCGCATCCACGCGCTCGCTCGACTTCGCCATCGGCATGGGTGTCGGCTCGTGCACGATTCGTGTGTCCGAGGGCACCGTGAACAACGACACAGGGTGGACATGCACGAATCCCATCGGCAGTGATATCATTGGCACAAACGATATACTTTTTCAACAGATCAGCGGCACGGGCGTCGACGGCGATGTTTATGGGCCGAGCTCGTCCACGCTCAACGGCGTGTGCATATACAACGACACTACGGGCAAACTCTTAACAACAACGCCGGTGGTCATGGACGCGATCGGCAATGTGAATAATGTATCTAACTTGGAGATAACCGGCGCCGTGCGCGATAGTAATGACAACGAGCTGATAGAATTCCATAGCGTGGGCAGCGCCGTTAATAACATACGTATCGACAACGCGACCACGGGTAATTCGCCGGGGATCAACGCCGTGGGCACCGATACTAACATTAACCTCACGTTGCGCTCCAAGGGCACGGGCAAGCTTGTGTTTAATACATTGCAATTTCCTTTGAACGACGGCACGTCGGGGCAAGTGCTAACTACGAATGGCAGCGGCGTGCTTTCGTTCTCTGATCAAAGCGGCGGCACAAAACGTGTATTTATCGCGCTTGATCAAAAAGCAAATGGGACTGCTGGTGGCACTTTTTCAAACGGCGCATGGCAAACACATGCTCTAACAACAACATCGGGCAATGGCGGCGCATTTGCATCGCTCTCGTCTAATCAAGTCACACTGCAACCCGGCACGTATTATATAACTGGGTGGTGCGTCGGATATCGCGTAAATGTATTCCAGACGCGTATCCAAAATATAACAGCAGGAACGACTATCGGCATTGGGACAGTGGTATCGACAACAACGACACAGGCAATAGGTAGTACATCAACTGTATCGACGTACCTATCAATTGTTTCTACCACGATTATTCAATTACAAGCAAGATGCACAAATACACGCTCGAGTGATGGATTTGGTATTGCGGGTGGATTTGCGGTAGGTGAAGTTTATGCCGCGCTCAATATAGAAGAATTATAAACAATCATATACCAAATGTCAACAAGATGGAGAGCAATGTGCGAGACCGACGGCTGGGTCTATACATGGAGCGACACCGAGCCGACCGACTGCCCCAACAACGCCGCGCATACGATTGTCGCCGATTCAACGACGACATATTCCGCGCTGAAACCATCGTCAATGGTCGCGTGGTCGCAAACGCCCAAAACTAATTTCGACACCAAAACGCGCATGATGTCTTTTATCTTCTATGCGGCGCTTGACACCATCGGCGGCACAGATCCGCGCGTTGCGTTATCGGTGTCGTCGTATGTCATCTCCGGCGCGACTTATGGAATAATCGTATATAACATCACACAGGACGAGCCAGTGTTCAGCGCGACGTTTGCAAACACCAGCGCCGCCGTCAACGACATGGGCAATATCGTCAATCGACCGGCAAACGGCGACTTAATTGAGATACAAGCATATCGCATCGGCGGCACCAGCGCGAACTATGTGTATGTCACGGGCTGTCAGATCTTGGTTGAAATGGAATAGAGGGCAAAAAATACACGCCCCCACCAACGTTCGAGCTAACTACGATGCCCGCACCTTCGGTGCGGGCATCCCTATTGATCGCGGAAGGAGCGCAGCGACGCACCGCGATCAATAGTCGGTTTCGAAAAACAATACCATTTTTTTCGCCACGCCGCTGTTGTTCGTATATATGATTCGATTCACGGCGCCTTTTGGGACATAGCTCGCGCCGACCTTCCCGCCGCCGAACACGTACTCGCGCGGCGTGTGTAGGAGGATGGGCGCGCGCGTGAATCCGATAGAGAATTGCACATATGTCGGCGTGGCCGCGGCGAAACTGTGCGCCGCGGCCGTGCCCACAGTGATCGTATTCGAGATGCTGTTCACTTCGCGGCAATATCCGAGTTCATCCGTATTTGTGCCGTCGGTAATAGTGACGCGATAGCCGACCTTCATATACGTGATGACGCCCGAGCTCACATTGATCACGGTATCGCCCGCGGTGACATTGGACGTAATCGCGCCGACTGTCGTATATGGCGCCGCGAGCACATCGAGATAATCGCCGCGATGGTCCTCTTCCGATTGGAACGAGACCATATAAACATTGAACGGATAGTCGTTGTTTTGATAGTTGAATGTCTGCGGCGACGCCGACGATGTAATATCAAGCGTATATGGCGCCACTTGATAGCGGCCCTGGGTCTCCACTGATGTTTCTTTAATCGTAACTATTTCGCTTGACACCGAATCTACGACTGTTGTCTTTGCGGTGTCAATTGTATGCGTGCTGTTGCTGGGGCACGTTGTGGGCGTGGTGGGCAACCAATAATTGTATTTGTATGCGGCCTCGGTCGAGCAGTACACGGTGTAATTATTAACTGTCGTCATTTTCCTTGTATATACATAAGTATAACCATGAAAATATTTATAATAGGTGCGGGCGTCGGCGGACTTGTAGCGGCGCATGAATTGGCGAAACAGGGCCATGATATAACTATTATTGAGCGCAATGCAGAAATCGGCGGGCAGGCGCGATCGCGATATGAAAATGGAACATTTGCGGAGTATTGCTGGCACGCGTTCGGCAACAAGTATAACTATCTATATGAGATATTGAAAGAAATACCGTATGAATCGCCGCATGTGCCAAAAGGCGCATCCGATACAAAAAAGAAATCAGTCTTCGACAATCTGCGGCCCATGAACACATTCAATTACAGTGGCGCGCGGCAAGTGAACACAACAAAGGACTTCATATCAAATGGCAATATTTTCTATAAGCTGCGCATGTTAAGCGCCATGGGCGATTGGCCGACGCTCAAGGACATAGCTATATGGGCGCGGCTCATTGCGCTTGCCGCGGCGACGTCCGTGCTGCCATCGTGGGTGCGCCGGGCGTTTGACGGCGAGCGCTATGTCGACTGGATCAAGGGCATGTCGCCGCAGTCGCACAAATGGGCATATGGATTCCCCGCGATATATCTCGGCATGGACATCGACGATCTATCACTATACACGATGCTCGAACACATACAGTGCGCAGGCAACGGCGGCGTGACATTCAACGACATGTGCGGGCCGTTTCATAAAGTGTGGTTCGAGCCATGGGAGGCGCATCTGCGGGCGCGCGGCGTAAAATTCCTGCTGCGGCGCAATGTCGAGCGCGTTGAATTCGCCGCGCATAACGGCCATATCAACGCGCGCGCAATAACATATACTGACGCTAATGGCGCCGCGCACACGGAGAAGTGTGATTTGCTCATCAACGCGCTGCACCCCGAGGGCTGGGCCGGCGTGCTCGAGCGATCGCAGGGCGTGTTCGCGCGGCTTCTCTATAAGGACGCCGCGGCGCTGTCATCGCTGGGCCGGCAGTTGCAAACGCAAGTGGTATATTTCCTTGCGGAGCCTGTTGTGATCGATGGCGCGCGCTCTTCTATAATTGTGCTACAAGACACGCCGTGGTTCATAATGATCCGCGCGGAGTCATGCACGTGGGACTGCATGCGCGCGGCGAGTGATGAGCCGCATCCATTGGCGCAAGATGACCCTTATTTTGGATCATTCGATCCAAAATCCGGATCAAATGATCCGGATTTTATCGCGCATCAGAATAGCGGCGAGTCAATCAAAGAAGTATGGTGCGCTGGCATTGGTCTGTTCAACGTCAAGGGTTTTAATGGCAAGACCGCGGCCGAGTGCACGCCGCGCGAGTTGATCGACGAGGCATGGGCGCAGATAACGAAATACGTGCACAGGACGCAAAAGGACACAGTGCCGAGCCGCGAATTCAATGTCGGCCTGCGCTATCTGCGCGCCAACGTGTGGCATACTTACAAATATGTCAACGGCGCCCTGTCGACGCGCGAGCCCAAGTTCAGCAACAGCGTGCACACGCTCGCTCTGCGCCCCAAGACGCGGCAATATGTGACCTACGATATGCGCCGCATGCCCACCAATATCTATAACGTCGGCGCGCACGTTGATACGGCGACGCATATCCTCTGCATGGAATCGGCGGCGGAAAGCGGCGTGCTTGCGGCGCGCATGATCGGCGGCGAATCGCATTGTAATCGCCAGAATGACTTCATTCGCGATGATACGTTCATCGGTTCTGCCCTGGCGCGGATCATTATCGCTATCGTGCTCGGCGCGGCCGCCGCAATGATCTTCACATATTAAAGCGCGCCGCGTGCATGATTATAACAAACTGCCGCGCAATGGAAAGCGACATACAAAAAATAACTATTACCGAAAAAAGCACCAATGTAAAAGAAAAATCGCGCATATCTATCATCGTCGGCGTGTTCACTGTGACGCGCCATGTGACAATGGAATGCGCCAATTCGCTGATTGAGTGCACCGCCGCTGCAAAGGACCGCGGCTATGGTTTCAATTGCATCTTCTATAAAGCGGCCACATTGTCCGACGCTAAGAACGCATTGTTCAACACTGCCATTCGCGCATCCGCACGCAAGAATAATGAACACACTCATTTCTTATTGGTGTCCGGCGATGTGTCATTCGCTTTCAAGGATGTCGAAAGATTAATCGCCGAAGATCAACCATTGATATGCGCATTGCCGCCAATCTCGAAGAATTGGCGAAACATTGCCGCTGTCGCGAAAAGCGGCAAATTAACAATCGAAAATATACAAAGTGTGCTCACAGGCTATGATTTCACGTATGTTCCAACCAAACTCGGCTTGCCAAAGAGCGGTATTATCGAAACGCCATACTGCGAGCTCGCATTCGCATTGTTTAATTTTGGTAAGCTCGCCGCGTTCATGGAATCGCGCGATGTCGCATCGTCCGTCATTCGCATCGACGACCAAGATACATATGACGTTTTTGGCACGCGGCTAGTTTCCTATAAAGACGGCAGCAAAGCAATGGCCATTGGCGATAAGTTGTTTTGTACTATGTGGAATACAGCGATGGGCTCGATCTTTGTTAATACACATTGCCGCGTGGGCCGCCATTTGGAAGAATATGTTGTCGGGGCGCTTGATAAAACAATAAATGATAGTCTTGCATTGACTGAGGAGCCTGGCAAAGTTGTCGAACGGACATCAATGTCCGAACGGACATCGCCGAACGTAGATATCCCAGAAGGCAAACAAGAAGTCGATGACAATCACCGTTCCGTTCAAAGAACGCGATTCAACGACGCCGCCAACGAGACCGTCGTCAAGCCGCGCGATGGTGCAAAAAAATCAACACCAAAAGCACATGCCAAGAAACGCGGCGGATATCGATCTTAATTGATCGCGGCGATTACCAAAAGTAAGTTCCGCCGGTTGTTGGTTGAGATTCAACATTCACTTCATTTTTTTGCGCAGGTGCCTCATATGGTTGCTCGATGCTGCCTACGCTAACAGGAGGCACATATTCGAGTGGGCGAGGTGCGCCGATGTATCTACAATCAACGCCGATGAAGTAGCTTGCGACCCACCAACCAAACAGTAATGCGGTTGGTGCGGCGGCATAATTAACGCCATCCCACCAGGATTTATCAGTGAATCCTACAGTAAGAGCGGGAATTAGAATTGCAATAAGGATAACTCCGACCAACATTTTAGCGAAGCTGATGCAGGGGATCGAGTTGCCCCCGCCGTAGAATAGATCATCAAGGCTCATTTTATACTTATGAAAAATATAAAACTAAATATAATAATGAGTATTCTGGGCAAATTAGAAGAAGTGCTAAGCTGCGGCGATATAGACCCATTTATCAAAACGATACGCCGTATTTTGCAATATAAGGGTTTTAGCGACTCCAAGTTTTTCCTATGCGAAGTGGGGCGCACTGAGTTCCTTGTTAAATTGGCGTTTTATAGAAAGACTAATCCAGAGCTTTACCTGGGCAGCGGCGAGGATGATGCTCTGCCGAATGCTACGCAGAATGCTACGCAACACACAACCGGCGGCAAGTCATCGCATCGCCGTAGTTCGCGGCGATTATCCTATAAATCGCGCAGTGCCGCCGCTATAAAATTAAAGAATAATGAGATCAAGTCGCAGCTTAACCCCAATGAAACCGAGCTTCAGATATTGCTCATATTAAAACGCGAGATCATCGAGGCCAATGTATCGCCATGCATCCTCGAGCTGCTCGCCTATAAACAATGCCGCAAGGTGCCGCACGCTATCGAATGTGCCGAATTTATGTCGCAGCCGCATTCGCAAACGATTCCTAACGCAGTGCGGTCCATGTTCTGTAAGCATAAGCAAATGGTCGACGCGGGCCTGTCATATGAAATGTATAATTTTCTAGTGCTCGAAGAATGCAATATTACATTGCACGAATTTCTCGTGAAGCACGTGCGCGGCAATGCAGTCGCCGTTGAGATGCTCACGTCGTTTTTATTCACGATTTTATGTACGCTCGCCGCGATCAAGCATAGATATCCTAAGTTTATACATGGCGATCTACATACCGAAAATATCATGCTAAAATTCGAGCATGGTTTCTCATTTAACGCATCGGCGGTGACATATCTTTCGTTCGACATCGCGGGGCAAATATACAACGTGCCGTACTTCGGCATTATCGCAAAGATCATCGACTTCGGGTTCGCGTGTATTCCTGAAAAAAAGATAGTGTCAAGCATCGAATCGGACCGCGCCATTAAATACTTGCGCACGCCGCATGATGTGTTGTTTTTGCTTTATGATATTTATGATCTCGTGGGGACGGATCACGAAATTGTAAAGACACTTGAATTGATTGAGCCTGAGGAGACATGGCGACAATATAACACAGCGACGATCAAGAAAATGCGGCGATTGCGATCAGAGCTCGACATGCTTGATTCAAAGTGCTTTGAAAAGTATATTGTCAAAAAGCCGGCGACGTCGATCATCCATACGTTCCATTGTTTTTGATCCGCGGAGGGCCGAAGGTCCCCTCCACGGATCAAAAACCTACGCCGCTGCCGCGGCGTGTTTGCAGAATGTGAGCATCGTGTCCGCTAAATAGAAAAATGATACGCGACAGCGGCGTGTTTGCAGAATGTGGGCGGGATGATGGTGGATAAAAAAATGGGAGGCTGCGGCGTAGTTTGCAGAATGTGACGCCCGCAGGATGACGGCGGCGTTGTTAACAAAAAAAATGTATATGTTCATATACAGATGGAGACGCTAATCATTGCATTTATTCTTGTTGTTGTTCTTCTATACCTCATCAACATATGGAAAGAAGTGCCCGACGCGCTGCAAAACGAACCTGTCGCCAGAGCGCGGCGTGATAGTGTTAAAAACGTAAGTGCCGAGACACCATCGCCCGCTGTCCGCCGGGTGCGCTGGGCGAAGCAAGCAAAGCGCCGCGACATAACACCGCGCGGCGAATTCATAGATACGGTTGTGCCCTTGTAACGGCGCGCGTTAATATGAGCTGGCGCATTAAATTTGAATAATCATTATTTTTTTGATAGGATGTTCATTTTCAATCAAATTTTTAGAAATGTGCTGCCTTTAATATTGGCGCAATTATCGCAAAAAGATATGGTCGCATTATCCAGAGTCAACAAACAACTTAATGGCATATGTAAAAAACTGACAATACAATGCGAATATCATAAAGGATATCCGCCATCCAGGCGCATTCGATTATGCGCGCGGGATGCACATGTATTATGCTTGCAAACAAACAAACCAATGTCGCAAACAGCATTGGATAACGGGTTGCGAGGTGCATGCGAAGGAGGACATCTTGTGATGGCGACCAATATGATTGTTCATTATCGAGCAAATGTTATCGCGAAACATCCTATAAATCTCAACTGGTGCTTGCAAGGCGCATGCGCAGGAGGACATATGGATATAGTTCGAATGCTTATCAATGAAGGCGCGACCCATTTCCAATTGGGATTACGTGGCGCAAGTATGAACGGACACATTGAAATAGCTAAACTTATGATAGAAAATGGCGCCCGTGGGTGCGTATTGGGGTTAAGAAGTGCGTGTGAAAAAAATTATGTCGAATTGGTCGCACTGTTAGTGAATCATGGCGCAACGTATTGTATTGTATGCGATAAACCCGCCGCGCAATGTAAAACATACATTCAATCAAAGTCGATTGCATAATCGACCAACAAATGTTCGAGCATATGTATATTTTTTTATGCGCGAATATATAAACAAACGCGCAATAACAATGGGCGGCACAACATCCAAAACATCATACGAACAAGTCGTTGATATCTCAGTCAACGCCGCGATGTCCACTACGCAAACATGCTCATCCGCCGCGACATCCGAACAAAGCATACAGCTCCAAAACATCAAGGGCGATGTCATTTTAAAAGACGTCACAATGACCCAGGACACCCAAGTGAACCTCGAATGCCTCATGAAGGCCGATAAACAAGCCGAGATGCGCCAGCTTATGTCCACCGCCCTCGCACAGTTCGCCGAGTCCAAGGGCCCCGCTATTCTCTCGATGTTCGGCAAGACCAAGGCCGAGGCCGAGGCGCGCATCAAAGCGAGCTTCTCAAATAGCGTCAGTTTGAGCGACGCGCAGAATGCAACCGCTTTCATCACTCAAAAACAATCAATCGCCGGGGCAAACATAGGCGGCAGTTTTGTTGTGAAAGGGCTCACCATGGAGCAATCGGCGAAGCTCGTGTTGAAAAGCGTTCTTACATCGACGCAATACAACGCCACATTGTCCGATGTCGCAGCCAAGATCGATCAGGCGACCAAGGCGCAGTCTGAGAATCCACTCAATTTCATAACCGATATATTCAAAAATATGACATGGACAACCGCGGCGATAATGGGCGGCATTGTGCTGGCGATCATCCTCGTTATCGCGGCGCCATTCATCTTGATTAGCATCGCCGCAAAGAGCGGTGGGGCTGCGCTTTCGACTATGGGCGGATCTGCAGCGGCAGCAGTAATTCTGGGTTAATATCGGACATTAGAGCGCGAATTATTACCGCCGCGCTTTGTCGACGACGCTTCACTCGGCATTACGAACACCGCGGCGCTCATTATAGCAATAACGACAAATAGAATGAACAAGAACACCATAAGGATGGTGTTCATATTTTTTGAGAGATCAAATGATGATTGCTCAGTTGCTGGAGTGGTTGTTATTGGTTTATCAGCGGAGTTGTTTCCGCCCGTCGATCCATCGCCGCAGTTCTGGTTAATCGTCACATTATCAAGCACGATGCCGCCCTTCGCCTTGAAATCTTGTACGATCTTACAATCAACGACATTCGGGCACTGTGCCCCGCGCGCCTGGATGAGCGCCGCCGTTGGATACCCGTTAAGCGCGCATTTCGCGTCGATGCACAGCGGATTGTATTCTTTGGCCGGCGAATTGACGCAGTCGCAGAATTTGTCTTGTTTGCCCT
>JACCDG010294136.1_pt1 | contig 12615 bp, 14 predicted proteins | sample 7442471 | NCBI WGS metagenome assembly JACCDG01 (sample SAMN15323444, study PRJNA562643) | freshwater metagenome | isolation source: river surface water | place: USA:Blue River Watershed | collected 2017-08-17 | reverse complement strand
GTATTTCTTTGTTGCTATGGCTCATGTATGTAGCCAATGCAGTTAATGACTCAAATCGCCCTGTGCCATGACGCAAATCATGCAGATACTTGAAAAATATGAATTTCTTTTTGTACGGGATAAGTACTTTTTGACCCTTACGGATGTCGTCGGTGATAACCCATCCGGTAGATGGATGGCAAAACAAAATTCCTTGTTCGTTGTAATCGTCAACAGGAATTTGCTCTTCTGAAATACCGGCATTATAATCCACCAATTCGTCTTTCTTCATTGCCTTTGCTACTGTGGTAACAATGGCTGCGAGTTGGTCGGGAGAGAATCCTGAACTTACCTCGGCTACGGCCGGTTGGCTTTTTAATTTCTTTTCGAGTAGTTTGTCAACTACCTCGTTTAACTCTTTTTCGGTATAAGTTTTTTCGTCTTTACCATTTTCGTTTTCAAATCCTTTTTCAAGTCCCATAATCTATTTTGTTTTATTGGTTTCTGCTCTTTAAAATAATTCCCGATGAGTTTTTATTACTCACCGGGAATTAAGTAGGTTTAAATTATTTTACATCAATCCAAAAGCCTCCTAATGGATTGTTATAGCGCAATGAAAGCAATCCTTCTACCCAAAAATCCTTGAAGGTTTCACGGGTTCCGTTTGCTCCTCTGTCAAGGGTTTCTCCCATGCTCACTCCGGGAATACCTCTCATCTTAACAGGCGCGATGGTTTCTTGGTCAAGCACAAGCAATCTGCGAGCCCATGACTTAGGGAAGCAAGACTGCTCACGGAATAACTCACATGGAACAGGAACGAAGTTCATACCACCGAAGTCGTATTTTTTCAAATCCATTGAACCAATGCTGTCATTTGGTGCGTAGCGAACTCCTGGGTCTTTCCACACTTTAGAAAGGTCATGCAACACCTCTTGTGTTCCGTAAATGAAGCGAGTGGCTCCTTCTACCTTGAAGTTTGTTGCAAGTGCCAATGTTTCAAATGCAGGAATTAATCCAGCAAGTGATGGGTTAGCACTCATTGAGCCGGCAGTTACCATTGTAGGGAAAATTCCTCCCATTGATTTTGCAGGCTGGTCATTCGCGATGCGGAACTCTCCACGTAAACCATTGAAAAACGAGGTAAACATGTCGGTGCGTGCTTGACGCATGATTTCCTGTTTGTCGCTTTCCAAATAATTGGTGGTTCCGGCATTAATGTATTTCTGTAACTCGATACGTCCCCAACGTCTTGCTCTTAACATTAATTGCACGTAGTTGTAACGGGTGATTGTTTCAAGACGTGAGTAGTTGTCAAAGTGATCCATCGCATCGGCAGCACCAGGGAAGTTTTGTGCGAACACATCACCTACCGCAACTGCTGACAGTCCAAGGTTAGAATATGACTCTACCACCACATTCAATCCACTGATGGATTTTACTACGGCTTTGGTGTTGTCAGGGTAAACAATGATTGTTGAAGGACTCAAGTGTGTTACTGAGTTTGAGTTCATTGGAATGGTCTGCGTAACTACGTTACCCGGAGAAGCTGCTGCTGCTGCTACGATAGCCGTAGAAACAAGTGCTGTTCTTCCAAAGGTTTTTTCTAGGTACTCAAACTCATCCAAATTTACTTCTTCCATCTCTTTTTCAAACACCAATTTCAAGGCGTTGAACTGTTGAGGGGCAGAATCGAAGATTGCATAACGTATCGCCTTCTGAATTAAATTTGACTCTGTTGGCGAATAAATTGAGTCATTGGCATAATTTGATGCCTGTGGGTTGGTGTTTGTGTTTCCGAACGGTGTATTACCTGGTCCGGGGGTGTATTGTCTATTTGACATAATTTTTGGTTATTTAAAAAACATTTTTCTTTGTACCCATCTTCTGTATGTCGCTTATCTGTTTCTTAACGCTTTCAGGCAAATTTTCTGATCCTCCGGTGGTTTTAACAGGGTTCTTTTGGTCTGCTCCCCTTGTTATTACATCTTCGAGCATTTTTGTCTCAGCGTCATTGGCAGCAGAATCCATAGCCTCTTTCAAAATTTCGTCCTTAAAGATTGCCACCGCGATTCGCGTTGCTGCCGACTTGTCGTAGGTGCCATCTTTACTGAAAAACAAACTTGTCAAATCTCCACTTTCAAGGACTTTCTCCACCTGCTTGATGGCCGCTTTGTCCATGTTAGGGAACTCTTTGCTGAGATTTTCAACGGAACTTTTGATGGATTCTTTTCTCGCGGTCACTTTTTGTGAGGCTTCTTGATTCACCTTGGCTAGTCTCTCTTCTCTCGCTGTTTTTTCAGAAACGTATTTATCTTTTGATGCTTGTATTGCTATTTCAAGTGCCGGTGAAGGTGTCTCTCCTTCTTTAAAATCATCATCTGCAAATTTTCCTGGAAAATATGCTTCAACTAATTTTTTGGTATCTAATTTTTCTACCGGCTGTTTATAATCAAACTTTGGCTTTTTACTCAAAGCCTCTGTATAGTCTCCTTTTTCGTAAAAATCCTTTATCCCTTGTATCATTTCGGGAGGCAATCCTTCAAAAATCTCTGTAAGATTTTGTTTTTCCGCCTCCACTTTTGCAAGTGCCTGAGAGTCTTCTCTCCACTTTTTTGCTGAACCGAAAAACTTATTTAGGTCTTTCACTTCTTTCATCTCCATGCCAAATTCTGTATTGGCATAACTAATGGCATCTTCCGGCTTTTCAAAGACTACATTTTCTTCTTTTGCCTTTTTTGTTTTTAAGCCAAAGACTCCTTGCTTTTCTTCTTTTTGCTCGGCAGCTTTTTCTTTTTTGGGCGGTTCTGTTTTCTCCTTACTTTCCTCCCCTTTTTTCTCGCCACCTTCTGCACTTGTCTGTTCTTCTTTTTTTTCTGTTGACGCAGCAGCAGGCGTTTCAGCTTTTACAGGAGCAGGTGTCTTCACTGTTTGCTCTTTTGCGATTTGGTCAAGAATATCCTTATTTACCAATCCTCCAAGAGCCTGCAAAGTGCTTGCTGTCTCAGATGGTATATGTAGCTGATTTTCACCGCCGTTATGCTGTGTCTGTTCAACTTTTGATTCCGGTGCTGCTGTTTCTGTTTCTGCCATGTTTTCTACGTCAATTTTCTTATTTCTTCGACAAATGTATATATGTTTTTCTATTCCTTATACAGACTCAACCATTTTTTTAGCTAACTCGTTCTTTAACAGTGGGTTATTTTCTGTCATCTTAGGTAACGCTTTAATTACTGTGCGCTTTGTTTCGGCGTTTTGCTTTTCTGTCTCCATCACCTCTGCTGATGCTTGCGCCTGCTGCTCCTTAAAGTCAATTTTACGTTGCTCCTCCTCCATGCCTTGTGCTTGTAGCTGAGCTGTCTGCTCGTCAATCTTGGCTTGCGCTTTTGCTGCCTCTTCTTCTTCCACTGCAAATGCTCGTATAGCTGCTGATACTTGTTGCGGTGTGCTTCTATTCCATAGGTTAGCAAATCGTTTTTTATCAAGAAGCCCTGCTCCATAAAACATAGCTAAATCTTCGTTTGCCTGCTTGGTGAGCGCTGCACTTGTCATCTCTCTTTCAACAAAAATTCTAAAATCTTCAAGTTTCATATCCTTGGAGATTTTTATTACCTGTGCCCCTTCGTCACCTACCGCGATGGTAAGTTCTCTTTCGTTATCGGCATAGATTCTTTTTCCCACCGTTGCCATACTCTGATAGCACTGTTGAAAAATGTTGGCTATGGCATCGTAAAAAGGTTCCTGCATGATTGATCCTCTTTGTATCAATTGCTCTGTCACTCCTACTAATTGGTCGCTGCCTGTGCTTTGTCCTTGCAGAGCCTCGTTTACTCCGGTGATGTCTTGGATATGTTTCTTCATTGTGTCAATGATTTGAAACAATACCGTTGTTCCCGTTTTTAGAGAACTGTCATAGTGTCCGATAACATTTTGTATTCCTTTCCCTCTCGCTCGGATACCAACAGGTTTTGATTGCGCTGTGTTACGCATTAGGTCGCTTTCCCCTCCTTCGTCAAGCATGGTGCTCTCATACACCATTCCGCTTCCTCCTGCGTTGTTTATCTGATTTTCGGCAACTGACATCAACCGGTTCATAAAACGCTGAGGATTTATGCAGTCATCTATCGGGCTCATTACCTGCCCATCCATATATCCCCAACAGTTTACCTTGAATGGGAATTTTACGTTTGCAAAGTCGAGGTTTTCTGTTTCTTGGTATGGTGCTATTCCCCAATCCAAAAGTATGTCGCTTGCTCCCGACTCGCCGGAAGAGGACGAAGAAAGTATTTCCTTGGGCACAAAGATGGCCATGCGCAAGGTGTCGTAATACAATTTCTTTTTTAGCTTCCCATCAAGCACTTTTCTCGCTCTCTCGTTGTTGACTTTGATTAAGTCTTTATCGGTGTATCGCGGTGCTTGTTCCCCTGGATATATATAATTTATTTTGGTTAAGTATGGGTACCCAAACTTATCTAGCACATAGCCATATTCATCTGCTTGCCCATCCTTCCAAAAGGTTTTTATCACCGGCACTCTGCCTGTCATGTTTGGGGTAAAAGCAAATTGGTTGATGTTGTTCTGCATCACATTGTTTTGATACTGAACAGCAAATTTTTCAATAGACTCTCTTTGTGCTTCTGTTATGTTTGGCCACTGCTCATAAATTTGGCTTGGCAGCATCATATCTACCACCCCTTGGTATTCAGCATCGGAGAAGTCATATTTTTTACACGTTCTATCCCAAAAGTATTGTTCGGATGGTATTTTGGTAAAAATCTGATTACCGGAATATTCTTGTGAGTACATTACCCCAAGCCCCGAAAGCACCATGTCTTGCGCTAGTGTTTTTCTTTCATCGTCAATATGATTGTATTCCTTTATGTAGTTGACAAGGTAGTTTATTTTCTCTACTATTCTGTCTGTATAAAGGTTGTTGAATTGTGCTGTTGTCTCCGCCTCGTTTGCACCGATAGCGTTTTCGGCTTTCATCTTTTCACCAAATGGGTTTCCGGGTTCGTTTGCCACCTTGGTCAAAAAAAGCATTTTATTTAGTGCTTCCTCGCGTCTTGATATTGCTTGAGGGGAAATACTTTTAGCTTGAAAATTGATGTTCATGGTGGTGGCATTTCCGCGAAACTGCTCCACCATAGGGCGGATAAAGTTAAGCCCCATTTTTAGGCGGTTCCTGTCTTGTCCGGAGTCATCCTTAAAAAATGCTTCTAAGTCCTCCTCAAAAATCCACTGGTCATTCTTATAGAATTTTTTGTTTGTAATAGTGCGTGCAAGCCACTCATTGTGGAGATAGTTGTTTGCTTGTCCGGCACAGTAGCGTGCGAATTTAAGGTGGTAGGATTCGTCCTTTACATCGGTAAGGATATTAGGTCTGTTCTCTCCTGTGGATACGATAAATAACATTTATGATTCTTGGTTATTTCTGTGAAATTCATCAATCGCTTTCTCGCCAAATTCTTTGCTCTTGTCATCTTTTTCTTCTACCCCAAATCCTTCTTCTACCTGTTTTAATAATCCGGGGAGTGTATCTGTTACTTTTGCAATAATGTCAACATACTGCTTCCTTCCAGTCCAATCCATTTCTTCTATCGCCTCCACTGTTTTTTCTTTGCCTGTGCCTGATGTTATGTTTCTTGTTATCTTAAAATCTGCTTCCATGTCTACGTTTACCATAGCCTGTAAGTTCATAAACGCTGTGGTGGCAATCTGCTTTGCTATCATCCTCGCTTCGGGGGAGAACGTCTGCATTTTTTTTATTGCATCTTTTACGCTAGAGGGAAGATTCATCTCTCCGTACCGTTGCCTCTTTCCGGGTTCTTTGATACACTTGGCTGCTGCTGAACGTGCTTTTACAATATCTGAGTGTATTGTTCCATCATTAAGCGGTGAAGATGGGTTTCCCATGTACCATGCAAAATTCAAGTCCTCTCTGTTAAGGTCTTTAAATTCTTTATAGTTTCCAAGCTCCTTATATTCGGAAAGCAGGTGCTTTCCGTCCCTTGGCCCCCACAGTATAGGTATCGTTTCTTCCATATTTTTTTTACGCTGGCACTCTTACCGGAACCCTTCTTTGATTATAGTCTTTATCGTATTTCAGCCTATACACTATTTTTGTTTTCTGCTTATCTACGTCAAGACACTTTGGCACTTGCTCCGGGAAACATAGTTCTCCGCAAATATAAGCATAAAGAGCAGCCCACAATTCGTCATCGGTAAAATATTTTTTGTTCTGCGGTCCCCACATATTTTTTCCGGTGGCGCTGACAGTATAAACAAATGTCTTTGTTTGTGTCCAGAAACTTTTTAGGTGTATCCTATCTCCGTAAGCCATGATAAGCTCCTGCAAACGGTTCACAAGCACCACATTTCGCTGCCCCTTGTTGTCTATTCCAATACCTTCGTTTAGTGCACTATGGTTTTGTAAAAAGTCAGGTAGTTCATGGTTTACCACCATTTCCTCCGCAAAGCCTTTGTTGATTCTGTATTGGGTGTAAGCCTGCCCGATGTTGCTTTCCAACAGTTCCATAGCTGTCTTTTTTGTTTTGTCGGTATTGTAATAAATACCAAGGAGCAGACATTGTAAAAATATTTGTCTTACATCTTTTACCCTAAAATCTAGCATGGCCGAGATAGTCTTAAAATGCTTGTCCCATACTGCGGTAGCCATATTTGATACCCCTGTATCAGATGATATAGGGTCAGTGCCTAGGTAGTATCTGTTTTTCCAATTTGGTACAGGGTCCATAAATATGGTTACACTGTTCCTTGGGTCGTTAGGTCCTTCGGATGGAACAAAGTTTGCTCCTATGATTTTATATGGCACATCACTTCCTTCGTCCGTAGGTTTTGACAAATCATATTCAGGCTCAAACCATCCGTACTTATAAATCCTTCCATGCTTGGCATTTAGCTCGTCAATTCTTTTTATGCTTGCATCAATGTATTCATCGTCAACAAGTGTTTTTCCCGAAGTCTTAAAAACATCTCCCAGGTTGTTTGGCCATGACTGATGAAACTCTATTCTTGACTTTTTCGCATCGGGACCTACTTTTGAATAGGCAATAAATTTCTGATCGTCATAAATCTGTTGTGTTGCTCCCGGTCTAGCCGTCCAGTCAAAAAATAGAGGAATGATGCAGTCTTGATAATTTCCTTCTTCCCAATTTTTCATTATGGACATAAACTCTGTCTCAAAGGCTTTTCCGCCTTTTTCCATTTCGCCACCGGTTCCCCAAATCCAAACCTGTCCTTCCATTTCGAGGGTTTTGGTGTCCTCGTCAAATTTTAACATCGTTGGACGTAGGTTGGAAAGTATCTCTCCAAGGATGCCTATGTTACCGCCTTCGTCAATCTTTGTTTTATTTGGTGAGCCTCCGGCCACAGCCGTTCTTGTTGGAGGAACAACCAATATGGATGAGTTTACTCCTTTCCTGTCCCCCTTTTCCTCCTTGTGTCCTAGCTTGAACATATTGTCTCGCTCGTTCAACACGTTTGGACGCATCCACCAAGGGAGCATGGAGAATGGATATTTTAGCTTATCTTCAAAAAATTCTTCCGCCTTTGTCTGATTCTCCGTAATAAACTTCATAAAGTAGTTCCTGCGGAATACAGCATCTTTTAAATCGCACGCCAGGAGCGTTGTGGTGGCAGCAATTTGTCTTGCCTTGGCAATTATTACCGAGTACCCCGCATCGTTCAAATAGCACATTATTTCATGCACCGGATAGGCGGAATACTTTATATCTGTCTTTTTGTTTTTTATACCCCCTTTTTTGTAGTAAACATATTTGTTAAGGAAGTATAGGGTATTTTCATAACAACGTGACAACTCCCTTAGTCGATACTCCTTTAGGTCTTGGCTGTTGCTATAATCGGAGTCATCTGATTTTTCTTCGAGCCATTGGTTGCTTTGCTGAACGTATAGCTGAAATTTTTTGTATGTGCTTCTTCTTGAGAAACCACTGTTAATGGAGTCAATCCAATTTATAAATTCCTGTGTGTGCTTTGTAGTGCTTTCGGGCAACCAATCTTTTTGGGTTATTGTTCTTCCGCCCTCAAAGATTATCTCTTGTGGTGAGCTTTCTTTTTCTTCGGTGGTGATAAATTCGGAGAAGTCGGGTATGTCCCCGAAAACGATGACTATATTTTTATCAATCTCCTTTTGTTTTGGGGAAGAGAAGTTTAATTGTGTTTCAAAAATGATGTCTTTTTTCTCCTCCTTTTCTTTTTTTTGGGGAGGTGTGTCATTTTTAAAATACCCTTTTTTCTCTAATAGCTTTAGGTTGTCCTCGCTTATTGGAATACCTTTGCTATGTAACTCAAAGAGGTAGTCGAGTGTGTTCTCGGCTACCTCTTTTTTAATTACTTCCTTATTTACGTTTTCGTTTTCTGACACGACTTATTTTTATGCGTCCACAACATTTTGAAACAACAACTCCAATGATGAATTGATTATTGCTAATTGGGAGTCAAGGTCGTACAAAGCCTGAGCGAATGTATCGTTTGATGGAAAAATAGCTGTTTCCGCCACCGAGGTACTGCCCATCCCTTGCGCTGTGATAGTTTTTATAGGCACATCGGGAGTTATTTCATTGTAATATTTTCTCATTTTGTTTAGCTCCACCACGTATGGCATCCACTGTATTTTTAGTGGACTCATTTCAAATGATCCGGGTACTGATGAAGGATAATCTGTTGGGTCGATGTCTAACCAATCAAATACTTCCGCCTCAACAGTTGTTATCTGCGAAACAGCGTCAACGCAGGCATCGGAAATAATTGTACAGTTTGGTTCGTCAATAGCAATCAATTCGGAGTTTAATCCTATTTGTTGATTGATTTTAAGCAACAGATTAACGTGCTCTGAGTCTGCTTTTAAAAGGGCTGGAAAATTCATTTTTTATGTTTTGTTTTTTTTGTTTTTTAAAAGTTACCATTTCTGTATCGGGCATCTTTGAACTTCCTGTCGCACCTTTGCGGGGAGGAAGCATTTGCAAATATCGCATTTTAATCCGTTCACTGTTCCCACCTCTTCATTCTTTTGGTTCAGAGCCTTTAGAATAGTATTTACTGCGTGAGGACACTTACTGCATATTTCCGCCCTTTTTATTGCCTTCCTCTCAGTTTTATCATTGGGGAAAGCGTAGTTTTTAAATCCTTCGGTAATTGCTTTTAACTTTTCTAATGCTTCCACAAATGTAAAAATTATTCTTCTACTTTAATTCCTAGTGCGTAAAATAGTGCATAGGCAATTCTTTCGCAAGGGAGTGTAACGTCAATATCTTTTATTGGCGGCATTGTTCCTTCGGGTTGCTTTAGTTGGATTGTCCATCCGTAGTCTGACTTTGACTTTCTGAAAATTATTACGTTTTCGTCAAACTTGGATTGGTAGATTGTAATGGGTACGTCAGTTGTATCCTCCGGCTTAACTATTGCATCAAAACCAAAAAGGTCGGGGATAAATGGTTTTTCTGCAAGCATATCCTCGATTTGCTGTTCAGCAATCTCCAACAGTGTTGGCTTATCGTGATCCATTTTCGCTTGCTCTGACTTTGTAACAATTCCGTTCCACGGATAGCCTTTAGCTAGTCCATGCGGAGGTATCCATTCGGTTTCAATATTCGAGATTTCTGTTGCCATTTTTATTTTTTCTTTTTAGGTGTTGTGTTATCCACAATTTTGTATCTTCCTTCCTGCACAGCCTTAACAAATGCTTCGAGAGATTTTTTAGCATTGTGTTTCATTTTTATCGTTTCCGACACATGGGTTGTTTCCCCGTTTGAGGCGTTAATGGTGGTGAAGAATTGTCCTTTTGCCTTTCCTTTGGCATCTTCGATAGTCAGTTTCCAGATTTTCATGTTTTCTTTTTTTTTAGTTTACGATAGTCATGTTTGATTTATAATGAATGGTTGGTTTTTTGACTTGAGTGCTAGGGATGATAGGGCATCTTAGTTCTGTAAAGTCTATGCTTGCCATTGGCTGTATAGGAGATAATCCTGCAGGCACACCGATGAACTCAAAAAACTCTTTGCAGTCGGCACACTGAATTTTAATGTCTGCTTCATGTGCTATTACGGGGCCAAGTTCACCATCTTGAATACGGTTTACCTTTACGTGGGCTTGGAAGTTTGCGTGTTCACACATTTTTTTAATACTTCATTAATTTCAATAAAAAAGGCAACGAACTTCTATCTTCCGGTAGTGCCCGAAAAATAGTTGTTGACGTTGCCCTTTGTCAGCTCTCCCCCTTTTATTCAAAGGCGAAGAATCAGCTTTTTTCTCCTCGGCACTACGAGGGTAGGTTCCTTTTTAAAAAATCGTTTAAGCGATGCTTGCACCAAGAGTAGTCTTGGTGTTGGTGTACGAGGTATCTCGCGCAGCTGATGCAGCCCACCAAATAGTTATAGGAAGAGTGTTTGGCTCTACCATAACGAATACGATTCCGTATTTAGCTGTCGATGCCGGTTGGTCAGGCAAGGCATGGATGTCAATTTTTTCAAATGTCAAAATTCCTTCGGCCGGTACAGATTGAGTAGGGTCAATCGCTGTTGCGAAGTAAATCATTGGTTTGGCTATTCCGCTCATTTTTTTTATTTTTAAGAGTTTTTTTTAAGACTAGGTTCAAATTCTTTTGTTTGACAAAAATAGAAAATAAATTAATTCAATGGCAAAAATAATAAAATTAAAGAAAGGGTGTAAACCACCCAAAGATTATATCATTTTGTATCATTTTTCTAAAGGCATTGATTTTCTTAATGTAAGAGCATTTTTCAAAAGTGTTTCAACAGCGTTCTTTTTGTTTATTGGAATAAGGTTGTTGCATAGCCTTCGATAAACACCATTTCCGGCAATAAAGCATTTTTTAGCAAACTCTTCATCGGAGTCCACCAATGCCGGAAAATATTTTGCATGGCAGACATACTCAACACCCATGCTTTTTATTTTTAACAACCCTTCCCTTTGAAGCCTTTTTGTAACTCTTGTGCCCGTCATGTCACACTTGTACCCTAACTTTTCTCTTATTGTTTTTACTGACATTGTAAACTCAGGTTCTTTGGACAGGATTCCCACCATTTTTTTCACCCTTCCTTTAGATAACCTATTATGTCTATTAAAAATCTGCTGACTGATATTTCTTCTTATCAGTTTTTGCGCAGAGGTTTTTATTAATTCCTTCTTGTCATTTTCAAAAAATCTCAATCTCTTTAAATCAATACCATACTTTTTTGCTATCTCCCTCCACCCAATCAACACGTAGCCTGTTTTCTTTTTCACCAGCCACCCCAAATCAACAAAGGCTTTTATTAGCTTTCGTATGTTGTGGTGTGATGTCTTTAAAAGCGAAGCGATAGTTTTTACCTCCCCGAAGCGAATAAAGCCCCCTGAGTGGTCAAAATTATTTTTTACAGACAAATACTTCATCCTGTGAAAATAAATGTATTTAGACAGCAATTTCTCCCTGTTGAGGGCTGCGTAAAAATCTATGGTTAGGTCAATGTTACTTGTCACAGAATCATATAAAAACACAAAACCCCACCAAGGATAAGTTGATAGGGTCTGGTAAGGGTTTTGCTCGGCTTTACCCGATAAGATTTTATGTTTATTTGTTGTTTTGACCCTATCACAAGTATAACAACGATGCAAAATTAGAAAAAAAATAATATCAATCCAAAAAATCGTTCTCAGGGTTAAAAACTTTTATTTCGTTGGGGTCAACCCAATCTTTTCTTCTTCTTTTCACCCTAGGCATCACCTTGTAGTCAGCTTCAACGGAAAAGTGGATGGTGATACCAAGTTTCATTTCAAGTTCTACGAGCATCCTTATCGAAGGGAAAGTGGCTCCGCGCTCGATATTTTTTATGTGCGTCAGGTCGATAGAGTATTTTTTAGAAAACTGTTCCTGCGATAAGCCGGTAGTCATCCGAATAGTTTTTAATAAGCTGCCTGTATTCATAAAAAGTTTCATTTTTATTTATTCATAAAAGAAAGGAGGTAAGCAATAACATCAACAGTCCACCCGTTTCCACATTGCCTGTAAACTTGCGTTTCAGAAACTATATATTTACCCGTTTCTTTGTTTAAAAAATATCCGTCCGGTATTGTCTGCAATCTAGCACATTCTATGGGCGTAAGCCTTCGTATCCTAAAGTCGGGAACTTTTATCAAATCAAAGTTATGCTTATCGTCGCACGAACTCTTCCCGCTGACGCGAAGAGTTCGTGCTTTTTTATCTTTGTCGAGTCCGTTAAACTCATCTTTTTTCGACAAAAAGACTTTTTGTCGAAAGGCTTTGGTATCTACGCTTCCTGATTTTCCTTTTTCAAAATAAGCTCTATTGTCTTGATCAAATCCGTTTCCTTCAAACTGAACATAATTTTTTGTTTCAATAATTTTTGTATCCATTACCTGTGTTCTTGCAGCGTGAGTGTCCATACCTTTATGGTAGTTGGCGTCAATGCACAGTAACTTTTCTACTTCTCTGACAACCTCGAAATCATTTACAAAACCCTGTAAATGATTTTAGGGAAATAAGGCAAGTAGACAAATCACTGTGTATTGATGCCAACTACCATAAAGGTATGGACACTCACGCTGCAAGAACACAGGTAATGGATACAAAAATTATTG
>JACCDG010836051.1_pt1 | contig 12616 bp, 10 predicted proteins | sample 7442471 | NCBI WGS metagenome assembly JACCDG01 (sample SAMN15323444, study PRJNA562643) | freshwater metagenome | isolation source: river surface water | place: USA:Blue River Watershed | collected 2017-08-17 | reverse complement strand
TCTGGCATTGTTGAGTTGGCCAATGAGTTGATTAAGCGCGACATTGAAATCATTTCTAGCGACGGCACCGCAGCACTACTTCGAGAATCTGGAATTCAAGTTCGAACCGTCACGGAGATAACAGGAGCTCCGGAGATTTTGGGTGGAAAGGTTAAAACGCTTCACCCAGTAATTCATGGTGCTTTACTGGCCGATCAAGATGATCCAGCTCAACTGGCGGAGTTAAAGGTGCTGGGACCGATTGATTTATTGATAATAAATCTTTATCCGACCTTGGGGTTTGATATTGGCGGTCCCGCATTAACCCGTGCCGCCGCAAAGAACTGTGTACATGTTTCCGTCATCACAAATCCAAATCAATACCCCGAGCTAGTTGCCTCCCTTGATGTTGGCACCTCATTAGAACAGCGCCAGAAGTGGGCCTTTGCCGCTTTGTTATTGACCGCGGAGTATGACTTTGCGTTGTTGAAAGAGCGGGGCCTTGAATTGCGGTACGGAGAAAATTCACAACAAAGTGGTGCATTGATTGCGGCTCATCTTGATGAGGTACTGCAAGGCAAAGCGATGTCTTACAACAACTATCTAGATTTGGATGCAGCTTGGCGCGTCGCATCCTTTTGTCAAGATTCTGTAGCAATCGTTAAACATGGAATCCCTTCTGGAATTTCTAAATCACCTGAGCCCTTGACCGCCCTTAATGCAGCTTGGAGTTGTGATCCAATCTCGGCATTTGGTGGCGTAATAGCAACAACCCATGTTGTTAATGAGCAATTCGCTTCGGCATTGATTAAGAACTTTGTTGAAGTGGTAGCAGCTCCAGATTTCACAGGTGAGGCATTAAAAGTATTCGCAACTAAATCAAACCTCAGAGTAGTAAAACTAAACCCAAACTCGACCAGCAAAACCCAACTTCGTTCGATTCGAAATGGCTACTTGATTCAGTCGGCTGATGATTTGAATAATGCCGGGGATGATTTCAATAACTGGAAGTTGGTTTCTGGTTCGCCGGTAGATTCAGAAACACAAGAAGAATTGCTATTTGCTTGGCATGCGGCGGCAGCGGCCCGAAGTAATGCGATTGTGATTGTAGGCAAATCTAAAGGTGAGGAAATCACAGCAGTTGGAATTGGAGCTGGAAGCGTAAGTCGGGTAGATGCAGCAAAGCTTGCGATTTGGAGAGCTAATCAATATTCACCAGGAAAATTAGCAAATAGCGTTGCGGCAAGCGATGCCTTTTTCCCATTTCCAGATGGAGTTCAGGAGCTAGCAGCTGCCGGTGTAAGAGCGATTGTCCAACCAGGCGGAAGCTTGAAGGATGAAGCGGTAATACAGGCTGCACAATCGGCTGGAATAACGATGTATCTGACCGGCGTTCGTCATTTCTCACACTAAAATTACCGCCATGTCACCTGCGCAGATTCTCAACGGTAAAGCATGTGCAGAGACAATTAAATCTGAGCTCGCAGACAAGTTAAAAAATCTTAAGGTTAAGCCCGGCCTAGGAACAATTTTGGTGGGGGATGACGCGGGCTCTCACTCTTACGTTAACGGTAAACATCGAGATTGTGCGCAAGTTGGCATAAACTCCATAAGAATTGATCTCCCAGCGACAGCCTCTCAATCAGATGTTCTAAAAGCTATTTCGGATTTAAACAATGCCAAAGAATGTACGGGATACATTGTTCAGTTGCCGTTGCCAGAAGGAATAGAAACTAACAAAATTCTTGAGGCTATAGATCCTGATAAAGATGCTGATGGGTTACATCCAATAAATCTTGGTCGCCTGGTTTTGAATCAAAAAGCGCCACGTCCTTGTACTCCAAGTGGCATCATCGAACTTCTAAACCGCAATAACATTTCACTTTCCGGCAAGGATGTTGCGATTATTGGCCGAGGTACAACAGTAGGTAGACCTTTGGGCTTAATGTTGAGCGCTCGCGAGGTTAACGCCACCGTTACTATCTTGCATACTGGTTCAAAAGATATGAATGCACACACAAAGAATTCTGATGTAGTAATTGCAGCTGTTGGTAAAGCCCATTTTGTAACGAAAGAAATGATTAAGCCTGGCGCGGTTGTAATTGATGTAGGAATCACCAGGACCGAGCAAGGATTACAGGGCGATGTTCATCCCAATGTGGCCGAAATTGCCGCCGCTATTTCACCGATGCCCGGTGGGGTTGGTCCAATGACTCGAGCTATGTTGTTGCGCAACATCATTGAAATTGCGGAATCTGCTTAGATGAAAGTTAAAAACCTCGCTTATTTAATTGCCGCCACTGGCGCGATGATTGGCATCTTGTTCTCGGTAAGAGTAGGGGCGCTGACCATTGCGGCGGCGCTGGGCTTTTTTATGGCTCCTGATATCAGGCAGAAGCGAACCATCGAAATAGTCATCCCGGTCGCCTTATTTGTGTCCCTCATAACAATTGCATTGGCGCTACCCCGACGCTAGAAGGTAGGTTTCGCGCCATGAGCAGATCTGGAAAAGTTACCGTTGTTGGCGCTGGCTTTTATGGTTCAACCACCGCTTTGCGCCTTGCCGAATATGACATTTTTGAAACCGTTGTCTTAACCGACATCGTTGAGGGAAAGCCAGAAGGTTTAGCTCTTGATATTAATCAATCAAGATCAATCGAAGGTTTTGAAACAAAGGTTGTTGGTGCAACCACAACCGCTGATAGTCAAGGTTATGAAGCAACCGCAAACTCTGATGTTGTTGTAATTACCGCAGGATTGCCACGCAAACCTGGAATGAGCCGAATGGATTTAATTGGTGTGAATGCAGGAATCGTTCGTGGTGTTGCTGAGAACATCGCAAAGCATTCACCAAACGCGGTATTGATTGTGGTTTCAAATCCACTTGATGAAATGACAGCTTTAGCTCAAATCGCATCTAAGTTCCCGCACCATCGTGTAATGGGACAAGCTGGAATGTTGGATACTGCTCGTTTTACCCACTTTGTTGCAGAGAAACTAAATGTTCCTGTTTCATCAGTTAAGACTTTAACTTTGGGCAGCCACGGTGACACCATGGTTCCAGTTCCAAGTCGCTGCACCGTAGATGGAAAGCCGCTTTCAGAGAAGTTAAGCGCGGCAGAAATTGAAGAGTTGGTAACTCGCACCCGTAATGGTGGCGCTGAGGTAGTTGCGCTACTAAAGACTGGATCGGCTTACTACGCACCATCAGCTGCGGCTGCTCGCATGGCCCGTGCAGTGATTCAAGATACTGGCGAGGTAATGCCGGTTTGCGCCTGGGTTGATGGCGAATATGGAATCTCAGGTGTTTATCTGGGCGTCGAAGCTGAGATCGGTCGCACTGGTGTTAAGAAAGTTGTTGCCGGAAATCTAACTGAATCCGAGCTTGCAGAGTTGAAGGTAGCTGCAGAGGCGGTTCGGGCAAAACAAGCAGATGTCAAGGATCTATAAAAAGCGCTAATCAAGAAAGGTACGTGGATGAGCAAGATCAAAGTACAAGGAACGGTCGTCGAGTTAGACGGCGATGAAATGACCCGAATCATCTGGGATTTCATCAAAAAACAATTAATCCTTCCGTACCTAGATATCAATCTTGAGTATTACGACCTTGGAATTCAGCATCGCGATGCCACAAATGATCAGGTGACAATCGATTCCGCGCATGCCATCCAAAAACATGGCGTTGGCGTTAAGTGCGCAACCATCACCCCTGATGAAGCTCGCGTAAAAGAGTTTGGTTTGAAGCAAATGTGGAAATCTCCTAACGGAACTATCCGCAACATTCTCGGTGGAGTTATCTTCCGTGAACCAATCATTATCAAGAATGTTCCAAGGCTTATTCCGCACTGGAGCAAACCAATCGTTATTGGTCGCCACGCATTTGGTGATCAGTACCGTGCCACAGATTTCCGAGTTCCAGGTGCTGGAAAGCTAACTGTTACCTTCACCCCAGAAGATGGCTCGGCTCCGATGGAGTTCAATGTTTTTGATTTCAAGAGCTCTGGAGTTGCCATGGCGATGTACAACCTAGATGACTCAATTCGTGATTTTGCTCGAGCATCCTTTAACTATGGAATTGCACGCAAGTATCCGGTTTATCTGTCAACCAAAAACACAATTCTTAAAGCTTATGACGGACGCTTCAAAGATATCTTTGCCGAAATCTTTGAAAATGAATTCAAAGCAGAGTTCGACAAATTGGGCTTGGAATATGACCACCGACTAATTGATGACATGGTTGCAACATCATTGCGTTGGGAAGGTGGATACATCTGGGCTTGCAAAAACTATGACGGCGATGTGCAATCCGACACCGTTGCGCAGGGTTACGGCTCACTTGGTTTGATGACCTCAGTATTGATGTCACCAGATGGACGCACTGTTGAAGCAGAAGCGGCCCACGGAACAGTTACTCGTCACTACCGTGATCACCAAGCCGGCAAAGCAACATCAACAAATCCAATCGCTTCAATCTTTGCTTGGACTCAAGGTCTACAACACCGCGCCAAGTTGGATAACACTCCAGAGCTGGCAAAGTTTGCAGCAACACTTGAGCGAGTTTGTATCGAAACCGTTGAAAGCGGAAAGATGACTAAGGATCTAGCGTTGCTAATCAGTGAAGATGCTCCGTGGTTAAACACCCAGGAGTTCCTATCTGCTATTGATGAAAATCTACAGAAGGCAATGAAGTAAAAGAGGAAGTAACAAGAAAATCTTAAAACAAAAAAAAGCCCCCGAAAAATCGGGGGCTTTTTTCTATCTCCAATTACTTTAAGCGGCTGCCATCTGCCACATTGAATAGGTGAACCGCGTCTGATTTTGCTGAAACGGTAACGGTTTGACCTGACTTTGGTGGGTTCTTTGGATCCCAACGCACGATTACCTGTGCGCCTTCATCAGAGGCGTTAGCGAATTTGAGTGCAGAATCAGCGGGTTTTCCATAAACGAAAGCATCTGCGCCAAGCTCTTCAACAACTTCAACTTGAATATCGAAGCCTTTAGATGCTGGCGTGAAGCCTTCTGGACGAATACCAACAATTACTGATGAACCAGCAGAGGCTGGAACATCAACATCTAGTCCACCCAACTTAGCTTTGCCACCTGAAACTGGAGCAATAAGTAGGTTCATGGCAGGTGAGCCAATAAATCCAGCTACGAATGCATTTGCCGGATTGTCATAAAGATTTCTTGGGGTATCTACCTGTTGTAGTAGGCCATCCTTAAGAACCGCTACACGATCACCCATGGTCATAGCTTCTACCTGATCATGTGTTACATAAACAGTGGTAATTCCAAGACGACGTTGTAGTGCTGCGATTTGAGTACGGGTTGCTACACGTAATTTCGCATCAAGGTTAGAAAGAGGTTCATCCATCAAGAACACCTGTGGTTCGCGAACAATCGCGCGACCCATAGCAACGCGCTGACGCTGTCCACCGGAAAGTGCTTTTGGCTTGCGCTCTAGATATGGTTCAAGATCAAGAAGTTTTGCCGCTTCAAGAACTCGGCGATCACGTTCTTCTTTTGCAACGCCGGCAATCTTCAAAGCGAATCCCATGTTTTCGGCAACTGTCATATGCGGATATAGCGCGTATGACTGAAACACCATCGCGATGTCGCGATCCTTTGGTGCAACATTTGTTACATCACGATCGCCGATAAAAATTGCGCCGTTATCAATTTCCTCAAGTCCGGCAAGCATGCGAAGTGATGTTGATTTTCCGCAACCTGATGGTCCAACAAGAACTAGAAACTCACCATCATTAACAGTGAGATTTAACTTGTCGACTGCAGGGGTTGTGGTTCCTGGATAGATGCGGGATGCATCTTTAAATACAACTGATGCCATTTTTCTCTTCCTTCTCCGGGCAGGTACGTGCCCGACGGTCCGTTGGATGAAGTAAGTCCGCGCGGTGCGTGGATGCGGCGAAGGCTACGCGTGAGTTGAGCGTGAGGGAAGAGGCTAGGCAAAGTTTTTTAGACTACTTGGCACACCCTCTTATACCCTTAGCCACCTTATGGACCCTGATGGTGCCACCTCTATAACAACCCCAGCTACCGCCTTGGAGCAATCCTTCAACTTGGGCGGACTCCTTTTTGATCTTGGGGTCGTGACATTTTTTATCCTGCTGGCCTCAATCTTTGTGGCGGCCGAAATCGCTCTCATCTCACTTCGTGAAGGTCAGGTAAAGGCCCTAGCAGAGCGCGGCAAGCGCGGAGCGCGAGTTGCGGCTCTGACCGCAAATCCAAACCGCTTCTTAGCTGCGGTACAGGTTGGAGTTACCTTGAGCGGATTTCTCTCAGCGGCTTTTGGTGCGGAGCGACTTGGAAATTATGTGATTCCGCGATTGATTGATGCTGGTCTAAGTCAAGGCGTTAGCGAAACGATCTCGCTAATTGGATTAACTCTAATCATTGCCTATTTCTCTCTGGTGTTTGGCGAATTAGTTCCTAAGAGACTTGCGCTTCATTCCTCAGAAAAGATTGCGTTGTTTGTTGCAACCCCAGTTTCCATAACGGCGCGATTTTTCCGACCTTTGATTTGGCTGCTCTCACATTCCTCTGATTTGGTTCTAAAGTTATTTGGCGTAGATCCAAAAGCCTCGAGGGAAGATATTTCGGAAGAGGAGTTAGTAGATCTAGTTACCGGCCACAAAGCGCTAACCGAAGAGGAGCGCGATATTGTGGAAGAGGTTTTCAATGCCAGTGAACGTCAAGTTCATGAGGTGATGGTGCCCCGAACCGAAGTAGATTTTCTTGACGGAAATATGACCGTTGCCGATGCCACCAGAATAGCGGTGGAAAAATCTCACTCACGATACCCAGTTGTTCGCGGTACCAGCGATGAGGTAATCGGGTTTATTCACGTTCGAGATTTGATGGACCCAGAGGTTGTCGGAAGTTCAAAATCCATCATGAGCCTGGTACGAGACATTGTGTTCTTACCTGGAACTAAGGGTGTACTTCCTGCCCTTTCGGAAATGCGCACTCAAAGACAGCAAATAGCAATCGTTTTGGATGAGTACGGTGGAACCGATGGAATTGTTACTTTGGAGGATCTGGTTGAGACCCTGATCGGCGATATTCATGATGAATACGATGATCAAACCGCTGAGGTTTCTAACCAAAGTCGAACTGGCGATTATGAAATTGATGGCTTGATTTCTCTAGAGGATCTAGCAGAGCAAACTGGAGTAGAGGTCCCAGAGGGGCCATATGAAACGCTCAGTGGATTTGTTATGCATTCTTTAGGTCGAATCCCATCGGTAAATGATGTAATTCATTTGGAAGGGGCCCGCATGACGATTTTGAGCATGGAGGGCAAGAGAGTTGGAACATTACTTCTCTCTCGAATGAATCAACAACCAGAACCGACTGAGAATTGAGAAGATAGCCCCATGAAGCGAGTGCTCTCTGGAATTCAACCAACCGCTGAATCCTTCCACCTAGGAAATTATCTCGGTGCGGTTAGACAGTGGGTTGAACTACAGGAAAATCACGATGCGTTTTATTGCGTTGTTGATTTGCATGCGCTAACAGTGGAGACCGAGCCAGCATTACTTCGCAAGCGCACCCTGGTTGCAGCAGCTCAGTTGATTGCACTTGGACTTGATCCAAATAAGTGCACCTTGTTTATTCAATCCCATGTTCCGGAACATAACCAACTTGGTTGGGTATTCGAGTGCTTAGCTGGATTTGGCGAAGCCAGTCGAATGACCCAATTCAAAGATAAGTCACAAAAGAGCGGCGCAGATCGCACGGTCGTGGGTTTGTTTACCTACCCAATTTTGCAGGCCGCAGACATCATGCTTTATCAAGCTAACTTAGTTCCGGTTGGAGAAGATCAACGTCAACACATCGAATTAACGCGAGATTTAGGCCAGCGCTTTAATTCACGCTTTGGTGACACCTTTGTTATTCCTGAGGCTTACATTTTGAAGAGCGCAGCCAAAATCAATGATTTACAGGATCCCACCGCAAAGATGAGTAAATCAGCGGCCTCAAATGCTGGTGTTATAGATATTCTCGATAGCTCTGATGTAAATGTTAAAAAAATAAAGAGTGCGGTTACAGACACAGGAAAAGAAGTTGTATTTGATGAGAAAAACAAACCAGGTATCTCAAATCTATTAACAATTCACTCAGCCTTGAGCGGCAAAACTATCAAGGAACTTGAAAATGAGTTTGCTGGCAAAGGTTATGGTGACTTTAAAGGAGCGGTAGCCGAAGTGGTTACTTCATATTTCGCTCCGGTGCGCCAAAAGACGCAAGAGTTGTTGGCCGATGAAAAAGCTTTGCTTGATTTATTAGCGGTCGGAAGTGAAAAAGCTCGAGCAGTGGCCGGCCAGACTCTAGCTAATACCTATAACGCATTGGGATTAGTCCCACCTCGCCGATAACGAGTTAGCGTGAAAACAAGGGCGTTATTTGCGGCGCTGGTGTTGGTTGTCTCCACATTTGCTTCAGTGCCAGCTCGGGTTCATGCAGAGACTGTGCAACCTAAAATCGCGGTGGCCTACGACATCGGATTTCTTGGTGACAACTCATTTAACGACGCGGTAAACGCCGCTCTTACTAATGCCAAGAAACGTTATGGATTGGTAGAGCCATTTGTAAGAGAGGTTCCTACTAATGGTACGGCGGTAGATCGACTAAATAGATTACGTTTTCTAGCTCAAAATGGCTACACCTTGATAATCGCAGTAGGCGCCGGATATCGCGACACCATAAAACGAGTTTCCATGGAGTATCCAGACACCCAATTTGCCATCATTAATGACAGAGCTTTGGCACAAATGAATATCTCTAATATCTATTTTCGAGAGGATCAAGGTGCCTACGTTGCTGGCTTAATCGCCGCATTGAGTTCTAAAAGGAAGTCAATTGGATTTATTGGGAGTGATGCCGAGCTATTAGCGAGCTACACCAAAGGCGCCCGGATCGTTTCCCGAAAAATCAAAGTGGTAAATATTGATTTTCCAGACAGTGTGGGAAATCTAAAAAAAGGACTTAGCCAGGTTGATATCGCCTATTCCACGTGGGATGGAGATGCGACGGTGATTTCTACGATTTTAGAAAGTTATGCAAAAAAGGTGAAGCTAATTGTGGAACGCCCAGATCAATATTTTGCTGATTTGATGGCGACCCGATCGGTAATTCTGGCCACAATTAATAAAAATCTAGAGCGTCCAATAAATCAATTAGTTGCTGCGGCCCTAGAGAATCGATCAATAATTGATATTTTGAATGAGGAGCAGGGAATTTATGGTCGAGAGTATGGCTTGAAAAACAAAGGAATTGAATTCACCCTGGCTAACAACAGCAACACAATACGAAGCAGAATAAACGCGGAAATCAAGCGCTATTTAACGAAATAGTTTTAAGAAATACCTTTCAGCAGGGAAGCGGCAGCTTCTTTGCTGGGGTATGAGGATTGAGTTCCAAGTTTGGTAACGCTATCTGAAGCGCAGGCACAACCCAGCTTTACCGCTTTTTCAATTTCAAAACCGGTGGCTAAACCAAAAGCAAATGAACCGACAAAAGAGTCACCCGCCCCAGTCGTATCAATTGCATTAACTTTCGGGGCAGAGACTCTCGCTACTTTGCTGTGATCCTTATCGGTAAAGGCCGCACCTTTTTCGCCTAGCGTCACTACAAATCGGCAACCCAATGCTTTGGCAACTTTCAAAATCTCTTCATCATTTTCTGGCAAATTGCCATCTGGATTCAAACCAGCAAACTCGGTTTCATTTGGAATTATCCAGTCACTAAGCGCAACTAGTTCAGCGGATAGAGGTGCAAATGGAGCGGGATTTAGAATCGTAGTAATTCCAAACTCTCGAGCTTTACGAAATGCAGCAATAGTCACTGTTTGAGGAATCTCTAATTGTCCAATTACAACCTTAGCTTTACTTAAAGCGCTTATGGCGCTTTCTGCTTGCGCTGCGGTCATCGTGTTGTTTGCGCCTGGAACGCAGATAATTCGATTGGTTCCATTTGGCTCGACCCAGATTGGAGCGACACCACTGGCGCCAGATACTCGCGCCACATAAGTTGTATCGATTCCTTGCTCTTTAAAATTATTGAGCGTAGTGTCACCAAATACATCATCGCCCAAGGTATTCACCATGTAGACCTTGGCGCCCATTCGGCTGGCCATCACCGCTTGATTAGCGCCCTTGCCACCAAATCCAAGTGAGAATGAGTCACCTATCACAGTTTCGCCAGGGCCTGGAACTTTCTTTGCATAGGCAATCATGTCGATCATGGTGCTGCCAACAACCACTATCTCAGGCTGAGTTTCTAGCGGACTGACTGCTGTCCTTACTTGTGACATGACACCACTTTTCTCTGCGCGGAGGGTTCTAGACGGGACGATACTCCAAGCGATAAGTTATCTGCAATCGTTTTTAGAAATAAATGGGAGCCCAATGTCCAACGCGACAATTTCAGATGTAGCCAAAAAAGTTGGCGTATCTGAATCAACTGTCTCCCGATATTTAAGTGGCTTTAAAGTTAGAAATTCTGATCTAATCAAGCGAGCCATTAAAGAGTTGAATTACCGCCCGAACATTATGGCTCGTAATTTGAAATCGGGAAAGACCGGTATGGTCGCAGTCATTGTTCCGGACATCACTAATCCATTTTTCGCTGCCATTGTTCGTGGCGCTGAAGTTGCAGCCGGAGATGATTACATGTTGCAGTTGATTTCAACTGGCGACGATCCGGAAAAAGAAGAGGCAGCTATACGTCGTTTAGTTGGCCGGGTGGACGGTTTGATTTACGTTCCATCTAAAGAAAACTCTCCAGCGATTTCGGAGATTGAAGCTAAAACTTTTCCCGTGGTGTTTGTAGACCGTGTAATAAGCAAAATGAAAAGTTTTGACTCAGTCCTTGCGGACAATCATCATGGCGCTTTATTAGCTACAAAACATTTAATTGAACATGGACATACAAACATCGCTCACATTGCAGGACCCGTTACTTCTACACCAGGTAAAGGAAGAGCCGAGGGCTACTCCGCAGCTTTGAAAGATAGCAAGATTGATAAAAATCCTGATTTTTTTGTGGAATCTGATTTCACTGTTTTAGGTGGCTATCAAGCGATGATGAGTTTGCTTAATTTAAAGACGCGACCTTCTGCAGTATTTGTTGGCAATAATTTAATGACTATCGGCGCACTTAAGGCCTTAAAAGAGGCCAAAGTAAAGGTGCCAGAGCAAATGGCGATCATCGGCTTTGATGATCATGAACTATCAGATTTGGTAAACCCTCCTCTCACGGTCATCTCACGAGATGCCCATCTTCAAGGTGCGCTTGCTATGGCAACGCTTTTGGAGCGAATCAAAGAGGGCTACCAATTTCCCCCTAAGCAACTCAAGGTTGATGCAAACCTAGTTGTTCGTATGTCCTGTGGCTCGACATGTCCCTACAGGAAAACGAACGCTGATAAGCATGTTTTGAGTTCTTCGATAAGCAGTTAATTACTACTACTAAGGAGAAATCTGAATGCAGAAGAAAACCCTCCGCAAGCTTGGAGCATCAGTTGTTGCTGGTGCTTTGGTGCTTACCGGACTCATCGCAGCAGCTCCAGCTCAAGCAGCCAAGAAAGCACAAACAATTGGTATTGCTTACAGCTTGGGTGGACGCGATGTTCCAGGATTTAACCAGCTTGCGTATATCGGCGTTAAGCCATTGCTTGATAAGAACAAATCTCTCAAGCTAATCGAATCACAGGACAGCCCAACTGCAACTGATGATCAGCGTGCAGAGCGTCTTCGCCTTATGGCAAAGCGCGGCGCTAACCCAATCGTTGTTGTTGGTTTCACCTATGCAACAGCGCTTGGCAAAGTCGCTAAGGAGTTCCCAAAGGTTCAATGGGGCATCGTTGATGACTCATCTGTAACTGCACCAAACGTACAGAGCATCGTCTTCAAAGAAGAGGAAGGCTCATATCTTGTTGGTCTCGCAGCTGCGATGACAACCAAGACCGGTCGTATTGGATTCATCGGTGGCGTTAACACACCACTAATCGCTAAGTTCGAAGCTGGCTTCATTGCTGGTGCGAAGGCGATCAATCCAAAGATCAAGATTCAATCAACATACATCAGCAACTTCCCTGACTTCTCAGGATTTAACGATCCTGCAAAGGGTTATGAAGCTGCAAAGGGTATGTATGAAAACGGCGCAGATGTTGTTTACGCAGCAGCTGGTGGAACCGGAACCGGTATGCACAAGGCTGCTTCAGAGTTGAAGAAGTGGTCAATTGGTGTAGATGCTGATGAAGCAACCTACCCAGCACACGCTGCATACAAGAGCACAATCCTTACCTCAATGCTAAAGCGCGTTGATCTAGGAACACGTGCATTCGTTGCTGATGCCCTTGCTAAGAAGAAGACTGCAGGCGTAAAGGTCTGGGGTTATGCGCAGGGTGGCGTTGGCTACACAACAACCGGTGGATATCTTGGTGCCGATACAAAGGTAATCAATAACTATGCAGCAAAGATCAGATCTGGAGCTGTAAAAGTTCCAACAGATCCAAGCAAGGCATAAATCAAATAAGTAAGTAGAGACAAGGTGCGCTGCGTTAAGTGGCGCACCTTGTTTTAAAGGGGGAGATTTGATGACAAATGTTCTT
>JACCDG010596156.1_pt1 | contig 12616 bp, 14 predicted proteins | sample 7442471 | NCBI WGS metagenome assembly JACCDG01 (sample SAMN15323444, study PRJNA562643) | freshwater metagenome | isolation source: river surface water | place: USA:Blue River Watershed | collected 2017-08-17 | reverse complement strand
ACGATGCTATAGGAGTTGTAATGAACATTATTGAATCAATTGAGCAAGAAGAGATTGCTCGTCTAACAGCCAACAAAACGCTACCTGCGTTTGCACCTGGCGATACAGTTGTTGTAAACGTTAACGTGGTTGAAGGTACTCGTAAACGTGTGCAGGCTTACGAAGGTGTTGTGATTGCTAAACGCAATCGTGGTTTGAACTCAAGCTTCATCGTTCGCAAGATTTCATCTGGCGAAGGTATTGAGCGTACATTCCAAACTTACTCACCATTGATTGCTAGCGTTGAAGTTAAGCGTCGCGGTGATGTACGTCGTGCTAAGTTGTACTACTTGCGTGATCGTTCTGGTAAATCAGCACGTATCAAAGAGAAGCTACAAGCTCGCACAAAAGAAGTTGTGGCTGAGTAATCAGTTTCAACTCTTATGCAAAGGCAGCTTAGGCTGCCTTTGTGCTTTTTAGAGTACTAAAAAATATCTGGCTTCAGATAAACTAGGACCATGTCACGTTCAGCAGATCACTCATCTAAAACCACAGGGACTTCTCAAGCCATTTTTGACCCAAGAAAAGTGCCGATCGTGTCGCGCGATAGCCATATGCCTGCCGTTGAACAAGCTTTGTTGAATCCCGATGCATTGCGCTTGAGGTTTACCCAGGAGAAGCATTGGGAAGCTGAGGTGACCGATGAAAACCGAGCAGCCTTGGCTAGAGAAGGATCAGTCAGAGCAGGTCGTGGAGATGCTCTGACACCTGCTGCAGTATTGATTCCACTGATCATGTATGAGAATGGATTAAAAATCCTCCTCACACAAAGAACAGCCCATTTGCATGATCACCCGGGGCAGATTAGTTTTCCTGGGGGACGTTCAGACCCTCAAGATGGGTCAGCCATAGAGACTGCTTTGCGTGAGGCGGAAGAAGAGATTGGGCTGCCAGCCAGTAGGGTTGAAGTACTCGGTTCATTACCCCATTACTTAACCATCACAGGCTATCAGGTGACTCCTGTGGTGAGCTTGGTCGACGCAGGACATTCTTATACGGCCGATGAGTTTGAGGTGGCCGATATTTTTGAGGTGCCGATGGAGTATTTGATGAACCCACATCATCATGAGCAACGGATGTGGGAAAGCCCACAAGGCTACCGTCGTTTTTATGCAATGCCCTATGAAAATAAGTTCATTTGGGGAGCAACTGCGGGTATGCTACGGAATCTTTATCACTTTTTAAAAGCATGACTTTTTTCTCACTACTCTTCGCGCTCATTGCTGAGCAATACAAGCCAGTTGAAAAAAATCACTGGGTTCATCGCATCACCCATGGTTGGTTAGATTTCATTGTTAAAAATATCGACACTGGCGCAGAGCGCAGTGGCCGTTTGGCCTGTGTGGCTGCACTGATTCCTCCAGTTATTTTGGTATTGTCTATCCACATTCTTTTGCTGGCCACTCAACCGTTGTTGGCGTTCGTTTGGAATGTTTTGATTGTTTATTTATTTTTAGGATTTAGACAATTCAGCCATCCGTTCACCGCCATTCATGAAGCATTGCTTGAGCGTGATTTAGATACTGCGCGACAACTGCTTGCTGAGTGGCAGGGCGCAGGGCTTAACACTGAAACTATGAGCGAATCAGAAGTGATTCGTTTGACCCTAGAGCAAGCCATCATTGGCGCTCACCGCCATGTCTTTGGACCAATCTTTTGGTTCATGTTGCCTTTTGGCCCAGCGGGAGTTGTTTTGTATCGCTTAAGTGAGACAGCAGCCCATCGTTGGCCTGCTCAAGCTAGTAGTTCTTTGGCAAGTGCTGCCAGAAGTTTATTCCAAGTCATTGATTGGATCCCTGTGCGTTTGACTGCGATTGGTTTTGCGATTGTGGGTAATTTTGAAGACGCTATTTATGGTTGGCGCTTTCATTTGCGTAAATGGAGCAATGAACTCGAAGCCATCATTTTGGCTGCGGGCGCCGGTGCATTAGGAGTTCGTTTAGGGGCACCACTACCTGAGCCAGACAGTAATGAAGCTTTGCGCATGGCTGAGTCAGGGGAGCCGCCTATTTATGATCTAGGTATTGAAGCTTCTTTGCGCAGTTTACGTTCTGCCGTTGGTTTGGTTTGGCGCGCAGTGATTCTTTGGCTAACGCTGATTGCTTTGATGACTATTTCAGTTTGGCTTGGATAGCATCTGCATTGTGAGATTCATGGCGCAACTGACGAAATAAATCCACTCGTTGCGCTGAGATCGTTCCAGCATCTACAGCAGCTCTGACAACGCAGCCAGGCTCATCACCATGGCTGCAGTTATGAAACTTGCATTGGCCTAGCAAGGGTCTGAATTCAATAAAAGCATGTTGAAGCTCGCTCTCAGAGAGATGAGCTAAACCAAATTCCTGAAACCCTGGTGAATCAATCAGTGCACCAGCAAAAGAGTTGTTAGAGGTGCTTTCTTTACCAGGTGGTAAATCGTAATACCGACAAGCGGTGGTGGTGTGTTTACCGCTGTCTAACTTCTTTGAGTGTTCTTGAGTCTGGGCCGCGGCATCAGGAATTAACGCATTCAATAGGGTAGATTTACCCATGCCTGATTGGCCAACCAATACTGATACACGACCCTGAACATGCGGCAGTAAAGCTTCTACTGATACAGGATTATGTTTCACAGACATTTCGTGAACAGGGTATCCCATTGCAATATACGGCTCGAGCATCTTGCGTGCAGCCGGTAATTTGTTAGGAAGATCACATTTATTCAGAATGATTCTAGGGATGATGCCCGCAGTCTCAGCGGCGATCACTGCGCGACCTAAAAGGTCTGGAGAAAAGCCTGGCTCAGTGGCAAGTACGATCAAGATCTGATCAACATTACTAGCAATTGATTTGCTTTTATAAGCATCTGAACGGTACAAAAGATTTTTACGTTCAACAATTTTTTCAATGACCGCTTGCTCAGGCCCAGTCTCTTGAACTTCCAGGGTGTCTCCAACTGCACCCAAATGTTGTTTTCCGCGGGAAGTAACTTGATACAAAGCTTGTGGATTCATATCTACTTCTCCCTCTATTGCTCTAGCCAAATAATGTCGGCCATAGGATGCAACTAGGAGGGCTTTGAATGATTTCATCAAACTATCTTACTGCCATGCTTTGCAAATGAGCAATGCGCAAAGGAGCGGGTGGGTGAGAATCATAAAACTTTGAATACAGTGGATCAGGTGTGAGCGTTGCTGCATTGTCTTGATACAACTTGACCAAGGCAGTTATCAGATCGTTGGCAGATGATTTTTCAGCAGCAAAAGTATCAGCCTCATATTCGTGTTTGCGAGAGCCCATGCTGTTGATCGGCGTCAAGAAGAAGCCAAATACAGGTAAGACCAAGCTGAATAAGGCCAATGCCAAACCAGCGTTATAACCGTTCATATCTGGAGTGATCCCGAGGCTTAAGTAGAACCATGCCTTGGTTGAAATCCATCCCAATAAGGCGAGCACTAAAAAGCTCAAGGCGAATGACTGAAGCAAACGTTTACGAATGTGTTGGCGCTTAAAGTGCCCTAATTCGTGGGCTAAAACTGCTTCAATTTCTTGTGGGTTCAAGCGCTCGATCAAGGTGTCAAAAAACACAATTCGCTTTGCTTTGCCCATGCCCGTGAAGTATGCGTTGCCATGAGCACTGCGCTTACTGCCATCCATGATGAAAAGGCCTTGGCTGGTGAAGTCACAGCGTTTGAGTAGGTCTTCGATGCGATCTTTTAATGGACCATCTTCAAGCGGTTTGAATTTATTGAATAGAGGGGCAATGAAAGTGGGGAATAACCACAATAACAATGCATTGAAGCCCACCCATACAAACCAAGTCCAGACCCACCAATACTGACCAGCTTCAGTCATCAGGGTTAGAACAACCCATAAGAGTGGTAGACCTATGGCAAGGCCTAACAAAATACCCTTTAGCATGTCTGCAAAGAATAAGCCTGGAGTCATTCTATTAAAGCCAAATTTTTCTTCGATGCCGAACTGACGGTGCCATGAAAATGGTAAATCAATGATGCCTGTGATCAAGCTGATTGAAATCAATAATGCGATTTGCTGAGGAACGCCAGGCCCCAATAAATCCAAAGTGAAGTTGTGCAGTTGCTGTAGTCCACCCAGCAGGGTGAAGCCAATTAAAATAGCGACAGATAAAGCAATCTCAAATAAACCAAGACGTAATTTAATCATCGTGTAATCAGCTGCTTTGTGATGATCGATGAGCGTTACTTTGCTGGCAAATTCTGCTGGAACCACGTCTCGATGCAATGCAATGTGTCGCATATGGCGTGAGGCCAAATAGTAACGAGTTGCAACGCTGAGGGCTAATCCCAAAAGAAAGATCAAAGTGAATGTCATGAGTTCGCTAAAAATGTTGAGAATCTAGTGAAAGATTCTAAATAATGAAGCTATTTTTACACAACTATGACATCGGGGAATAAAGGGCCTACCGGTATAGCTGGCATTAGAAGCTGGCTGCTATGCCGATTGAAGTGCCTTTAACATTTTGACCAAATTGATATCGGAACATCAAGCGAATTCTTGTCAGGATTGGGTCTGATTCACGTCGATCTAATTCAATCCCTGTGCCAACAGATGTCAGTGAATTAAAGCCAAGCGATCCACGCATATCACCTAAAAATTGGGTGTGAGCCAATTCAAGTACATGGCGAATCGGGATATCAAAAAAACTCATCGATGTCGGTGTTCGGCTTCGAGACCATAAACTTAAGCTTTGCGAGTCAGAGTGGCCTCTGACCGCAGTTGAACTATCAAAGCTGTTCAATGGAATGTAGGTGAAGCGAGCCTCAAAATCGATTTCTCGCTCAGGTTTGTAGTTTTCATAATCCAGCATCAATGAGCCGCCGGCGCCATACACGTTTAGGCGACCCCTATTTAAAAAATCAAGATTCTTACCTGTACGATCTTCTAGGGCGCGATTAAAGATTGAGGCGTCACTTTCAAGATGACCCAATGTTACGTTGAATATGGGGCGAAATCGTAATTCTTTGGTGACATTAAAGTCCCAACCAATGCCACCTGTTCCAGAAACACTATTCCAACGAACAGGAAGTAGGGTTGGTGACTCAGCAGTGCCAGCATTAAAAGATGGGTCGTATCGATTGATTGCAACAGTGCCTTCCAAGTAAAGCGGCACTTGTTCGCTGATTCTGTCGCCGCCGCCAAAAGAAATCATTTTTAGAGCAGGATTGTTGGTTGCTTTATCTGTGATGGACAGAGAGCCCGTGGTGACGTCAGGCGTCAAAGAGTAGCCCATGATCAACATCATTGAGTTGGCTTTTTTCTGTAAATCTTCGGTAAAGCTCAAGACAGTTTGTGCGCTAGCAAAGCAAGCATGCGCTGCCCCACAGATGATGAGTGCTTTTAAGCTAGCAAGGATGAGGCTGTGATGGCGCAAAGTCATTGGTTCAAGTGATAATCAGAAATACTCGTGATGAATTATTTTAACTTCCAACAAGTAAGTTATTTTTCTAAAAATTAAAGCCTACGCCAAAGCTAAAGCCACCCAGTTTGGTTTTTTGTAAAGGCTCGCCTGCTTTCATATCGTAATAGAGGGTGCGATAGCCAAGCATCACATCTCCCCAAGGGTAGGCTTTACCAATGCCAATCAGTGCTTGCCATGTCATATCAGTCTTACCCCCTTGACCTCCCATATCGAAATAAAAGGGTATGTACCAGTCTGTTGCTTGAATTCTTGAGCGACCTTTAATGCCGATGACAGGATCTGTTGCTCTGGCTCTTTTGGAAAGTGATAAGTCATCAATATGATTGAAATCAATGTGCCAATCCGCTTTGACATTCACTGTTCTGACTCCACCTAAAACATCCACAGATAACTGTGGCTCATGCAACAGGTTATAAGAAACTGCGCCTGTGAAGGTTGTCAACTTAATCGTGGCTGTTGATGAAGTTGAAATGACATTGCCACCTCGAACATATTCATCAGTTAACTCAGCGTGAGCAGCATCTGCAAGCAGTCCCCATTTACCATGACTAGCTTGTCCAGAGAGCATTGCAACTCCAGTGAGATGTTTTAGAACGTCACCGGCAGTTATATCTGAAGATGAGTTTGTTTCCGGAAGTGGAGCTTCAGTGCTAATGCCTGGTAACCATAGGTAGGGTGTTAAGGAAAATTTCCACTCATTGGTGATGGGTGCAATTGGATTGGTGCCATCTTTACTTTGAGCATTTACTGCGAAGGAGAGGCTGGCGCATAGACCAAGACAAGCAGCTTTGATGTATTTGATTTTCATGAAATTAAGCGTGATTTTGTTGGGCAAATTAAAGCATAGCGAGCAAAATTCACCATTAGCTCTGAGGTGAATGCCTGGTATTGGTGAGTGAGTTAATGCTTGGAATTCTTAAATTGGGACAATCGCCCCGCAGGTGTAATAATCACCAAAATATTGTTTTATTGAGAGATATACGCGTTTTGCATTAAATCTCATGAATCTCAATAAAATCAAAAGATTGACAGCAATGATCCGCAGTACAAATAACAGGAATCAGTAAAGACAAATGAGTACAACCAGAAAAAACGATCGCTTGGTGTGGGTGGATATGGAGATGTCAGGTCTTCAACCAGAAACAGACCGTATTTTAGAAATTGCCATGATCGTGACCGATGGAGATTTGAATATTGTTGCTGAAGGACCTGTTTTGGTGGTCCACCAAGAAGACGCTGTTTTAGATCGCATGGATGCTTGGAACAAAGGCACGCATGGTAAATCTGGTTTGATTGATAAAGTGAAGGCATCTACCTTGACTGAAGCCGATGTTGAAGCAGAGTGCTTGGCTTTTTTAAAGCAGCATGTGAAATCAAGTATTTCTCCGATGTGCGGTAATACCATTCATCAAGATCGCCGCTTCATGAATCGCTACATGCCTAAGTTAGAAACTTACTTCCATTATCGAAACATTGATGTTTCAACCATTAAAGAATTATGTAAACGCTGGCAACCTGAAATTGCTAAAGGCTTCTCAAAGCAACAGGCGCACACGGCTTTGGCTGACATCATTGAATCAGTTGAAGAGCTGCGCTATTACCGAGAAAAGCTATTCATTCCAACCGTTGGTGATCAGCCAATCGTTGAGGGTAACTAAATAAGCTGCAAAACAATTTAATAAAATAAAAATATGCTTTCTCAAGACGCCAATATGTTTTTAAGAATCGCCGCCATCATCACTCCAGTGGTGTTGATCATTTTGGTAGGCTGGTTGTATGGGCGTAAAGCTCACCCTGACATGTCAGGTATCAATCGTGCAACGCTGGATGTGATTGCACCATTGTTAGTAGTTTCTGCGTTTGTGAGCAAAGACTTTGAATTATTAGACCAATGGAGTTTGTTGCTGTGCGGGGTTGCTGTTGTTTTGGGTTCGGGTATTCTGGCCTGGCCGATTGCCAAGATATCTGGCATGGATCCCAAAACATTTGTGCCTCCGATGATGTTCAATAACTGCGGCAACATGGGTTTGCCCTTGGCTGTTTTTGCTTTTGGTAGCGCTGGACTTGCTCCGGCTGTTGCATTGTTTGCGATTTCTAATTTGATGCACTTCACTTTAGGAGTCAAGCTGGTAAATCCCAGAGCATCAGTGAAAGGCGTTTTTGCAAATCCGATGGTGATCGCCACCATACTGGGTGTCTTCCTTTCGAGCACCAAGCATCTTTACACCTTACCCGAGCCTTTGTATCAATCAATCAAATTATTGGGTGATGCCACAGTACCCTTGATGTTGTTCTCTTTGGGTGTGCGCATGAAAGATGCCAATCTGAAGCATTGGCGTGAAGGATTTTTAGGCGCAGCGATTTGTCCAATCGTTGGTTTGACCGTCGCATTGATCATTGCACCTTTTGTTGAAATGACCGATCTTCAAAAAGGTCTTTTGTTTGTATTTGCTAGTTTGCCGCCAGCGGTTTTGAATTTTTTGGTGGCTGATCGTAACAAACAAGATCCTGAACTTGTTGCCTCGATTGTTTTGCTCGGCAACTTATCCGCGATGATCTTCGTGCCTATTGGCTTGTACCTTGGCTTGAGATAGGAAGCTTAAGCCAAATCAAACTCAGTTAATGAGTTAAATTATTTTGCTCTGATCGCTGATTTAGGTCGGAATGCTTTGGTCACAGTTTCATTGGTCTCTACATAAGGACCGCCGATCAAATCGATGCAGTAAGGCACCGCTGCAAAAATACCTGGAACGATTGATTTGCCATCGGCATCTTTCAAGCCTTCCAAGGTTTCTTGAATCGCTTTTGGTTGTCCCGGTAGATTGATGATCAAGGCTGCATGATTCTCGATTTCTCGAAGGGCAGCCACCTGCCTGGACAAAATGGCTGTAGGAACGAATTTAAGGCTGATTTGGCGCATTTGTTCGGCAAAGCCTGGCATCTCTCTGCTCGCAACCGCCAAAGTTGCCTCAGGCGTCACATCTCTTCTGGAAGGCCCTGTGCCTCCAGTGGTTAAAACCAAGTCGCAACCAACCTCATCCACGAGTTCTTGGATAGTTTTGGAAATCAATTCTTTTTCATCAGGAATCAAGCGAGACTCGATATGCCAAGGGGAGGTCAGGGCTTTAGTAAACCAAGATTCAAGGGCTGGAATGCCTTCATCTTGATAAACCCCGCTGCTGGCGCGGTCTGAAATTGAAATCAAGCCAATCCAAATTTCATCTGGATGTTGGCGTTTTGTATTTTTAGTATTGGTATTTTTTGCACTCATACGTCAATTCTAGCTATGATTGCAGAATGTTTTCACATTCACCCACACAATTACAAGAATTAGTCTCTTATTTATTGGCTGAAGCCAAGGCTTTGGGGGCCACAGATGCCGCCGCAGAGCTTTCTGAAGGCAGCGGCTTATCGGTTTCTGTGCGCAAGGGCAATATCGAAACCATTGAGCAAAATCTAGATAAACAGGCTGGTGTCACCGTATTCATTGGCCAAAGACGAGGCAATGCCGGCACCAGTGATTTTTCAAAAGAATCTCTCAAGGCCAGTGTTCGAGCAGCTTTTCATATTGCGCAGCACACCGCTGAGGATGATTGTGCTGGATTGGCTGAAGCCGATCTACTAGAAAAAAATCCTAAAGATTTGGATCTGTACCATCCTTGGAATATCAATACTGCCGAAGCTGTAGAAATTGCCAGAGACGCTGAGCGTGGTGCTTTTGCTGTGAGTAAAAATATCACCAAAAGTGATGGTGCAACTGTTTCTGCACAGCAGTCACATTTCATGTTGGGTACGAGCAATGGTTTCATGGGTGGCTATGCCATCTCTCGTCATTACATTGCCTGTACGCCTATCGCCAGCGCAACAAATAAAAAAGGCGCTGCCATGCAGCGTGATGATTGGCACACAACTGCTCGCGCACCAGAAGACATGGCGAGACCAGCCGACGTTGGTGCCTATGCAGCCAAAAGAGCTTTGGCAAGATTGGGTGCCCGTTCAATCTCAACCAGAAATTGCCCAGTTTTATTTGAAGCCCCATTAGCAGTAGGACTTGTGGGGGCTTATGTGCAAGCCACCTCTGGAGGAGCTTTGTACAGAAAGTCCAGTTTCTTGCAAGACAGCTTAGGTAAAACAATTTTTCCTAAACACATTGATTTGTTGGAAGAGCCACACATTCCACGTTTAACAGGCAGTGCACCATTTGATGAAGAGGGCGTGAGAACACGTTCGCGCAAAGTGATTGATGCGGGTGTTATTCAAGGTTATTTCTTATCTACTTACTCTGCTAGAAAATTGGGCATGCAAACCACTGGTAACGCTGGTGGTTCTCATCAATTGCAATTCAAAAGCCGCTTAACAAAATCATCTGATGACTTACCAGCCATGTTGAAAAAAATGGGCACTGGTTTATTGGTCACTGATCTGATGGGGCAGGGCGTTAACTATGTGAATGGTGATTATTCACGTGGTGCTTTTGGATACTGGGTTGAGAACGGTGTGATCGTTCATCCGGTTGAAGAAATCACGATTGCAGGCAATCTAAAGGACATGTTCAAGCAAATCGTGGCCATCGGTGCAGATACTTTGGTGCGTGGCACCAAAGAGACTGGCTCAATCCTGATTGAAAATATGACGGTGGGTGGTCGCTAATTCAGCAATCAATTGCTTGCTGAATGTAACTAAGCAAGCTCACTGATTAAAGCTTGCTGGTGTAGGTCACAAAGGCATAAGCCAAAGTGCCATTGTTGTGCTCTTCTCTTGAAACTTCTTCCCAGAGCATGTCGTCGACATCAGGAAAAAATGCATCACCATCAATCTCGATATCCACTTCAGTGATGATGAGTTTATCGACATACATCAAAGCTTCATCATAAATTTGTGCGCCACCAATGATGAAAGCCTTCTCAACCCCAGAGCAAGCATCAATCGCATCCTCTAAAGATGTGAATGTTTCTGCGCCTTCGGCTTTGAATTCTGGATTGCGGCTCACAACAATATTGCGTCTGCCAGGTAATGGACGACCCAAAGATACCCAAGTGTTGCGACCCATGATGATGGGGTAGCCCAAAGTGGTATTTTTAAAGTGTTTGAGATCTTCTGGTAAGTGCCAAGGCAGTGTGTTGTTCACACCGATCACGCCATTTTTAGCGCGCGCAACAATGATGGCTAATTCCACAACAATCCTTTGATTAAATGGCTACAGGAGCTTTGATCGCATCATGGTGCTGATAGCCAATGAGCTCAAAGTCTTCGTATTCGTAGTCAAAAATAGAAGCAGGTTTGCGTCGAATATTCAATTTTGGCAAAGGCAAAGGCTGACGAGATAGTTGCAGCTTTACTTGCTCCATGTGATTCGAGTACAAGTGGCAATCGCCGCCTGTCCAAATAAACTCACCTGGGGTTAGGTCAGTTTGCTGAGCAATCATGTGAGTCAATAAAGCATAGCTCGCAATGTTGAATGGCACACCCAAGAAAATATCGGCGCTGCGTTGATAGAGTTGGCAAGACAATTTGCCATCAGCAACATAAAACTGAAAGAAAGCATGGCAAGGTGGTAAAGCCATGCGAGGTATCTCAGCAACGTTCCAAGCTGAAACAATTAAACGACGTGAATCAGGATTATTTTTAATCTGATCCATCAACTGACTGATTTGATCAACGTGTTGGCCATTCGGTGCTGGCCATGAACGCCACTGATAGCCATAAATTGGACCCAGTTCGCCATCTTCTTTGGCCCACTCATCCCAAATGCTCACACCACGTTCTTTTAACCAGTTGTTGTTGGTGCTGCCTTGCAAAAACCAAAGCAATTCAATGATGATTGATTTGAGGTGTAACTTTTTAGTCGTTACAACAGGGAATCCCTCTTGTAAATCAAAACGCATTTGATGGCCGAATACTGAAACAGTGCCCGTGCCAGTGCGGTCCGATTTGTGGGTTCCTTTGGCCAAAACATGGCTCATGAGATCTAGATATTGCTGCATATCAGAATTCTACTACTTGCTAAAAGTAACGACGTGATCAGCCACTAATTTAATGCCGATTTTTTCGCCAATAGCGTGGTTGTGGTGACTTGGGACCATGGTCAGCAGGCGTTGGCCTGAGTCAAGTTCAACCGTGTACAAGAAGTCTCCACCACGGAAGGCTTTGGTGATGACTTCGGCTTGAAGCGGGCTGTCATCATCGTGAATGATGTCGTCAGCTCTTAAAAGAACATCGACTTCTTCATTTGGCAAGCCATAGTTTTCTTGAGGAAGCGGTAGCAAGCCCAATTCAATTTCTACTGAGGGGCCTGGTTTGGTGACACCTGGAACAAATACACCGTAACCCACAAAGTCAGCCACAAAGCGCGTAGCAGGGCGGTGATAGAGGTTGTAGGCGCTGTCCCATTGGACCAAGCGACCATCGACCATCACGCCCACATCATCGGCAATGGCAAATGCTTCAAATTGATCATGCGTGACCAATAACGCTGTTGTGCCGTTGGCCTTCAGAATGTCACGCACTTCTCCAGCCAGACGCTCACGCAAATCCACATCCAAATTGGAGAATGGTTCATCTAAAAGTAATAATTCTGGCTCTGGCGCCATGGCACGAGCCAAAGCCACACGTTGCTGTTGACCACCAGATAGTTCATGTGGGTAGCGATGTCCAACATTATTCAGGCCCACGCGCTCAAGCCATTCTTCTGCTTTGTGTAAGGCCTCTTTTTGGCTCAATTCTCTTAAGCCAAAGGCAACGTTCTGGGCATTGGTTAAATGAGGAAACAGGGCGTAGTCTTGAAAAACCACGCCAACACGCCTTTTTTCTGGGGCGATTGAGAAATCTTTGGAGCTAACAATTTGCTTATCAAGTGTGATGGTGCCGTTTTGGATGGGCTCAAAACCACAAATTGCTCGTAAAACTGTCGATTTACCGCAGCCTGAAGGCCCGAGCAAGCAGCCAATCTTGCCATGGTCTAAATGCATGCTCAAGCCTTGTACGACATGGTTCCAGCTACCAGATTTTTCACCTGGATAACCCACATCAATGGCCTCAATATTTAAATGAATTGGTTGCGTATCGATAATCATTCTTATAATTATCCCATCTTGCGACCACGAATAACACCCATACTCTTATCTTTGGTATTGGCTT
>JACCDG011479925.1_pt1 | contig 12621 bp, 8 predicted proteins | sample 7442471 | NCBI WGS metagenome assembly JACCDG01 (sample SAMN15323444, study PRJNA562643) | freshwater metagenome | isolation source: river surface water | place: USA:Blue River Watershed | collected 2017-08-17 | reverse complement strand
CGTTGTCCACACGATTCGCACCACTGGCGGAAGAGTGCCCATAAAGTCTGGAAACCATGGCTTCAATAAAAGCTGGTTTCTGATTTTTTCGAATGTACTTCATGGCTTCATCCATTTTAATACGACATTCGATGGGATTATTTCCATCGATCACCCATGTGGGCATTTGAAAAGCTTTGGCCCGATCGGCAATATGTTTTTCTCCATGCTGACCATCATAGGAAGTGGATATCCCCCAACCATTATTTTGCACGGTGATCAACATCGGAAGCTCTTGCCCTTTGCGAGAAGACCAGATCAAGCAAGAGGCAAAATCTCCTTCCGCCGTCCCTGCATCTCCTCCTGTGACAATTGTGATGCCTTTGGATTTACTTTCTAAATGATGTCGCTTTTGAACATGGGCTGTTCCCAACGCAACGATATACTGAACTTCAATCGGAGAAGTCACAGGAGCAATATTCCACTGAGGATAACAATAGTGATTGGAAAAATTGCGTCCTCCTGTCGAAGGATCTGTGGCGCGATTCATGATCAAGCGAATGGAATCGATCATCGGCATTCCATAGGCCACCAAGGTGGGAGTGCATCGATAATGCAAATGCAACCAATCATAGGCTGGCCCCTGCCCCTTCAAAGAACTTAATCCCAGACTGACTCCCCAAGCTTCTTCCCCCGGAGCTCCAATCCAAAAATAAGCATCTCCAGCCTTGTAGATCTTAATCAAACGATCTTCCAAAACACGACTCTTCACCATCAAGTCGTGCATCTGTTTTAATTCACTTTTTGAAAATAAACTGAGTTCTTTGTCTGACCTTGAACTGGCCTTGGCCGAAGATTTATCCCTTCGACCACCACTTTTGGATGATTTCAAAAACCCCTCCACCGTTAGAAACTTGCAACAGCGAAAACTTATTTCGCGGCTGTTGCGGCCGGTGCAGTTTCAACCTGGATCAAGTCCAATAGGACTTGGCTGGCCTCTTCAATATCTGCACGCTTCAAGTATTCCTTATCACGTTCAGCTTTGGCGAGCTTTTTGTTGGCTTTTGCTTTGGATTTTTTCTCTTTTTTATCTTTATCATCTAAGATTTCAGAAACTTTAATCACTTTGCCGTTTTTCTTAGATTTCGCTAATTCTTCCACAATCTTTTTGAAATCTTCACTTTTTTCAACACGGGCTTTTGACTTCTCGCGCAGAGCTTTGATCCAATCCGATTGAATTTCCTTCCATGCAGAAGGACCTTCCTTCACATAGGCTTCAGGAGATATAAACGCAGGAATTGTCTTCGGCGGAAGACTATAATCTAAACTTTTTTCTCCCATATCTTCCGTTGAAAAAGCCCCCGGCAAAACCACATCCGCAGCAACACCGCGATGTTGAGTTGAATTTCCGCCAGGAATAAAAAACATACCAATGGTCACCTTCAAAGCTCCAAGCCCCATAGGCAAAGGCATAACAGATTGCACACTTCCTTTTCCAAAAGTATGATCACCACCCACAATCACCGCGCGTTTGTAGTCCTGCAAGGTTCCTGAAACGATCTCGCTGGCAGAGGCACTGATGCGACTTGTAAGAACAACCAATGGTCCAGACCAATCCACGGTAGAATCAGTGTCTTTCAATGTTAACTCTGTTTTCTTCTCATCACGAGATGATTGTTTCACAACATTTCCAGTCTGGAAAAACAACCCTCCGATTTTGACAGCGTCGTCTAAACTTCCACCACCGTTGGTTGAAAGATCCAAAACGAGTCCATCGGCTTTTTTATCACGAGCTTCAGCCAAAAGTTTTTTCAAGTCCGCAGCACTTGACCTTCCACCTGGCTTGGAATCTGCATAGAAAGAAGGGAAATTGATAATTCCAATTTTTTTCTTCTGACCACCCACTTCTTTATCCACAAAAACAATGGAAGCCGCATCATCTTCAAGCTTGATTTTGTCACGCACAAGAACAACATCAAATCGCTCTTTGCCTTCACCTGTTTTTCTTAAAATCGTCAGACGAACTTTCGTACCCTTTTCTCCACGAATTTTACGAACAACGTCTTTTAACTCCATCTCGACAACATTTTCCACAGGCCCTGATTCCCCCTGGCCCACAGCAATGATGCGATCATCTGGCTGAATTTGTCCTGACTTCGCAGCACTTCCGCCTGGAACCAACTGTTCCACAACTGTAAATCCATCTTGAAAGGAAAGAGTAGCACCAATCCCTTCCAAAGAAAGTCGCATTTGAATTTCAAAGTCTTCAAGAACATCCTTGGAAAAAAAGCTGGAATGGGGATCCAAAGCGCGGGCAAATGAATCTAAATAATGAGCATAAATATCATCTGTTTTCGTTTCTTGAACATGACGAAGAGCTCGATCCCAATTTTTAGAAACATTGGTTTTCGCTTCTTCCAACTTCATATCTGTTGCCAAATAATTCGATACTTGAAAGTGGATATACTTGGACAAGTAATCGTTTGCGTCTTTATCTGTTTCTGGAAAAGCACGCTTATCGGAATCAAAGTTTAACTCAACTTTTTTATCAACTTTAAAATCTTTTCCTAAAAACTTCTTCGCAAATTCTGCACGTTCTTTTGCACGATTCACCAAGATACGTTGAGCTTCTTCCAAAGGCACACAGTCACGCGCCTTCAATTTATCAAAAATTCCTGACATCATTTTACGAATAGAATCGACGTCTTTTTTCAGAAGATAAATTTTCGTTGGATCCAATTGCTTGATGTATTGTTCGATCACATGATCCTGCAACTCTTTATCTTTTTGCGAGTAGCGCACATGTTGAGTCAGAAACATACTTTCAATTTGAGTCAGATGGGGACAAGCTAAAGCTCCGTCTGAAGACTTGGCAGCGGCCGTCAGGGAAAAGAACAGAACAAGTAACATCTTTGATGCGAACTTCATGTTGTCTCCAAAGCAAGTAATGAATGAATCGAACTTCTTTCTTATCGTCAGAAAGTTCTTCCAACTAAATTACGACATTGGTCCAGTTAAAACAAAGAAAATTGCACTTTATCATCACTGACTTTGGATTCTTGATCGGAAGTTAAAAGAACCTCGTGTTTGATAAAACGACCATCCGCCGTATCAATCACGTGAAAACTCATTCGAGGATAATCTTTTTTCAAATCACGCATCTCGTCCAAAATCAGTTGTAAATTCTTGGGATCATCATCTGACATTCCAAAACGATGATGATCACTGTAACCATAAACATCAATGGCTCGTTCGACGGAAGCTCGAATGGCTTTTTTCTTTAACTCAGCAACACTCATCACCAGTGCCGTGTCCCCCAGTTTTTGACGAGTCTCGGGGTGATTCACAGGATAAATTCCTAGATAGTTAGGATAAAGTGGCAACAAACCTTGCTGAACAAAAACATTGATCCCCTGTTGAATCGTCGAAGGAGAATGCCCCCTTGCCGTGATAATGGAAATCGGTCTTTGATTAAAAGTCGCGTGAGAAAAACAAGTCCAGGAAGGCCCCTTCCACTGAAAATCATTCAAACCCAGAGCATGGGCCACGTCTTCGATAAAAACCTGCTGTTTCATTCCCAATCGATGCAGTTCTTCCTCGTGATGATCCCGAAAGTATTTAAAACTTCCCGTCTGATGGTCCCAATCAATTTCATAATTTTCATAAATACCTGACTTACCAATGCGAGCCTGCTCTTGAGCAAAAGATCCGCTGCTGATTTTCAAAGCATGACCCGTTCCCTTTTCAAAAAGAAGGATGGGTGTTGCAAGCATGGCGATATTGTCATCAAAATCGAAGAAATAAAAACTGCGCCCACCAAGATGACGGTTGCGATCCGGTTCGGGTCGAAGAGGCAGTTCAAATTCAAGTTGGCCCTTGGCTTTTGGACTCATGCAACGCTGTGTCTCATGAGTCCTTCTTTATTGTCAAGAATCCCTCCATGAAGGCAGGGAATTTGTGTTTTTTTCAGGCGTGCTTTGTCGGAGGCTTCGTTCCCTTCCGAAGAACCGTGGTGGTCTTTGGAGGAGCCACAGGTGTCGGTGCCGAAGCCTTCGATTTGGTTGCCGCTGCTGATTTTGACTTCGCTGTGGGAGCTGATTTTGATTCGGCCTTCTTTGCGGTCGAAGCTTTTTTCGCCTTCGGCGCAGACGCCGGTTGCTGTTCGCCAAATAAGGGAATGGCAACTTCCATCGTCACAGCTTCAGGAGTCATACCTTCAGGCAAAGAAATATTCTTCTTTCCCATCTTCAAATAAGGACCATAGGGGCCATTCATGACCGCAATCATTTCACCAGAAACAGGATGATTTCCAAGTTCTTTCAAAGGCGCCGCACGACCTCGACCTTTTTTAGGCTGAGAAAGCATTTCTAAAGCTCGCTTCAAATCAATGTCGAAAATACTTTCTGTTTTCGGAATGGATCGATAATCCCCATCACAAACAACGTAAGGACCAAAACGACCAATGCCCGCTTTAATATCCTTCTGCAAATCAGGATGTTTCCCCAAAGTCTTAGGTAAACTCAGTAGTTTCAATGCGATTTCCAAGGTGACAGATTCTAATTCCATCCCCGCAGGCAAGCCCACACGTTTGGGTTTGCTGGCCTCGCCTTGAGCATCTCCTAATTGAACATAGGGACCAAAGCGGCCATTCAAGGCATACACAGGAAGACCTGTTTGAGGATCTTTCCCCAAGGAGTCAGCTCCGTTGATCTTTTGGTCGATAAACTTTTGCGCAGCTTCGGCGGTCATCTGGGCCGGAGATTCACTTTCAGGAATCGAAGCGCACATTTCCTGACCACTGATCGTGGTGCAAACATAGGCTCCAAATCGACCCACACGGAAGACATAATTGGGCAATCCATCCAAATAAATAGAACGAGCCTCATCAGGATCAATCTTCTTTTCTTGAGACTCAACAGAAGTTTTAAGTCCTGTTTTTCCAAAATAAATAGAGCTTAAATATTTGATGGAATCCAGATCACCTTCTGCAATGGTATCTAATGATTTTTCCATTTCTGATGTGAAGCCTAAATCAACATACAAAGGTAAATGCTGTTTTAATAACTTCGTCACAATCAAAGCTGTGAAAGTCGGAACCAAGGCATTGCCTTCACGTTTGACATAACCACGATCAATGATCGTTCCCATGATCGATGCGTAAGTTGAAGGACGCCCAATGCCTTCTTTTTCCATCGTCTGGACCAAAGAGGCCTCTGTGTATCGCGCTGGTGGTTTTGTTTCATGAGAATGTGTTTTTGACATTGCACAAAGCAAGGACTCTTGTGCTTTCAAGGCTGGCAAACGAGTTTCACGTTCCAAAAGTTCTGCTTCGGGATCGTCACTTCCCTCCACATAGGCACGCAAAAAGCCTGGGAACTCAATGGTCATACCACTGGCTGAAAAACTTGCCTGCCCCACTTGGATCTTGGCACTGACTTGATTTTGGCGAGCGTCCACCATCTGACTTGCGACGGTTCTTTTCCAAATCAATTCATACAATTTCAATTGAGTTCCCGTCAGATCTGTTTGATCAGGATCGACAAAAATATTTCCAGCAGGACGGATCGCCTCATGGGCTTCCTGAGCACCTTTGACTTTTTTACCTTCATAGGTTCGCGCTTGAGCTGGTAAAAACTCTTTTCCGTATTTCGATTGAATGCATTGACGAGCAGCCTGAGTTGCTTCGGTAGAAAGAGCCGTCGAATCCGTACGCATATAAGTGATATAACCTTGCTCGTACAACTTTTGAGCCACCTGCATGGTTTCTCGAGAACTCAGCCCCATCTTACGATTGGCCTCTTGTTGCAATGTCGAAGTGATGAAGGGAGCCGCTGGTTTGCGATGAATTGGCTTTTCATCGATTTCCGTCACTTGCCATTTGCCGCTCTTCACTTCCGCCGCAATTTTTTCCGCAGCAGCTTGATCCAAAACTAAAACATTTTGTCCCTGAAGAAGTTCTCCGGTGCGACCATCAAAATCTTTTCCCGTCGCAATTTTTTTGCCTTGATAGATATTTAAGCGGGCTTCAAATTTCTGAGAGGACTTTTCAAGCTCTGCCGTGACACTGTGGTACTGGGCCTTTTTAAACTTCAGACGTTCATGCTCGCGCTCTGAAACTAAGCGCACAGCCACAGATTGAACCCGACCTGCAGACAAACCGAAGGCCACTTTTTTCCACAGCAAAGGAGAAATAGTATAACCCACCAAGCGATCCAAAATACGTCGAGCCTCTTGAGCACGCACTAAATTTTCATCAATATGGCGAGTTTCCTTCAAAGATTTTAAAATGGCATCCTGTGTGATCTCATGAAACACCATGCGCTTCATGGGAATTTTTGGTTTCAAGACTTCCACCAAATGCCAACTGATACTTTCCCCTTCACGGTCTTCATCCGTTGCCAGATAGAGTTCTGTGGCTTCTTCCAGTTTTTCTTTCAAGTTTTTAACAACCTTGGTTTTTTCTTTCGAGACTGTATAGATAGGCTCAAAGTCTTTATCGACATTGACCCCCAAAGATGCCCAAGATTCCTTTTTAAACTTTTCAGGAATTTCCTTCGATGAATTGGGCAAATCTCGAATATGGCCCATGCAGGATTCCACGATATAATCTTTACCTAAGAACTTGCGGATGGTTTTTGCTTTCGTGGGGGACTCCACGATCACTAATTTAATACCACCTTGCGACATTGAATCCGATTTTTTTGCCATGGAACTCCCCGATAACTGATTTTCATAAAATGACCCTTCCTTTTTCTGTGATCAAGAGGAATTTTTGACTTCAAGCGGTAAAAAGCGATTCTTGTTCGCCTTCTTGGAAAAGATGAGTTCAATAGAATCATGAAAAAAATCAGCGAATTTCAGAAGCCCATTCAATTTTTGTTCACCGATATTGATGATACTTTGACGAATGAAGGACAGCTTGGACCACAAGCCTACCAAGCGCTTTGGAGTTTGAACAATGCGGGCATTCACGTGATTCCCGTCACAGGAAGACCTGCGGGTTGGTGCGAAATGATGGCTCGCCAATGGCCCGTTCAAGGTGTGGTCGGAGAAAATGGCGGCTTTTATTTTCGTTATCATCAGAAAGTGATGAAGCGAGATTTTTTCTTTGATGCAAGCACTCAAACTGAAAATCGAAAAAAATTAGATCTTTTACAGAAAAAAATTCTGAAAGAAGTACCTGGCTGCGCTTTGGCCTCGGATCAATTTTGTCGGCTGATGGATTTAGCCATCGACTTCTGTGAAGATGTTCCAGCTTTGCCAGAGTCATCGATTCAAAAAATTGTGGAGCTCTTTCATCAAGAAGGAGCTATTGCAAAAGTCAGTTCTATTCATGTCAATGGATGGTTTGGAAAATATGATAAGTTAAGTATGGCTCTTCGATTTTTGAAACAGGAATTTTCTGTGGATGAAAAACAAGCTTTGAAGGTCAGTGCTTTTGTCGGAGATTCTCCGAATGATGAACCCATGTTTCAATTTTTTCCAAATAGTTTTGCCGTGGCGAATTTTAGAAAGTATGCAGATCAAGTGAAGTTTCCTCCGGCCTATATTGCCGAACTGGACGGAGGTCTGGGTTTTGCAGAAATTGCCAATCAAATTCTTCGCTATGCCGAAGCTTGAAATTTCACGGAATAAAGGCGATCCATCCACTTGCGTTCAAATTTCAGGTCGAAACCTGCCATTTCTCCGCCAATCAGGATCGATTGATAAACCTTGCGCAGGATATCTAATTCCATATCAATTCCATCTTCCGAGCTTAAAGACTCTTCAATGGCTTCAAAGACACTCATCAAATCAGGAGTTGTTACCACTCTTGGTATTTTACTCATATCTAATCCAGTGACTTCAAAAGGCTTAAAGCCCACCAAATTATCTGTGAATAAAACTTTCATTCCACTGGTAAAATTCACTTGGATAAAATCTTTTCCATCCAGATCCACTCTTGGAAGGACTTCGACCAAATCCATTGTTGAAAATTTAAATCTCTTACCATCCGTGTGCTGTATGACAGTGACTTCTTTGTCACTTCTTTCTTCAATCGCCAACCCAGATGCAGATCCCACAAACTTTGTGATCTCTGCAACAAGCTTGGTTGTTGTTTTATCTGAGCTGTTCGAACTCAAACAAGCCTCCTCAGCACTGTTAATCATCGCACAGTGGCTCTATCGTCCCTGACGATTTTTTACTTAACCTTTTCTTAGAGTTTTTTTAGAAAAAAAGAAGAACGGACAGAGTTTAAAAAAAACTGTCAAAAGCGCTGACGGTTTGTGAAGAACACAGACTGAACAGAAGTAAAGTGATGTCTCAAAACGAACTACAATACGCGATGAGCGCACAGACACAAACAGGGGGTGGAACCATTCGGCACATGCCAGTGACGAGTGTTCGCAGGAATTTCCACGCGATCTCCTTGACGGAGTAGAAACTGATTTCCGGCGATATTGAAAAGCAATTCTCCCGAGACAACAACTCGTATTTCAACAAAGGGATGACGATGCTCAGACACTTTTTGTTGAGGCTCATAGTGTTCTTCAAAAGGTTCTAAACCTTCGTGTTCAAGAATCACCTTTAATTGTTCCTTCGAGGCTGATAATGGAGCCTGCCATCGTGTTATAAGCATGAAGTTATTTATGACAGCCTTTCGAACTTGGATCAAGGTCCAGTGCTGCGCAACTTAGTCCTTCGTTTCAGATGGATTCGATTTCAACCACTGACGGTATTGTAAAATATTTTTTTCGAAACCGTGAGTCGACGGTTCATAAAAGGATGGGGCCTTGATTCCCGAAGGCCAATAATTTTGCATGACCCATCCCTTGGGCTCATCATGGGGATAAAGATATTGTTCCGAACGTAAATGAGCAGGCGCCAAAGCGGATCCATGCTTTTCCACAAATTGTCGCGCCTGATTCAGAGCCACATAACTGCGATTCGATTTTGGGGCTGAAGCCAAATAAGTGACTGCCTGAGCCATATTGATTTCCGCTTCTGGAGGTCCAATGACCTCCGCCGCACGAAAGACATCCAAGGCAACCGAAAGAGCTCGCGGATCTGCATTTCCAATATCTTCAGAAGCAAAAACAATCATTCGACGACACAAGACCAAGGGATCCATGCCCCCCTTCAAACATCGCAGCATATAGTAAAGAGCTGCATCGGGGTCAGAACCTCGCAAACTTTTAATCAATGCGGACAACAAATCATAAAACTGTGTTCCCTGCTTATCAAAGGCGACCCAATGATATCCAAGAATTTGACGAAGACTTTCTTCCGATAAGGGAAAAGAAATCGGCGATGAAGTGGAGGGTGGCGACGAAGACTGGGTTTGGGTTTGGGATTGAAAAAGATCCACGACCAATTCTATGGCATTCAAAAGACGACGCCCATCTCCATCCGCAAAATCTAACAGCGCAGAAAAGGACTCAAGCTTCAGAATTTTTTCACAGGATAAATCCAAATCTTGAAAGGCCCTTTCGGCTAAGGACTGCAATCCTTGGCGCGACAGCAAATCAAATTTCAAAATGCGCACGCGAGATAAAAGGGCTCGATTCACTTCATATTGAGGATTTTCCGTTGTCGCTCCGACAAAGGTCACAGATCCTCTTTCAATATAAGGCAAAAGAACATCCTGCTGGGCTTTATTCAAACGGTGAATCTCATCGACAAAAAATAAAGTCCGCTGTTGATACAGTTGCTTTTTCTTTTCCGCATCTTCACAAACAGCTTTGATTTCTTTGGCTCCTAAATCCATGGCATTCACCAGAAGAAATTCATAGCCAGGAGTTTCCTTCAACAGTCTTGCAAAAGAAGTTTTTCCAGTTCCTGGTGGTCCCCATAAAATCAAATGCGGAATACGCCCTGCTTTGACGGCCTGACGAAGCCAAGAATGATTTTGAGAAATCAAACCCTGATCAAAAAAGTCCTCAAACTTTTTAGGTCGCAATCGATCCGCCAGGGGTTGTTGAAAAGAATCTTGTGCCTGCAATAAATCCATGCAGGCAAATTAGGACTAGAAGCCTGAGTTGACAAGTTTTATGTTACCATAACCTGTCACAACGGTATCATTTCCACTGTCATCTTGAGTCACAGCAGTCATTTTCACCATCCCAATCACCTGGAATGCATCATTGGTTTTTTGAACATTGATGCCGCCCACAATCAACTTGCAAAGACCCGTGGCTCCAGTCGTGCTTAAATTACTTGAAACGGAAAAAACACCCGTCGTCGCATCAAAATCCGTTGCTCCAGAAAATATAGCTCGCAACTCATCACCCGCCAAAGTCGCCGTATAATTTGATTGAGCAAAGGGACCCGAAGTGAAAGTCACTGTGATGTACAAAGGTGTTAAGTTTTTTGTTCCCTTCCAAATCACATTCAAATATCCAAACTGGGCATAATTTTTCGCCAGCTCTGGAGTTGTCGCATCCACCAATCCCATCGTCTGTCGGCAGGATCTGGCGGTTGCTGGAATCATGGCTCCTGTATTGGGATTAGCGATGGTCAATGTCAACAGAGCATCCTGTTTTTTTCCGCAAGAAACCAAGCCAAGAAGAAGAATCGCCGTCGATAGAAGAGTTTTTTGTCCATCGGGAACTAACTTCCTGATCATAAGGATCCTCCACCATCCGTTGGTTCGGCTTTGGAATGAAGTGCAGGGTTGCTATCCAGTGTTCCCAAAATGCGAGGAGTTAAAAACACCAGAAGCTCAGATTTAATTTTCTCAAGATTTTTGTTTTTAAATAACCAACCCAATACAGGAATATTTCCAAGGCCTGGAACCCGTGTTTCATCTTCACTGACATCACTTTGATAAATTCCACCGATCACCGCTGTCTGTCCATTTCGAACAAGTACCTGTGTCGAAACCGATCGCGAATTCACAGGACGAGCCTGGGTCTGAGAATCCACCACAGAACCCAAAAAGTCTCTGTTCACTTTGACCTTCATAATCACGGAACCATCGTTTGTGATTTGAGGTACCACATCTAAGCTGAGTTTTACCTCTTTAAAATTCGCCGAGCGCGTTTCTCTGCCATTTTGATCTGTGGTCGTGCTCAAAAATGGAACCTGACTATTTTGTAAAATATTGGAAGGTTCATTATGGATCGCTACAACTCGAGGAGCGGAAATCACTTTGACCAGACCTTCATTTTCATTCAAAGTCAGTGCTGCACTTAAGTCTCCCAGCACATCCAAGGTTCCCATCGTTAAATTCAAACCCATTGTCGCCGTGCTTGTTCCAGGACTGACGCGCAAACTAGGTTGAGCGGATTGAGGTCCCTTCGGTCCAGATCCCATATCAATCTTACTTCCCGAAGCACTCCAGCTCAGACCGATATTGCGAGTGAATGTTTCACGAGCTTCGATCACTTTCCCTTCGATCAAAACTTGCATCGGTGGTGTATCAATACTTTGAATCAGTTTTTCTGCCCTTTGTAAATATTCTTCCAAATCGGTCAACACAAGACTGCTTGTTCTTGAATCCATGATGACCTTTCCTTTTTCACTCAGAACGGTCTGAACATTTTTTGCAAGCTCATCCACTTTGGCATAACTGATCGGAATAAGTTTCACTTTCAACGGAGCATTGTTCTTTCTTTGCAATGCCATTTTGCTGGCATCATCTTCCTCAGCTCGAAGATCCGACAGTGCCGCCACACGAATCACGCTTCCCTGACGAGTGTATCCCAGTTTTTTTGTTCTCATAATCACAACAAGGGCTTGATCCCAAGGAACTTCTCTGAGCTTCAAAGAGATTGTTCCTTTCACATCATCTGAAAGCACCATATTGACGCCGCTTTCTTCCATCAAAATTTTGAAAACTTCTCGTAGATCCATTTCTGTGACTTCTAAAGAAATTTTCTTGCCATAAAATTTTTGATTTTGGGTGAGAAACTCATCCAAATTCGAACTGGATAAAAGTTGCTCTCGTGCGGAAGTTGCAGTTGAAGATTCTTTATTAGAATCCACACTCTTTGTGTCGGCCACAGAATCCGAAACCCCACCCTCGGAAATGATCAACAGAGAAGAGCCTTCCTGTTGAACAGATGGAATCACATCTAAACCTTTCAATTGAACAACGATGTTCGTCGTGTTTCCAGCCTCAGATGTGTAGGCATCAATGGATCCGATATTGGAAGGAAAATCTTTTGTCACCAAAGGACGACGCAATCTGGAGGGTAATTTGGAATTTGGAATTTCGACCACAAACTGTCGATTCTCTGAATTGATGCGAGATTGAAACTTCATCGCGTGGTTGGCATCGACGATAATTGTTCCACCGCGATCGTTTCCTTTAAATCGAATATTTGTGATTTCCGCCAAGGCTTCTGTCGAGTGGGGAGCTAAATTGGGATCAAAAGGAACGCTGGAAGATTGCGTAGGCTCGTTCGTTGTCGATGGACTTGTCATCGATTCAAATTCATTTTTTGACGAAGAGTCCTTCATCTCATTGGATGTGGAAGCACTTTGATCTGCAGCTTTTGTATCTTGAGCGACATCTGAAAAACCATCGACAGAAGATTTGGACGAAGTGTCCTTATCCGAAAATTCCATTCCATCTGAAGAGCCTGATGTCACAGCTTCTGCGGAAGCCGCGAACGCATCAGGGGAAGACTCGGTATCTGCTAACTCCGTCGCACAACT
>JACCDG010294340.1_pt1 | contig 12623 bp, 13 predicted proteins | sample 7442471 | NCBI WGS metagenome assembly JACCDG01 (sample SAMN15323444, study PRJNA562643) | freshwater metagenome | isolation source: river surface water | place: USA:Blue River Watershed | collected 2017-08-17 | reverse complement strand
TGGCACAGGGAGTTGAAGGTGGGCGCGCGACCTTCTCCATCCATGAACGGGGTCTTATCTAACAGATTTGACCCCGCCCAGATCCACGCCCTCGCGCTGCGCCTGCAACACGTCGCCACCCTGTACGGAGACTGGCGTCGGTGTGTGTCAAGTGTCAGCGCGCTACGAGGGCCGATGATTGGGGTACCGCAAGAGCACATCATCGGCGTCTTCTTGGACCCGCCCTACACCGTCGCCCTCAACCGAAGCGGCACGACCTACGGCACCGAAGGCGAGGCCGACATAGCCGCGCAGGTGCGCCAGTGGTGCGCCGAGATGGGCTCGCATCCGTGGCTGCGGATCGTCCTTGCGGGTCATGCGGGCGAGCATGACGCGCTGATCGCCCTTGGGTGGCGGCGTGTCGAATGGATTGCTGGTGGCATGGGTGGTGGTGGATGGGCGCGCATCGGGGACATCAAGAGCCGCGACGAGGCGCTGTGGGCCTCCCCTGCGTGCCTGTCGCCCGAAGCCGCGCCGCTGCTGGCGTGGATGAAGGATGGGGGACGCCAGCCAAGCGACGTGTAGCTCTACAAACAAAAAACAAAAGCGCCCCGCACGCACGCGGGCACCCTTGCGGGCGACAACCTGACGCCCGCACCAAACCCACCCCGAAGCCAACAACACCCCCCGCACAAGGTCCACACCATGCGCCCCACGCCACGCCCTCGACCTAGGCCCCTGCTCTCCCGCGCCAAGCGTCAAAACCAAGACTGGCAAGCCAACCACAAGAAAGCGGGCAGCCGACGCCACGCCCGCGCCGAAGACCTGAGCGAACCCAAGCCCGCCCGCAAGCCCCAACGCCTCTACCGCTCCTCGCTGGGCATCCCTCGCGCCGTCCTCGATGGGGCCTACCAGTGGGCCTATGGCGCAAACCCCGTGCAAGTGCCACCTTGGGAGAAGCAAGCCCATACTTATTTTTGTCGCAAGAGTTATGGAAAGCGTTACGGATGGGGCACTTATGTTTTCCAGAGCGTGCGCTATTTGGGCGGTGTGGCCCGCGTTGTGCTGCGCGACGGGCGAGGGAGGCGCTACCACGTCAGTCTGCGCGCCCCCGCCCGTCACTCGGCCAAGATGTTTGACGGGGGGCTGATGGTTGAGCATGTGCGCTCTTGTCGTGCGGCGATGTACGACCCGATGGTGGAAGATGACGAGAGCGCCCCCCTGATTGATGGCGAGGATGTCTTGGACCCGTGGAACCAATACACCCGCGAGCCCTCCTCCTCCCTGTGGTATGACGTGCGGGGCCGCTGATGGATGCCCTCGATCTGCTCCAAGCCCGCACCATCCTAGACCCCTGCGCGCTGATGCTTGGGCTCGCGCTCGTCTGCGCGGGCGCTTGGCTTGTGCTGTCCGTCCCCTCCTCCTACGCCCCGCCTCCCCGTTGCCTAGAAGATGCCAAGGGCGCGCCCCTGCCCCTGCTCGCACGCCGCGCGGGGGCTCTTGTGGGCTCCCTGCCCTCCCCGCTCGCAAGCCTCGCAAGCACGCTCGCAAGCCCTCGCAAGCCTCCTTGCATAGTCATTACTGGCAAAGCTCACACTACTGTTTCAGGTGTGGGCGGTAGGTGGCGAGGACTTGCAAGACCCCGCAAGATCAGACCTGCGCGCTTGCGAGCGCGCTTGCGCCCCTCCTCCCCAACCCCCAAAGGAGCCCCATGAAGCGCCGCGCCTTTGTCCCCTCCAAGACCTACCAAGCCCGCAAACTCGCCGCCCTCGCCCCTGACTTCCTCCAGGCCCCCGTGTACGACCTAGGGGCCTTCGGTGTGGGCGGCTCGCTGCCTGTGGGGCTCCCCGCCTCACCTTCGCCTGGGGGGCCTGCGTGCCTTCGCCCGCCCGTGCCTGAGCCGCTGCGTGAGATCCTGGCGGCGGGGGAGTCGTTGCTGGATCAGGCTTGGGATGTGCCGTTTGTGGTGCTTGATGAGGCCACGCGGGGCTTTCGGGGCTGGTGGGATGAAGCCGCCCCCAAGGTATCGCAGGCCGACCGACAACTCTCTGGCGCGGGCCTGCGGGCGCTGGGGCTGCTTGTGGAGCTTACGACCGTGATGGAGGCTCGGTGCGCCTACGCGGGCAACGCTGCGGGCGCGTGGCTGTATGGGATGCAGCGCCTCTCTTTGGGGCAGGTCAAGGCGAGGCGGGCGGGGGAGGTGGAAGCTCTGCGCTCGCGCCTCGCCCAAGACCTCGCCTCGCGCCCGTTTTAGGGCTTGACCTTCGGCCCTCGGTGTGAGACAACAGGGTCACACCGCCCTGCGGGGATGTAAGAAGTCGACGAGCCCCCCCTAAACCTTGGTCGGATGGGGGGGGGCCCGTGCTTTTGCGCCCCTCCCATCCTCTGCCTTCAAGCTCTAGGGCTGGCCCTGCGCCGCATCCTCGCACCCCGCATCGCTTGGGGGTGTGGCGGCAAAGTGGCGCTCAAAGCGCGCTCGCTCAAGGGTGGTGGGGTCGGTCAAGAAGCGCCACGTCCTCGGCTGCACCCGCACCCAGTACCCCACCTTGCGCCCGCGCCCTATGGCGTTGGCAAGTGCCCTCTCTCGCTTGATCTCGCACCCATCGGCGCGTCTGGGTATCACCTCGCGGGTAAGCGCCAAGCGGGCTTGGTCCACGGTGAACGTTCCCTCGGGCTGGCACGGCGGGCGGTGGGCGCTGGCCTCCTGTAAGCAGTCCCAAAGCTCCTGCCAGAAGAGGAGCTTGACAGGGCGATGGGGTAGGCGATGGGGTAGGCGCAGGGTGGGGGGTGGGGGGCTCGTTTCCTCTTGGCTCATGTGGGCGGGGTTGCTCCTGTTGGGCGCGCGCTGTTCCGATGCAGCGCACGCGCTTGCTGTGGAGGTAGCGCACCCACGCGCGTAGGTCAATACTTCTGCCGCCTCGCGCCGTATAACTCTTGACACGCCGCCCCTCTCGGCTCTATCTTGGGGACAGGCAAGTTGGCGGGCTTGCTCGGTGGTAGGCCGTGGCCTCGTGGCTGGCCGCGCGGCTCAAAGGTGTGCCGCGCCACTTCCCAGGGTAACGCGCAAGCCCGCACCTGCACCCGCGAAGGAGACAGGCCCTCATGCTCCAAGAAAACAACAACCCGCACGCACGCACGCAATCGGACCTGCTCGCGGGCCTAGAGCCTGCGCCGCGCCAAGACCCACAAGGGGGCGCGCTGGAAACCTCCTCGCTTGTGGAGATGGCCGCGCGCCTTGTGCAAGAGGGCCTAGACCTGCAAGCCAAGGGCCGCGAGGGTGTGGGGCTGGCGCAGATCCTACGGGGCCGCGCGCTGCTCGTGATGGAGGCGGCGCTCTTGGAAGAACAGGGCAACGTCCGTCCGTGGGCGCGGGTGTGGCGCTTAGAGCAACGCCTCGCGCGTGACCTCCAACTCGTGCGCCTTGGTGCGGCGGGCTTCGCGGTGCGCCCCCTCGATCTTTCGGTTGAGGTGAGCGCACAAGATGCCGCGAAGCTGTGGCGGGCGCGCGGCGCGGGGTGGATGCTGTGAGCGGCGCTGCGGGCAAGGTGTTACCGTTCGTGGTGACGTATGGCGTGTGCCTGTGTGGTGCGCGCACGCGGGGCGAGGCGATGCTGGGTCGCAGCGAGCCCGATGCTCTGCTCTATTTTTCGCTTTGGGAGGGGTACTTCATTTGCCTTCGCACGGGCTGGAACGCCGCCGAATGCCCCGCCTCTGACCCTGAGCGATGGGAAGAGCACCGCCGAGTGGGTGCGGCGACTGATGAGCAGTGGCGGCGTAGGGCGCGAGAGATCAACCCTGCGCTGGTCCCTCCCCATCAAGAGCGCCGCAAGCCTCAACGTCAACTGACCGAGCTTCGGCGCGGTGTGCGCGAGTGGTGGGCACCTGCTCCAACTGAGCCCGTCACCGACGCTCGGCGCTTGCTGGTGTTGGGTCTGCCTCCCATTGAGCCGTTCGCTGATGATGATGGAGGGCCGCACCTTGACTGACCGCCCGATAGAACAGCACCCGCTCTTTGTGTTGATGGCTGCGGCGTACATCGAAGATGGCTTCAAGCTCGCCCATGCGCTGCTGCGCTTGATCTTGCGCCTTGACTCCATCGGAACCGAGGAAGACGCGCAAGAGGTCTGCGATCTGCTGCGGCTGGCTGGTGTGGTGGGCGCGCGGCCTGTGATCTTGGCGGGCTCAAGCTATTGGAGCGTGCGCCTGCAAAGCGGCTGGTTCTTGTCCCCTGGGCTGCATGATGGGCAAGGCTGGCTCTTGCGCTCGCCTTCTGATGAGCGGCCCCGTGTGCAACCGCTGACACTTCGGGTCAAGCAGCTGCTGGACCTCGAATGGGCCGCGCGCTCATGGCCCCCGACCCGCAACCCGACGACAAGGTGACGCCGTGAGTCAAGAGACAAACACCCCCGCAAGCACGCACGCAGACCCTCAAGAGGGCTGGGGGCCAGACGTTGAAACCCAGCTACGGCAAGCCCTCAACCGCCTGGACATGGCCCGCGCGGCGTGCAAACAGGTTCAGGAGTCGTACCGAGAGCAGAAGGAGCGCGCCGACGTGCTGGAAGCACAATGCACGGCGCTAGAGCAGGCCGTGCATCAAATCCACGCCGAGAAGGTGGAGTTGCAAGAGGGTATGCGCCAAGAGCTTGACCGCCTCGCGCAAGCCCTCGCGCGGCTGGAAGGCGAGAACGCGGGCCTGCGCTTCGCCATCAGCGGCGGCAAGCCCTGAGCCCGCGCGGCCAAGCCTCACACCACAACCCCAAGGATGACCGATGCAGCCCGAAAGCCCCACCCCACCACCCAACAACCCCACACCTGACGCGCAAGCCTTCTCGGACCTGCTGTGCAAGCTCGCCGTGGTGCCACAACCCCGCCCCGTGCTGACCCCCCATTCGGAGCCTGTGGAGCCGCTGGTGCGTGAGTTCCTGCTGGGGAGCGAGGGGGCGGCGCTGCTGGGCGAGAAGCGCGCGCGTGAGGCGGCGCTGATGTACGGGGCGCGTATCCAGATGGGGCGCGAGAAGTACGGCAACAAGGAATTAACCACGTTCAACGGGCGTGACCCTTCGGTGGACACGCTCCAAGAGATTCTTGATGGGCTCGGTTTCTCGATCTGGGATCTGGCCGAGTGCGAGCAAGACACCTCGGACCTTGAGCGGGCCTTGCACGCCTACGGCTGCCAGCGCACCCTTTGCGAGGCGGCGGGGCAGAAGGTTGCGCCTCGGATCGGGGATCGGCTTTGGTTGCGGGCAAGCGGGCTGCGCTCGGCGTACCTCCAACGCGCGGCGTACCTGCGGGCACAGATCACCTACTTTGGGGGCCTGCTTCGCTCTTGGTTTGACGCCAAGGACGTTCTTGGGCTTGGCTGGTCCCGCGCGGATCTGGGCGAGGTGATTGACGCGCTGCGTCGTGCCTCGCCTGATATGGGCGAGGATGTGACTGAGAAGGTGGCCGAGAAGTTGGCGGCGGCGCTTCCTGTGGGCGGGGGATGGGAGAGCCTAGAGACGCTGGCGCGGCGCTGTGACCTGTCCATCAAGTCGGCGCTGGCGGGCGCGCTGTGGCTCGTGGGGCCTTGGGGTGATGAGGGGGTGCAGGTCCATCGGCCAAGCGGCGAAATCTGGCTCGTGCGGCGGGTGAAGTGATGAACCCTCTTGACCTCTGCGCCGCGCTTGAAGGCGGCTCGTACTTGGCGCAAGTTCTGCTCATGCTGGAAGGGGCGCAGATCAAGCACAAGCTTGTGCGCGATGATGAGCAAGGCGCGTCCTACCTGCACCTGCACACATCCTGGGGGGCTCGCCTGCGCCTCACCTACATCCGTGGCACGGCTCAAGGGGTGCGCGGGGCATGGGCGGCGCAGATCAAGGCCAGCGCGGAAGCTGAACCCCAACCCCTCGGCCTGCTCGATGCGGCGCACCTGATCGCCTCGCAAGCGGTGCGGGCGGTGTTGCACGGGGAGGAACAATGGCGCGAGCTTGTGCGCCGCGCCATGTTCGACGGGGAGATGCGCGAAGACCGCACAGGGGTTGGGACGGGCTCCATCTTCGGCGCGCGCATGGCGTTTGATCTGCGCCACGGCTTCCCCGCGTTCACCTCCAAGGCCCTGTTTTGGCGCGGGGTGGTGGAAGAGCTTGCTTGGTTCCTGCGCGGCTCAACCGACGTGCGCGAGCTTCAAGCGCGCGGGGTCCATATCTGGGATGACAACGCCGCCGTGCGTCCAGACCACAACCTCGGCCCCATCTACGGCGAACAATGGCGCTCGTGGTCGGATCATGGCGACGTGTGCGACCAGATCGCCGCGCTCGTGCATGGGCTCCTGACCTCTCCAACCTCGCGCCGCCATGTGGTGAGCGCGTGGAACGTCTCGGACCTGGGGCAGATGGCCCTTGCGCCCTGCCACGTCTTGTTCCAAGTCTACAGCCACGAACCCGAAGCGCCCAACGCCCCGCGCGGGCTGTCCCTCCAGGTCTATCAGCGAAGCGCCGACCTGTTCTTGGGGGTGCCGTTCAACATCGCCTCTTATGCCCTACTGCTGGCGCTGCTGGCACGCTGGACGGGGCACACCCCGCGCGAGCTTGTGTGGGTGGGCGGGGATGTTCACCTCTACCGCTCGCACTTCCAAGCGGCCTGCGAAATGCTGGCCCGCCCTCCTCGGCACCTTCCAAGCCTTGCGCTTGACGCCCCCCTCCTGCGCGCGCAAGACGTGGCCCCGCACATGCGCCGCCCCTTCAACGTCCCCGCGCCGAACCTCTTTGACCTTAGCCCTGAAACCGCGCGCCTCGTGTCTTACGACCCCTGGCCCGCGATCAAAGCCCCGATGGCGGTGTGAAGATGAGCAAGAAGACCTCGCAAGGCCCCTCAATGTGCGCCGTGAGCCAAGATGAGGCGCGCGCGGTGATCCTCAATGCGGGCGGTATGGTCGGCCCTTATGGCGTGGTTGTGCCGCTGCCCCTGATGGCGTGCTTCGGCAAGGTGGGCAAGGCTGGGGAGGCGCTGGGCTTCTCGCGTGTGGACGGCAACCTATCCGACATGATGCGCGCGGGGCTTGGCTCCGTCTTGGTCTTGACCAACAACGAAAGCGCGCCAAAGTGGATGGAGCAACTACGGCGCGGCGCTCGGTCTGCGGATCTGGTGCGCGCGTATGGCGGGGCTCCTGATGCTCCGTCTGATGGCTCGCCAGAGGAACAAGATGGCTGCTGATCGCTTCACCATCAAACACACCCCCGCCCAAAGGCTCGCGCTTGTGATCCTGATGATGCAAGGCGTCCACAAGTCGCAAGTTTGCGAGGCGGCGGGGTGTGCAGAGCGCACGCTGCTCTTTTGGCGCGAGCGATACGAAGCGGGCCACCTTCGCGCCGACGTGGAAGAAACCAAGGTCGCGCTTGCCGCGTACCAAGCCGCGCTTGGGTTCGCCCTTGTATCCCCTCCCTCCTTCTCCTTTGCTCCCGCCACAACCAAGACCCCTGAACAGGTCGTTGACCTCGGTACCTTGCAAGAGGTGATGCAGCATGGGGTGGCTCCTAGAGTAGCCACCCCAGCGGGGGATGTTGTGGAGGTGCAGCCCAACCCCGCTGAACCTGCGGGCCTTCGCCGCGCCGAACCCACCCTTGCACGCACGCAAGCGGGCCAGCGCCTAGAGCCCGCGCGCCTAGAGCCTGCGGGCGAGCGCGGCGCTGATCCTCACCCTCGCCGCGCTGGCAAGGTGCAAGGCTCGCTGGCGTTTGGCCGCGCCGCGCCTGACGCTGAGACGCTCATGCAAGGCCCGCCCCCTCCTGCCCCTCAAGCCACACCTTCGGAGGTGGCCGCGCTTGTGGAAGACGACGGGCAAGGTTCCTACGGCGCGGCGCTGCCGACTGAGTTTGTACGCCACACGGGGCACCAAGACGGGCTCGACGTGCTGCAATCCTACTCCTCCTCGGTGGTGTTTCGCCTGATGCAGATTGGGGAGGCGCTGGCGTCCAACAAGCGCCTCCCCGCTTGGCAACTTCAACAGCTGCGCGGGGCTGCCGACATCTTCAAGCACCTGTCCTCCATGATCACCCCCAAGACCAAGCCCGTAGCCTACGCCGCTCCCGCGCGGGCCTCTGCGGCGCGCAAGGATCGGGGCGAGGTCTTGTTCGCGCTGGGTGAGCTTCTAGAGCGCGCCAACACCTCTAAGGACGTGGAAGCCATCGAAGGGCTCGTGCATCGCATCCAAGCGGGGGAGATCACCTTTGGCGACGGCGGCGATGATGAGCCCGTGCAATGACCGACCCCCAACCACAAACAACCCCCGCACGCACGCACGCAGGCCCTCGGCCCGCACAAGGCCAAGGCGCGGCGCAAGGGCAACGCTTGGCGCAAGACCAAGGGGCGCAAAGCCCGTTCCGCGCGCAAGGCATCCCGCCTGAGCCCGAAGCCATCGCGGCCAAGGCAGCGGCCAAGGCGCGGCGCTTGTCCCTGCTGCGCTTCACCCACGACGCCACGCCCGACTATCAAGCGGGGTGGTTCCACCGCGATCTGGCCGCAGTCCTCGAAACCGTCACCGCCGACACCGCCAACCGCAAGGCGCGGCGCGTGATGCTCTTTGTCCCTCCGCGCCACGGTAAGAGCCGCATGGTGTCGGTGTGCTGGCCTGCGTGGCACCTCGGACACCACCCTGGACACGAGTTTATCTCTGGCTCTTACTCCAAGAGCCTTGCCACACGCCACAGCGCAGAGGCCCGCGCCTTGCTCCAAGAGGAGTGGTACCGCCAAGCCTTCCCCAACACCGCGTTTGATCCCGCCTCCAAGGCGAAAGACGACTGGCGCGTGGTGCAAGTGGAGAGCGTAGAGGGCTTTGGGAAGGCTGCCCCTAGCAAGCCAACCGCTGACAAGCCCTCCTCGCGGCGGCGCGGCGGCTACAAGGGCGTAGGCGTGGGCTCTGGCGCGACGGGGCGCGGCGCGCACATCGCCATCGTTGATGATCCATTCGCGGACAAGCTCCAAGCCTACAGCGCGGCGCACCGTGAGAAGGTGTGGGACTGGTACAACTGGGTCTTGTCCTCCCGCCTCGCCCCTGGCGGTTCGGTCGTGCTGGTGATGACGCGCTGGCACAAGGATGACCTCGCGGGGCGCTTGATTGAGCGCGACGGCATCAAAGGCCAGACCCGCGCCGCCGATGGCTCGGAGGGTCAATGGGAGGTGATCCGCTATCCTGCCGTTGCAGAGGAAGACGAACCCAACCGCAAGAAGGGCGAGGCGCTGTTCCCTGAGCGATACCCCGCCGACTGCGAGGTCTTCCGTGCGGCGCAGAAGGAGCGCGGCGCGTGGCTTGCCCTCTACCAGCAACGCCCCACAGCAGAAGAGGGCGGGCTGTTCAAGCGCGACTGGTGGCGGCGCTTCAAGGTTGGGGATCTCCCCGCGCGCTTCGACAAGGTGATGATCTCGGTGGACGCCAACGCCAAGCGCACAGTGGCGGGCTCGTTTGCGTGCCTCCAGGTCTGGGGGCGGCTCGCGGATCGGTTCTACTTGCTCGATCAGAAGCGCGGGCGCTGGTCGTACCCTCGCCTCAAGGATGAACTGCGCCGCGCTCGCCACGCGCTGCCGTTTGCGCCCATGCTCATTGAAGACAAGGCGGCGGGCCAAAACGCCATTGAAGAGCTAGAGGCGCTGGGCGGCATCCACAAGATCAACCCCAAAGGCGACAAGGAAGCCCGCGCGGCGGTGTACGCCGACCGTGTGGAGGCTGGCGCGATCTGGATACCAGACGAGAGCGAGCAACCTTGGGTGCGCGATTTTGTTGACGAGTTCGCAGACTTCCCCGCCTCCACCAACGATGATCAAGTGGACTGCTTTTCACAGGCGATGGCGTACTGGCCCGACTTCCAGTACCGTATGGGCGTGCTGCAAGGCGGCGCGGGCGCGGAAGTGCCTTGGGCGATGCTTCCCCACGGCGACGACGACGACGAAGACGCAAGCGGCGCAGACCTCGACATGCTCGACGACGCGCAAGGGGTGGGGGATCTGGTCTTGTACTAGGGCGCGGGTGCCTTTGGGGGTTGGGGTGCTGCCCGCTCAACCAAACAACCCAAAGCACGCACGCAAGCGGGCTCCGCGAGGGCGCGGGGCAAGGCGTGGGCAGGAGACAACGGAGGACGGCGATGGAAGGGGTCAAGGGGCTGCGGCCCATGTTGGATGCGGTGACAGGCGGCGCGTACTCGCGGGCGCTGGACTCGCACAAGAGCGAGTCTGCGGGGCCGCGCGCGGTGGTGTATGGTCCTGGGCGCGGGCTGTGGCATGAGGGCGCGTGGTGGCTCACGCGCGGCCCTGGTGCGATGGGGGGCAGCGCCAAGCAACGCAGCGGCCAAGAGCGCCCCTCGCTGCACTGCTCCTCGTGGACTGCGCTCTTGGCGGGCTATGCGGTGGGTCGGGACGGGGCTTGGGATCATCGGGGGACGCTCGTTTCGCTCCCCACCCTCCTAGAGCAAGGCGCGTGGTCTAGGGACGTGAGCACCAAGACGCCCGCGCGGGGCATGGGCTACGGGGGGAGCTTCGACCGCCTCGGGGGCCGCAACACCTCAAGCGGGCGCGACCTGCACAGCGGCGCGGCGTTCGTGGATCGCCTGCTTGGGGAGGCGGGCGAGGGCGGGGCGCTGTTCCTGGCGGCGCAGTCCACCAAGGGCGCGGGCGGGTGGCGGTGGTGGCACCACACCTTGGCGCTGATCGTGGACCCTGACGCGCCTGGGTGCGTGCTGCGGGTCGCTGCCGATGGCTCGCGCGGGCCGAATGGCTTGTACTCGGGCACGTCGATGGATGTGGAGGTCTGGACCCGCGATGCGCCGCCTGACCCCGCGCGGCTGGTGTATTGGGCCTGGAAGCTCAAGCCCGAACATCTGCGCCCCTCGACCGCCCCCATCCACCTTGAACCCTGAGCCTTGCACCCCGCGCCTCGCTCGGCTATGAAACAATGCAGGCGAGCGCGCGGGTCATTGTTGCAACACAAGCAACAATCCAGCGCCCACACAGGGGATGGGCCATGCGGGGTTTGGTGGGGTTGCTGCTTCGGAGCCTGGGCGCGGATCGCTGCGGGCCGCATGAGGCCGAGTTGCCCGATTTCCTGGCTGAGATGATCTGGGGCGCTGACGGCCAAGACCTCTCCGACCTGATCAAAGGCGCGGGCCACAAGTACATCCGTCGCATCCCCAAAGCGGGCGGCGGTTATCGTTACTTCTACAACGTCACTGGCGGGCACGGGCTCGGCCATCACGCGGAGATGGTCAAGGACGCAGCGTTCAAGATCCGCTCCCGCGACGGCCAAGAGGGCCACGTCCACATCTTGGAAGACCACGGCGACGAAGTGACCCTCAAGCACGACGAAAGCGGGCGTGAGGCGAGGGTCAAGAAGTCGGCCCTTGCGGCGATGCTGGCGCGCGAACACGCCGAAGCCTTGGGGGTGGTGAAGCAACGCGCCGCCAAGACCCTAGAGCAAGCCCGCAAGACTGGCACGGCCAAGCAACAAGAGAAGGCGGCGGCGCTTGTGCGGAAGTACGGCGGCGATGTGGGCGGGCGCGAGTCGGTGGGGCTTGTGGAGCCCGTGCGGGTGGCTGCGCCTGTTGCGGAGCCTGCGCGGGTGACTGCGCCTGTTGCGGAGCCTGAGCCCGCCAAGACGCGCGAGGGGGCGCTGGCTGAAGTCAACGCCCTGCCTCGTCCTGCGGCCAAGCTCGAAACGGGCTCGCGCTGGGGGGATCGTCGGTGGGTCATGGGGGATGTGTCGGTGTCGGCCTCTGGCCCCTATGCTGGCGGCGGCTCGCACGTTGACTCGATCCTAGAGCGCAAGTGGAGGGCGGCGCGCATGAACGAGCGGGGCTTCGGGGACTCCTTCGACGGCCTGACCGTGCGCGGGCCTGTGGAGGGTGGCGAGGGTGGAACGCCTACCCCGAAGGTCGAAGCAGCCCTGCCCGCGCCTGTGAGCGGAGCGGGTGCAGAGCTTGGGCGCAAGATCCAAGAGGCGACCTTGAGCGAGGCCCCCTATCTGTTCTCGCGCAAACGCCCAAAGCAACGTGTAGAACTTGAGCGCCCGCTGGTGGGTCCAAGCGGCGCGAAACTGCTTGCCTACGAATGGCAGCACAAGACCGTGGATGACGTGGACAAGCGCGGGGAGGATGCGGCGCGGCGTGTGTCGGATTGGGACAAAGCCGAAGTAAGCCCACACACGGGCCGAGAGATCGTCCATCATTTTGAGGTGAGCTTGCCTAGTGGCGACGTTCACACGGTGTCGGCTGAGAGTGTCGCGGATCTGCTCGGCTATGGCTCTGGGCGCGGCGGCGATAAAACCTCGGTTCGTGGGCTCGCAAGCGCCATGATTGAGCGCGGCAAAGTGCAACAGCAGATCGGGGAGATGGAGCCGCTGCTTGCGCGCTACAATGCGGCGCACGCGGCTAACGACACGGCCAAGCTCCCGCTTGAAGACGCGGGCCTATCGAGGGGCAGCACAGGGCTCTTGTATCGCAACTTCAAGGTTGGGGGTTCGGAGCGCAGCCTTATTGCGTCTGCCTGGGATCGCATGGGTGACATGGAGCGCCGAAGCTATACTGATGGGCTGCGCGCTCAAGAGCGAACGCGCCGCGCCGTGGAGGCCATCGGCCAAGACCCAAAGACCTTCAAGCCGTATGATGCCTACCAGAGCCTCAAGG
>JACCDG011490513.1_pt1 | contig 12624 bp, 15 predicted proteins | sample 7442471 | NCBI WGS metagenome assembly JACCDG01 (sample SAMN15323444, study PRJNA562643) | freshwater metagenome | isolation source: river surface water | place: USA:Blue River Watershed | collected 2017-08-17 | reverse complement strand
TTGATGCAGGCGCTCAAGGGTGCCGATGACATCCTCAAAGACAAGTTCCTCTCGAACATGTCGGGTCGTGCCCGTGAAATGTTCGTCGATGAGATGGACGGCAAGGGCCCGATGCGACTCTCAGATGTGGAAGAGGCTAGAAAGCAGATTCTGCGTACGGCACGCAAACTCTCGGACGCCGGCGAAATGATGCTCTCGGGTCGTGGCGCCGATTACGTCTGATGAGGATGTAATCCGGTGATCGACTCAGGAAGCTCACGAGCGCGCAAGGCAGCGCCCTTCGTTCCGGCAAACGGGATTCGCAAGCCGGAGCTTAGTGCGTCGACTCAGTTCGCCGCGAGGGACTTTGCAGCCAAGCGAGCTGGGTTTCTGCTTCGCGAATACGCGCGACAGCAAGAGGACCTCGGCTCGTCGGGCGCGACCATGGAATTGGGCGCCGAAGCGGGCGCCATGGCCGAGAGCTTTTCGTATGGCGAGGCGAGTGCCGAGCTCTTCGAAGCATCGACCGAGTTTACGAGCATTGGCGTATCGTCCGAGGAAGTAGAGCGGCTTGTCGCCGAAGCCGAGCAGCGCGGTCGCGAAGCGGGCAAGGCCGAACTTGTCACGGCACTCGATCACGCGATCGCTGCGCTCGATGCAGCCGGACGTGCGGTGAGCGACGCCCAGGCGGATCTCGAGCGACGCTCGATCGTTCCGCTCGCACAGGCCAGTTTTCATATTGGTAGCGAACTCGCACGACAAGTTCTTTCAGATGCTGCGGGACTGCAGCGCTATCTCGAGGCCGTCACGTCGGCGATTCAGCCGAACGTCGGTGAGGCAGAGTCACCCGCATCGATGGCAAAACTTGAAGTGCGCTTGAACCCTGAAGATCTCGCGTTACTCGAACGCGCGTCGTTAAAGCCCTCGTCGATCACCTTGATCTCTGATCCGCTCGTTCCCCGCGCAGGGGCTATTGCGAGCAGCGAAAACAAAGTGGTGGACGATCGATTCGAAAACCGCGTGCGATTCGCAAAAGAGGCGGTGCTCGCTGCAGCCGCCGATCTCTTGCGCGAGGCGCCTGCGTGAGCGCGTCCTTGATGGACAAGCTGGGTGACCGACTCTCGGCGATCAGCCTACCGCCGCCGGGAGTTTGCGGCGTTTTGACGCGCGTCACCGGCATGCTGCTGGGTGCGCGTGGGGTCAGGGCTCCGCTGGGCGCTTACTGCGAAGTCATGGCAGAGCAGGGCGAAGGCATCACCTGCGAGGTGGTGGGCTTCAATGGCGAAGAAGTCATGCTCATGCCGCTCGCCACCGTTCAGGGACTGCTGCCAGGCACGGGCGTCCGCGTGATCACGCATACCGCGCGTGTCGGGGTGGGCGATGGACTACTCGGTCGGGTAGTCGATGGACTCGGTCAGCCGCTCGATGGTGGAGAGAGCGTCGAACCTTCGGTTTACGTCACGCTGCGCGGTGAGCGCAAAAATCCTTTGCATCGAGCACCCATCAACGGTGTGCTCGATGTGGGTGTTCGTGCCATCAATTCGTTTCTGACCATCGGTCAGGGGCAGCGTGTGGGTTTGATTGCGGGTAGCGGCGTCGGCAAGAGCATGCTGCTCGGCATGATGACTCGCTTCACCGCAGCGGATGTCGTGGTGATCGGCATGATCGGTGAGCGCGGGCGCGAGGTGCTCGACTTCGTCACCGAAACCCTGGGTGAGGAAGGCCGAAAGCGCGCTGTTGTCGTGGCCGCGCCGGGAGACTGTTCGCCGGTGATCCGATTGCGCGCGACGCACTACACCTGCGCGATCGCCGAGTACTTCCGTGATCAGGGCAAGAATGTCTTGCTGCTCATGGATTCACTGACCCGAGTCGCTCACGCTCAGCGCGAAGTAGGGCTTGCTGTGGGCGAACCCCCCACCACCAAAGGCTATACGCCGTCGGTATTTTCTTTGATTAACGCGCTCATCGAGCGCGCCGGTAGCGTGGCAAGTGGCGGTAGCGTTACCGGCATCTACACGATCTTGGCTGAGGGCGATGATGCGAACGATCCGATCGTCGACGCCGCGCGCGCCATTCTCGATGGTCACGTGTTGTTGTCGCGCGAAATCGCTGCGATGGGGCAGTATCCGGCGATCGATATCAATGTGTCGGTATCGCGATTGGCGACTCGACTGATCACGAGCGAGCAACGCACACTTGTTCGGAAGTTCCGTCGCTTGATGGCGACATGGGAAGAAAACAAAGATCTCGTTTCTGTGGGCGCATATCGCTCGGGTACGAACCCAGAGCTCGATGAGGCGTTGCAGCGCCGCGGGGCTCTGCAGTCGTTCCTGCAACAAGATGTCGACGAGCGAATAGATTATGAAGGCGGCTTCAGGCAACTCGGCGAGGTGCTCTCGTGAGTGCTCGCAGTCGTCAGCGGGCCGATCGCCTCGAGCGCATCGCGCGCATCGGCGAGACACTCGCCGCAGTGGCTGAAGGCGCCGCTGCCGATCGCAGGCGGAGTCTCTTCACCGAGCAAAGTCGTCTCGAGACGGTGCAGCGCTATCTCGGTGATTATGGGCAGTTGGTGGAGCAGCGGGAGAGTGCCGGGCAGACGGTCGGCAGCTTGCGGCTCTATCGTAATTTTTCAGGGTGGCTCACGGAGCTATCGGAGAAGCAGCAAAACGAGGTGGCTCAGGCGGAGTTTCTTCTCGAGGCGGCCATGGAAGAGGTTCGAGAGAAGCGGCGCTTCGCCGACGCCCTCGAGCATGTTGCGGATCGGGCAGGGCGAGAGGCCCGTCGTGAGGCCGAAATAACGGAGCAAAAAAACCTCGACGACGTGGCGCAGCGGATGACCCAGAGCCAACTTGGCATCCAAGTTGCAACCTCCCGGTTGTCCTCATCAACCGGCAATAAAACTCCGTAACCATGGCTGTCCCAGAAGCACTCTTGAACGTCCTAGGCTCTTCGACCCCGACGAGCAAAAACCCGCTAGAAAAGCTGGGTGAAGTCTCTTTTTCGGGGGCGGATGGCCCTTCGTTTTCGGCGGCCATGCGCGAAGCCTCGGCTTCAGAGAGCGCGCCCGACGAGACGGCAGGGACCGACGAAGCCCCGGAGACCGGCAAGGGTTTGCCGGATTCGCCAGGCCGTCCTGTGCTGCCTGCGCGGCTCAAGTTGGTGCCGGCGTCGGACCAGAAGCTCGAAGAATTCGCTGTGGATATGGGGATCGATCGGGATCTCGCCCGCCTGCTTTTGAGCGAGACGGCTCCTGACGCCGAGGTCGAGTCGATCGGGGCGGACGTTGAGTCGATCGCAGACGCCTCGGGCGCCGCGATTCCGACAGCCATTCCCACGGTTTTGGCGCCGACGCTCGTCACCATGACGTCGCGTTCCGACGCGACGGCGATGGTCGACTCGGGCGTCGATGCAACCGTTACCCCCGAACTCGACACGAATGCTGAGGCGTCTTTGGCGACGCTCTCCCCGCGTGTCGTCGCGACTGGCACTTCGCCTATCGCAGATGAAGACCTTTTGCTTTGGCGCTCGCGATTGTCGTCGGCGACGATGATGAGTGAGACGCGTGAGTCCACCGAATACGATGTGACGGTCGGCGCTGCGCCCGTGCAGTCCGAACTGACAGAGACCTCACCGACTGCATCCGTCGCCTCGACGATGGGTCAGCTGCGCACGCGTGCTGCGACGATGTCGGCGGTGATACCGGCAGCCGATGCCGCAATCGAGCTGCGCAACGTCGATACGCGTGAGGCGGTATCGCTTTCGAATTCAGAGGGTTTGCCGCATCGGCTGCGAACGACCGAGCGAGATTCTTCGCCCGACACGTTGGCGGTTTTGCGAGACATGGCCTCGATGACGGGATCGAGCGCCGCATCAATGTTCGCCGGCGGCGGCGAGGGCAGCTTGGGTGAGCGTTCACCGAAACAAGCGCCGCGTGACTTGATCACCCCGGAGATATCCTTCGCGATGACGGCATCGTCCCTCGGCGAGTCTTCCGAGTTGTCATCCTTGATTACGCCGACCTCCACGATTTTGAACTCCGCCACCGGCGTATCGTCGGCTTCGATCGTCGTGGGTGATGCCTCGGCGGTGTTGAGCACACCCGATCCCAAACTGTCTTTTGGTGAGCGTGTTCAGGCGTTTGCCGATGCCGTCGCACAGCGCGTTCTCGGGCAGATTCGGGATGAGAATTGGAGCGTCAGCTTGCAACTCGACCCCGCCAACCTCGGGGCGATGGACATCGACCTGACGATGCGTGGCAATACTGTTGCAGCCAATGTCGGTGTCGCCAACGGGGAAGTGCGTGCGCTGCTCGAATCCGGCTTGCCGAGACTCCGAGAGTCGCTCGAGTCTGCCGGCCTGCAACTGGCCGGTTGGACGTTTGGTCAATCAGGTTCGCGTGCCTTCAGCGAGCCTGCCCGTAAAATGTTTTCCCAGGCCTCCCTACGTGGCCGAGTCAACGATGTTGATTCGGTTGGCGAGGTGGGCGCTTCGCGCATGATGCCCGGTAAGAACCCGGCATCGGGCGCGGTCGATTTGTTCGTTTGATTCCTCTCTTACTTTTTACTGACGGTACACAGCGATGGCAGACAAAAAGGACGACAAGAAGAAAGCTCCAGAGGCGGCCGCTCCGGCGGGCGAAGAGGGAGCTCCGAGCAAGAAATCAAAACTGATTTTCTTCGTGATGATCGCTGCCGGCGCGATTGCGCTGATCGGTGCCTCGGTGGGAGCAACGCTCTACTTCACGGGCTTTTTCAACCCTCCTGCGGCCGAAGCGAAAGCGGGCGAGAAAGGTGGCGAACACGGCGACGAGCACGGCGGCGGAGCCGAGGAAGGCGGACACGGCGAGGAAGCTGCGGCTGGTGAGCACGGCGAAGCCGGCGGTGGAGAAGAAAAATCGTCCGCTGAAGTGCCTGAGAGCGAGAAGTTTGCAGCCACCTACAAGCCCGTTACCGGCGCCGATGGCAAGGAGCGAGACTTCACGCTCAACGTGCCGAACTCTCGGAAGTTCGTGCAGTTCAGGGTGGCCTACAAAACGTTCTACGGCGAGAAGATCGTCGAGCGTGTCACCAAGCATCAGATTGCGATCGAGGCTGCCATCATCGCGACCTCGAGCCAGTTCGGCGAGGAAGAGATGACCTCCGTCGAGGGGCGTTCGAAGCTGGCTGAAGCTTTGCGCGATGCCATGAACGACGTACTGATTCGCAACGAAGACTTCGGCGGTATCGACGAAGTGATGTTCACTCATTTCGTATTCCAGTAACGAAGAGCAATCATGTCTACGTCTGGTCAAGTCCTCAGTCGAGAGGAAGTCTCCGCGCTGGTCGAGGCCATGCAGAGTGGCGACCTCGATACGAGCGCCGGGGACAGTGCGTCGTCCGAGGTGCAGCCGTATAGCCTCATCGCCAACGACACCACGTCCCGCGGGCAACTCGCTGCGCTCGAGATGATCAACGATCGTTTCTCGCGACAGTTCCGAGGCAGTCTTCTGACCTTGCTTCGACAGGCAGTCAAAGTGACGGTGATGCCGTTCGACGTCATGACCTTCAGCGCCTGCCTCAAGACACTGTCATCGCCGTGTAACGTCAACATCGTCCGTTTCCCGCCTCTTCGGGGTTACGGGCTTGTGACACTCGAGCCGTCGATCGTCTATGGCGCCGTCGATAGCTTCTTCGGTGGACGCGGCGGCGGATCGCTCGAGCTCTCGCCCTTGCGGGGCTTCACGCCGACCGAGGAGCGCATCATTCAGTTGTTGCTCGAGTCCGTGTTCGACAACCTCCGCGAGGCGTGGGCGCCGGTCTATGCGCTCAATCCGGAATTCGTCAGCCGAGAAATCAATCCGGCGTTCGCGCAGGTCGGTGAAGACCGTGAGACCGTCGTGGTCAGCCGATTCGAACTCGAGTTGGGCTCCGACGTTCGTGGTCAGCTGACCGTGATGTATCCCTTCTCTGCGCTGAAGCCGATTCGATTGCTTCTGCGCGGTCGTCTTCAGGCCGGCGAGCGAGACGAGAAGCTCGCGGCACGGTGGTCCGATCAATTGCGAGACGCGGTATCGGATGCAGAGCTCGAGATGGTGGCGCAACTCGTCACGCTTCGCGTGTCGGCGCTCGATCTTGCCTCGATTCGTGCGGGCGATACGTTGTGGTGCAAGCCGCCGCCGAGCGTCAAGGTGCTCGTGCAGTCCTCGCATGTCTTCGATGCCGAGTACGGCACGGCCGATGGCAACGCGGCGATTCGGATCGAGCGTGTTCTCGATCCCCCGGAAGAAAACAAGAACATGTCTGAGAGCGCAGGTGCCGAGCACGCCGATGAGTCGGAAGCCGCCGGTAACAACGCTGCGGTACGGAAAAAGCGTGCCGCGACGCAAACAGGAAAAATCGTAGGAGCAACGGCAGCATGAACGAGTCAGCGACAAACAATATTTCGAAGGGTGACGGCGGAGCCGATTCCGCAGTTCAGCTGGAGTTGATCCAGAACGTGGCGGTGAGTGTCTCGGTCGAGGTCGGACGTTCGTTGCTTCGAATCCGCGATCTGCTGCGGCTCGGGCAGGGCAGCGTCGTCGAGCTCGATCGTGTGGCCGGTGAGCCGCTCGATGTGTGCGTCAACAACACCGTCATCGCCCGCGGCGAAGTCGTGTTGGTCAACGAGCGTTACGGTATCCGCTTGACGCAGGTCGTCGATCCGGAAGACCGCGTCAAGCATCTGTAAGACCGAGATCATCCAAAGATGGATCCCATTCGTTACATCAGTGCCTTGCTGCTCGTCGGCGGCTTGTTGGCGCTCGCCATCTGGATGCTGCGGCGGTTTCGCTTTGGCAGTCAGGGTGCGTCTCGCAGCACGCTCAGCATCACGGCCCATGCCTCACTCGGTACACGAGAGAAGTTGGTCGTCGTTCGGTTTGCTGGACAAGATCATTTGCTCGGCGTGACACCGAGCTCGATCTCTAAAATCGCCACCGCAGACGCTGATGAGTCTGGCGAAAAGGAGCATCGTCCGTGAAGTCTTTCACGAAGCTCGCTTGGCCGCTCTTGACGGCGATGTTCTGCGTCGCAGCGCCTGTCGCGCTGGGTCAGGATGCGACTGCCATCGAGTTGCTTCGAACGAAACCCATTGCCGGTGGCGGTCAGGCCTACAGCTTGACGCTACAAGCGCTCGGGTTGATGACCCTGTTGACGTTGTTGCCGGCGATCATTTTGTCGATGACGGCCTTCACCCGAATCGTCATCGTCCTCGGCCTCTTGCGTCAGGCGCTCGGCACGGCGCAGACGCCGCCCAATCAGGTGATCGTCGGTCTTGCGCTCTTTCTGACGTTCTTCGTCATGGCACCCACGCTCGACGAAGTGCAGCGGGTCGCGTTGCAGCCCTATGTGGCTGAAAGCATCCCATTCGAAACTGCACTTGAGCGAGCTGTCGATCCAATGAAGAAATTCATGCTCGCCCAAACGCGCGAGTCTGATCTCAAGCTCTTCATGGATCTCGCGAAGACACCGCCGGTCAAGGCGCCGCTCGATACGCCTTTGAGCGTGCTGCTGCCGTCTTTTTTGACGAGTGAACTTCGCACGGCGTTCACCATCGGCTTTCTCATCTATATCCCGTTTCTCGTCATCGATCTCGTGGTCGCGAGCGTCCTCATGTCGATGGGCATGATGATGGTGTCGCCGGTCATGATCGCTCTGCCGTTCAAGTTCCTGCTGTTCGTCTTGGTGGATGGTTGGGCGTTGATTCTTGGGTCACTCGCTGCGAGCTTCGCAGCCCCACTACCATGAACGAGACCGGCGTCGTCGATCTAGTTCGCGAAGCGATGTGGGTCGGTGGGCTCGTCGCAGGTCCGATCCTCGTGACCGTGCTGCTTGTCGGTGTGGTGGTCGGTATCTTTCAGGCGGCGACATCCATCAACGAAATGACGTTGAGTTTTCTGCCGAAACTGATCGCCGTCATGTTGCTGACGTTGCTGATCGGCGGATGGCAGCTTCAATTGTTGATCGATTTCGCCCGCCGGATATTCGAGCGGATTCCGGACGTCGGGCTTTGATGTCATGCTCGACCTCGGTGTACTCACCCTGAATTGGTTGCAGTCGATGCTGCTGCCGTTGACGCGGCTCACGGCGTTTTTTTTGGTCGCGCCGTTGTTCAGTCAGTCAGCGGGCACCGGGCGAATTCGAGTGATCTACTCTGCCGTGCTATGCATGGTCGTGATGCCGGTTTTCCCGTCCTCGCTGTCAAATCCTGGACTGCCTTACGGCGAGCCTAATCTGTTGCTGGTGTTGAGCGAGGCGCTGATCGGTGTATCGATGGGGCTCGCGCTCCAGTTCGTCAATGCGGCCGTGGTGACGGCGGGCGAACAGATTTCGATGTCGGTGGGCATCAGCTTCGCGCAGTCCTTCGATCCGACCCTCGGCTCGACGCCGATTTTGTCTCAGTTTCTCAACCTGCTCGCGTTGCTGGTGTTCCTGACCGCCGGTGGACACACGATCATGATCAGCATGATCACCGAGAGCGTGCGCGCCATGCCCCCCGGCGAGTTCAGGCTGGTCGATATTCCTTCGTTACTGGAATTCTCGATCATCATCTTCAAGGGCGCAGCGTTGCTAGCCGCGCCGCTGCTGCTTGCGCTTCTCGCCGTGAACCTCGGCGTGGGCGCGTTGTCACGCGCGACACCTTCGCTGAACGTCTTCGCCGTCGGGTTTGCAGTGAGCCTGTTGGTGGGATTCGGGTTGCTCTTCGTGCTGATGCCGGCGATCGCCGAGCGGATCATCGAACTTTGGCAACAAGCTGGAGCGTACATTCGCCCGCGGCTACTCGGGGAGGCCTGAGTCATGGCTGAAGAGCAAGGCGAAGAGAAAACAGAAGAACCTACCGCGCGAAAGCTCACTCAGGCCCGTGAGCGCGGTGAGCTACCCCGATCACCCGACTTTGGTGGTGCCGTCGAGGTGCTCGTAATTTGCTTGCTCGTGATTTTTCTCGGTGGAGAGATCATCAGCGGATTTTCCACGCTGTTGAAATCGAGCCTCACGTTCTCCCGTGATCAAATCGAGCATCCGGAAGATCTGCCGATGCTCATGGGTTGGCGTCTGGTCGAGGGCCTATGGGCGGTACGATGGATTTTCGTCACCTCGCTCGTCGTGGTGCTGATCGCCGCAGCGCTGAACGGCGGTTTCAATTTTTCGGGTAAGGCCGCTGCGCCCAAGCTGAGCAAGCTCAATCCGTTGAGCGGCCTCAAGCGCATATTTGGTGCTCAAGCCTGGATGGGGCTCCTCCGAAATTTATTGAAGTTCGTCGTGATTGCGGCGGTGCTTGGTGCTGTTCTCTGGTCACGACGTACCGAGATGTTGGCGATGTCGCGCGATGCGCTCGAACCCATGATCGCGAGTGGTGCTTGGCTCGCGTTGATCACCTTTACGCTGGTGAGCGCCGCCGCGGCCGCGATCGCCTTGCTCGATGTGCCTTATCAGCGCTGGAGTTACCTGCGTCGACTGCGAATGACGAAGCAGGAAGTGCGCGATGAAATGAAGGACATCGAGGGGCGACCCGAGGTCAAGCGTCAGATTCGTCGTAAGCAGCGCGAGTTCAGTCGCGGCAAGATGCTCGAGAAGGTCAAGGACGCCGATGTCGTGATCGTCAACCCGTCCGAGTTCGCCGTCGCACTCGTCTACGACGAAATGCGCAATGCGGTGCCGATGGTGCTCGCCAAGGGGCGAGGTGAAATCGCCGCCTCGATCAAAGAGCGTGCGAAGCTCGCGGGCGTGCCGCTGGTCTCGGCCCCGCCGCTCGCGCGTGCCATTTACTTTACGACCGAGGTCGACTCACCGATTCCCGAGGGGCTCTACCGGGCGGTGGCGGCGATCCTCGCTTATGTCTTCCGACTCAGCGCCTTGACGCCGGGTCTGGAGACACCGGAGATGCCCAAGACGACGCTCGCTCCGGAATTCATGTTCGACGAATTCGGCAAACCGATGGCGGAGAAAGGTCCATGACAGCAACCGACAAAGCGGCCTTAGCGCGCGAGTGTGTACTCAGCGGAACGCCGCCGCTGCTGCTGCTTTGCTCGGCCTCGAGTGAAGCGCTCTCGACGAATGCCCGAGAGTTCGTTCGTGAGTTGCGCAACGGTGGCGCGCGCGTCGAGTTTCACGCGCCTGGCGATGCCGAATCTCTGCTGCAGTCAGCGAATCGATTGCTCGCGGAAATTCCACTCGAGTCACTGTTGGCGAGCGGCAAGCAAAATCCTCCGCATCTGTTGATCATCGACGACGCCGAGTCGCTGTCCTCTGCCGAGGCGGCGTCCTTGCGACGGATGGTTCAAGGGCTGCGCGGTAGCCCGTTTCGAACGTTACTGCTCGCGCGATCCACGCGGACGGCACTGCAACGCCTACCCATCTCCGAGGTGACCGATATCGCGATGATCTGGGATCTCGACGGCTCGAGCGACAGCGAACTAGATCTCTCTGCTGAAGTCGACGCGCCGGTCATCCCGTCGGTGCCAATGCCGACCCCCGCCGTAACCCCAGCGTCAGTACCGGCCGCCGCCGCGATCCCCGATGTGCTCGCCGAGCTTGCGCGTGAGAGAGCCGAGACCCGTGGATTCGACGTGACGTCGTCACGCCGTTGGATGGCGACCTCTTTGAAGGCTGCCGCAGCCGTCGTGGTATTTATTTTGATCGGCTATGGCGTACAAATTGCCTTTTTGGCGCCGTCAAAGTCCGCGTCATTAGTTTACGACTGTGGCCTTCACGGCGATCGCGAGTCTGTTGATGTGTTGATCACGCGAATCGGGCGCACGACGCCGACACGTGTGACCAATGAAGCAGGCCGGTTCCGTCTGCAGGTCGGGCCGTTCGCGAGCGAGTCCGCAGCGAATGCGGTGCGTGCTCAAGTATGGCGACTCGGTGCATGTCGTGTGGAGGCTGCTTTGGCGCGCACCGATGCAGCACCCAAGCCCAAGACTGGAGGATGAAGTCATGACGAAGTTGCCGACAGATATGGACCACAGCGATTCGGGCGCAGCTCATGGCGACGTCACCGGCGTATTCAAGTCGGGCGATACGCCGCTGCAGAGGCTGAACTCGGGAACCAACTCTGCGGTCTCCGACGTGGCCGTCGATCGCGCCGCAGAAGACCTTGATACGGCTAACTCTTTGGTCGATTTCGACACGGGCATGACGCCCATTACACGCGCGCCCGTAGAAGAAGAGGCGGCCGATCCCAAGGCGAAAGTCGCCAATACGCTCGAGAGCCTCGAAGCGTCGGTCGCCAAAGTCGACGCCTTGGTGCAGTCAGTGGAGCAGCGTCAGTCGCAGATCGAAGACGCGCATCAGAAAGCCGAGGCAATGCTGGCAGAGGTCAATCGCATTGCTGAAGCGATGACGTTCTCCGATAGCTTGCGCGACAGAATCAATGCCACGGTCGCCCGTACGCGGCGTCTGCGTGGAGAGAACGGAAAGTGATCGGCGTGAGGTATTCACGCCGTCTTCATGGAGAGCAGTCAAATGAGTGAACAGTCTGAGGTCAAAAATCCCCCGAACGCTGCGAGCGATAGCCCTCTCGAGACGCTGACATCTCTCGTGCTCGATGCGGCAGACGCGGCCAACGACAGCGCCCAGGCGACGCATGAAGCTATTTCACGTCTGTCCCACGTGGTCGAGACCAATCTTGAGACCACGCGCGCGGTACGTAATGCCCCGGCGATCTTCGGCGCGATCATGTTGAGCGTGGGGGTCGTGATGGCGGTCGTCGTCGCGATGGTGTTTTCAAAACTCAATGAGCGATCTGCAGCGCTCGATGCTGCGATCTTGGTGCAAGCCGAGAACCTCGAGAAAGTCGAGAAGACACTGAAAGAACTCGCCACCCTCGAATCCAACCTCGAGAAGTTCCAGACGATCGCCAACGATACGACCCAGCGCGCCGTGGTGACTCTCCGTGAGCAAGTCAAAACGGATCGCCTTGCGCTGCAACAGCTCGAGGTTCGGCGTTTGAACGAGATGCTGGCGTCTCTACGTGGGGCGGTCGCCGAAGCGCCCCGCGCCGGCGTCGCCCGCCAGAGCGAAGAGTCGAAACGACTCGCTCAGCTCGAGAAATCATTGAGCGGACTAGAGAGCGGAATCGCCCGTATCGACGCGCGCTTTGCTGCGCTCGAGAAGCAGGAAGACTCTGGCAAGAAGCCCGCTAAAGAGCGTGCGGTCGCGGTGCTCTCTGATGCGCAGGCCAAGGATCTGAAGGCTACGGTTGCTGAACTCGCTCGTCTGAAGCAGGAAATCGCCTCGCTTCGCGATCTCATCGAGCGACGCGGCAGCGAGCTACAGTCGGGAGTTCCGGCGATTCGAAAGCAGGGTGGCTGACTTAGAGCAGAATCGCTTGGCAGCCGAGCTCGCACAGCTCGCGCGACCCGCGGGTGATCTCGAGCTCAGCGCGATTTCCATTCGCGACCGAACGGATACGGGCGATGGGCCATCGACTCGCGAGCGCCGAGTCGGCCGTCGGCACGAGCAACACCGAGAGCCCTTCACGCAGCCCCGTATAGCGCCCGGTGCTCAGCCACAACTGGCCGCGATCGGCGGTGACATCGAGCCAGGGCGTATCGCACGCAACCGGAGCAAGAACTTCTTGTGCCGTGGTATCGATACGCTCGAGCAGTTGTCTGATCCATCGCGCGCT
>JACCDG011280251.1_pt1 | contig 12628 bp, 13 predicted proteins | sample 7442471 | NCBI WGS metagenome assembly JACCDG01 (sample SAMN15323444, study PRJNA562643) | freshwater metagenome | isolation source: river surface water | place: USA:Blue River Watershed | collected 2017-08-17 | reverse complement strand
CCAGATAGGTGATTTCTTTCGGCTGGCCCGGCTTCGCGCGAGGTTCACCATCGAGGACGCGGCCCTTTTATTCGACATCGATAAAAATGAGCTTGAAGCCTTTGAAAGAGGCGCGGGCCAGGTTCCGGCTCCGCTGATTTCGAGCTTCTGCGTGAAGTACGGCGTAGAAAAGGACTTCGAGGAATTTTACTCCTACCTACGGGGAGCCACTCGACCGGAGGAAATGGCAGCCTTCCAAAAGGTCCGGCCCATCCTCGAAAGGTACGGTTGGATGCGGCCAAAGGATTGGTGAGCCTTTTAAGGCGCCATTTAGGGGACAGAGGGCGCCTTCCCCACCAATTCCCCGGCCTGTCCCCAAATCCTTAATTTTAGCTATTTTTGTCCCCATCCTGGGTGGTCATGAACGGCCAGCCGAGCTATATCGCGGGTCTGACAGAACGATTTGATTTTGGTGCGCAAGAATCGTGCGCTCAAAAGTATGTCCTCAAGTGCGTCTGCCTGGCCACCCTTGTGGTTTAGTTCTTACGCAAACATAATATTGGTCATGCAACCAATAACAAAAGCCTTAGTTTCCTTCGTTTGTATCTATCTCGCTTCACTTATTACACGATCGGTCATTGCCAAAGAGAAAGAGAAAAAACCTTTTTCTGAAGGCATGAAAGATAAGTCGAATCACGTTTTAGCTGCGGTTCTTGCCACGACAGCTGCGGCAACCACTTTAATTTGAATCTAAGGTACTTCAGTCTTTAGTCAGGGCCAGGCGATAAAATGGCGAGCTCTTTGTGCCTGAGCACTTCGCGCTCTCGCGTTAGATCGACCAGAGCGGCGTTTTAGATGCAAATGCTTATGAAAACCAGCCTTCAAATCTTCGCCGCCTTTGTTGCTTCATTAGCTGTAGCTTGGGGTCTCGCGTATTTGAGCACTAAAGCAGATTCATTTGCGTTATTAGTTTCGTTTTTGGTCTTAAATCTAAACCTACTTGCTATTTTTTGGCGACAAAGGCCTTCATTCATTGCCGGTGCGACCGGTTTTATTGCCATTAACTTTTTTTGGCTAATTTTCGCTTACGCGATGCTCTTTTCGGCGGCATGCGCTATCGGGAATTGTCTTTGATTTATAAACTTCGCAAACGACCATAAGGCCCAATTCATCGCGTTGGCCTTATGCGCTTCCTGCCGATGTGAGCCAGAAAGCTCGCGTTTTCTTCACGAAAAAAATCGAAGCCGCATTCACGCTTTTCCCGCAAACCAAAAACCCCGATTTTAATCAAAACCACTTTTGCCTAATAGATAGAGAGGGACTTTTCTCCCTACCCCGCTCTCCAGAATCACCCATCTAAGACAACCCGAAATGGAGACCCATTTGACGCCGCTTCGGGAAGTCGCAAGCCATTGGTGGATTCCTCAAGTACATAGTATTTATTTGGTGGTCCCACCCCGAATCGAACGGGGATTTGAGCTTTAGGAAAGCCCTGTTTTATCCATTTAAACTATGGAACCAATCCTTTTATCCAATTGAGGGCCTAAGATCATCTCAAGTTTTTCGGCGTTAAAGGAGAAGTTCGGATTTTCCTTCCTAAACATATAGTCCACGCGCGTGCTCCAGAGCGGGATATTACTTTTTATTCCCCTCTCTTTTAGCGCGATTAAATTCTCTCCAGAGCCGTACCCGCGATCGGCGATCAGTTCCTTGGGCTCGATCCCTAGCTCGGCTTTCACGGCCTCAAAGCGATCTACCACCACCTTTACTTCGCTCACGGCTCCAGTTGTTAAGTGGCAGTCGAACACGACCCGCGAATCAGCATCGATCATGTGATGGGTTTTGTAGTTGAGTGCCTTATATTCTCCGTGCTTGCCAGAGAGCGTGGCATCCGGATCGGTCGCGCTCACGTGGGTGGCGTTGGTGAGTTTCTTTCCCACGAGGGAGTTTTTTCTTAAATCCTTGTTGCTCAGCCCGTCTTTAGATCCCTCGATTCCTACGCCAGAGGAGCCGCAACTCGGTGGATCATCTTTATCATCATCGTCTCTCGATTCTCGCTCCACCATTTTGTAGAGCGAGGCATTGGCCTTGAACATGGATCCATCCGTCATCACGCGTTCCGCTTTAACTAGACCCTTTTCTCGGCACTGCTCAACGACGGTGAGAAAAATCCTCCTGTAAACTTCTTCTCCTAAGCGATCGCGGATTTTTGTTAAGGAGGAGTGGTCCGGCACACTATCTTTGAGCGAGAGCCGGCAAAACCAACGATATGCCAGATTATAGCCAACCTCCTCGCAGAGCTGGCGATCCGAATCCACATTATATAAGTAACCAAGGAGAGTCATTCGCACGAATACAATCGGATCAATCGATGGGCGCCCCATTTTATCGGCATAAAGAGGTTTGGTGAGGATGGGTAGGAAGGAAAGGTCCAGCACTCGATCTATCCTTCGAAGCAGATGGCCTTTCGGGATCAGGTGCTCATAGTCAATTTGGCTAAATAACTCCGGCTGATACTCATGCTTTCCCTGCATAGCTGGCTCCTAACCAGCATTTTCCGAAAATTCCTCGCCATTTCAAGATCTAGGGGCACTTTTTCAACGGGCCCCAATGGATCTCTTCGGAGGCCGCTTTTCCAGGGCATTTGGCTTCTGGAGGGCTCCGAATGGTGAAAATTAGCCAAACGGCCGTTCCGGGCGGATGGCCGGTGTATTTATGGCCGAACTAGCTGGAATTGGGCCACGGGGGCTTTTATCAGTTTCCAAACATGAAGTTAATCTTCGCATTGTAGATCGTTTGGATTTCGCCGTTCATATATCCAAGTAACTGATGGAATCCCGGGCCGACACGAAAATATACAGGTTTAGCGTCTTTGTTTTCCGCTAGGAATCGGGCATTGCAGCCCAATTCCACAAATGCAGGTCCCAGGACAAATGTTTTAAATATGCCGATCTCGTCTTTTGAATAAACCTTCTGTTTTTCATCAAAGCGAACGCTCATGCTCATTTTTACATTGATATCGGGAATGGTTCCTTTGGGAGGAATGCATTGATCGACGGGCTCGATTTTTCCAATCAGCATGCGAGCCCCCTTCTCCCCTGAGCTTGCGTAAGCCTCGAAGTAGGAAGAAGTTGGTCCAGAATTATATTTTAAATGGAGGCAATCCAATCCACTGGCCACACCAAAAAAGGTAGCTGCCTCCTCGGAAAGCCTGCACGAGCTGGATTCCAAAGGCGTATTGAAGAAGTCCACGAGATCGTCAACCCTCGCATAGAGCTTGTATGTGAGCTTATTCAGAATTCTCTCCAGATAGGTTTCCGACATTAATCCGTCAGCAACATGAGGCAAGCCCAGGACGTGCCCGATTTCGTGGAGAATGGAGCGATAAAGAAGGCCGTCATAGCTCCAAGGCTTCTCTACCAAGCCATCTGTTCGGATCTTGTGCGGGCCAAGATCGGAGGCAAAAAACACGAAGCCTTTTCCTCGCAAGGAAATGACGTCATATTCTGTTCGCACGGCAATTCCGATGTAACGATTGGATTCGCCGAAGTACTCCAATTGCTGCGAACTTAAGGTTCCATGGCCAAACTGAAATTTGATTTCCTCCGAGCCATCACAACGGGAGTTGCGAATGTATTTATGCGTCCCTAGAAGTTGTCGGACCTTATCTGAGCCGCCCTTTTGAAACTGGTCATTCCAGTAAGAAAACGCCTTAGTTAGAAGAAGCTCAATCGTCTTCTTGCTCGCAGAAAAAGAGCTTTCATCCAATTCCAAGCAATAGTGAACAACTGGCGTGTTCCTCACGAACCAGGGATTGTGATGGTTATTGAAATCCTCACCTCCCGAAGAGTTCCACCCGCCAAGTGCGGGAGTTGCGAATGCAAGAAAAGCAAAACTGAATAGCAGATTTTTACAGAGACGCATCGGAACCCCGAATTTTAAGAAGCAGCATTCATATACTTTTTGTGATCTTGAAACAATTAAATTGGCCCTCATCAAAGCCACCGGAAAAGATCAAAGTTGAGCTGGTAAGTGAGCTCATTCTTGGCAGGCGATACGAGCCGCTCAATTCGCTTGATAAAGTCTTTGAAGGCTTTCCTTATCTCCTCGAAAGCCTTTTCGTCTGCCGTAAATGTGACCATGAAGTTATGCCGAGATTCCTCGGCGAGTTTCATCACCTGCGCGGCGCTCAACAGCCGCAATAGATTTTGATGGGACCTCATGACAGGATGATCCACGCCGTAATGGGTATCAGGAGTTTTGAGTTTCTGAATCGAAATTCCATCGGCGCCGAGCTCAATAAAGCCGACCTGTTCGAGACTTCGGAGAATCGCCCGTAGTTTCTCAAGAGACATATCTAGCTTTCCGCAAAGCAATTTCGGATTTTTTTGGATCGCAGAGATCTCCAGGGACGAATGGACAATGATGCACATTGGATCAAGAAGGTACGCCAGTTCCTTGTTGATTTTGCTTGAGCTTGGATTCTGGACGGGCGCTTCCAGCTCATTCGTGGTTCGAAGGCGTTCGATCTCAGCCCAGAGAATTTCTTTTCTAGCCTTCACCGAACTCGAAGCGTGCGCGCGAAGAAGAGAGAGGTACCTCATTTCCTCTGGGAAGAATTGGAGGTTCTCTCCGATGAGAAACAACTGGTCTTCGTTCAAATGATATTTGCCGTCATTCAAGAGGCGCGAGAGGTAGGTGTATTGGATGCCAACCTTTTCAGCGATTCGCCTTAAGTTGAATCCTTTACGAGTTTTCCCAAGCTCGCGAACTCTTGCGCGCAGGATTGATCTATAATCTGTCTCGTCGAAAATGCTCATAGGACCATGCGTCTCCCATGTTTTGCATAAAAAATGCAAATAATTTGTCTAATTTGGAGATATTGTTCATAGAAAAAGTGAAATAAATCGCTACTATTTGGCAATTCAGAACAAGGAAATCTCAAGGGGGGGGGTTGATGAACAGACCATGGATGATCGATTGGGCGCCGTTGTGCGCCGCCAACAGTTTCGCGAGTGACTACAGCTATCCGACTCGAATGGAGACCTCACTCCCTTTATCGCCATTTGTGGAATCCTCACAACTTCCGGAGGAGTTTTTTCGGCGAATTGCCCGTCATGATCATTGGCGAACCTCGCTAGCGTGGCTTTTCTTCTCGTCTTCGGCAAAAAAGAGGGCGTTAAAAAAGAACGAATCGCCGGAATTTAATGCACCGAGTCGCATGCCGCCCAAACTGGGAGCATTCTTGCAAAGCAGTTTGAATACGACCTCAATTGTTTCAAAAACGTCACTGTGAACCAGGAGATCGTCATGCGAACAGTACTACTTAGCATCTTTTTACTTTCAACCGCTCAGGCCACAGAATCCACCTTGCCGTTCGAAGTAGGCAACGATCAAATTTTGCGAGTTCTTTCCAACGAAGAAATTGATGTTCCATTTTATTCTATTGGGCTGACCACCAAAATTAATGTGAAGGGCCTGATGATAACAGAGCCCAATCCATACCCACCGCTTACGGATACCTTCTTCGTCACGGCAAACACGCTCTGCGATAAATTGCAATATCATGGTGTTTCCGGCTGGCGTCTACCTAGTTTACGGGAAATGATCGCTCTGAATAATCTAGGTTTATGGAGCCTTCAAGGTTACGCCATCGATGAATATCTCTGGATCGCTTTGATGACACAAAATGAGTACAACGAAGAATACTCTATTGGCGAGCAACGTATAGACGAAGGATGCAAAAAAGCAGAGCAATATAAATTTTGTAGAGATATTGGAATTGGAGCGCTCAAGACTTCACTTGATAACGAGGCGGGCATCAATCGTTCGGTAAATCTGGTCAACGCAGATATTCAAAAGCTTTTACCGTCAGACAAGGCAAAAATGAAATTTTTCTGCGTGAGATAGCAACCGATCTGAGGCCCAAAATCAGGAATCCAGATTTTATTGACCCGCTGGATCGATTTTGCGACTCGCGAGCCAAAGATCGACATGAGACGAGCTAACGAAGTTTGATTTATTTGACGGCAAGCTTATGCAGTGCCGAGATTTACAAAATTTTTAGGGGGGAATGACAAGTGTTTAGAAAATTCTCTTTTTGGCTTTGGGTGGGAACTCTTTCACTGTCCGCACATGCCGGTCCTCGTCCTTTTTGCCAGTCTTCGGCGGTTTCAAAAATACAGGTTCCCATTTACCCTTCTCGCTCCGATTCTCCGACTTTTGAGTATTCATTCCAGTTTATCCGGGGAGCCGATCCTCGGTCTCCTACTGTCATTGTTATTCCGGGAGGGCCGGGTGGTGCATCCATCAACGACTGGGGTACTTTCTTAGATACACTTTTCGTTCTGCCGTCGGGTGGAAATACCATTTTCACGGACCCTCGGGGAATTGGCTGTAATGATCGCCCGAATATTTCTGACGATTCGATTTCGACCGAAAATTTTGCGGCTGACATAGTTGCCATGGTGAAGTCGTTAGGTCTCAAGAACTATATTCTATACGGTCATTCTTACGGATCCCTGCTTGCTACGGTTACCGCATCTAAGGCACAGGCCGAAGGAGTACCTCCCTTGGCTATAGTGATTAGCGGCATTATTGGCAGGGCGCTCGAACCAGGGCGGGAGACGCTCACTGACGGTATGATCGGCCAATGGCGCCTCTTTAAGAGAGGGCTTGCTCCTGCCGTGACTGATCTTCTTACCCGAGAACCGCTCCCATTTGGGCTCGATGCGAAGAAATGGGCCGCTTTTCTTGAGGAGGGACTGACCGAAGGAACGCTCTATATACAAAGAAAACCGGTAAATCGGCTTGGAGAACGCCTCCTCGTGCTGCAGTCTGCAGATCCCGCGGAACTGGATAACCTAAAGGCCGCTGTGTCTTCGGTAGCAGTTGGCGGTAACCCAAAGAGCCCGCTTTGGCGGGTGTATCGTAACATTATGTGCAGAGAGATAACCGCTGAATCAAACGGCCCTCAGCCCGATCAACTGATTGGAGGCGAACTAGTCAGAACTCCTGATCCGAGTTTTTGCGCAGGTTTGTCGCTGGATCACCCTTTTAACGCGGCCAACTTTCAGATCACTGTCCCCATTTTTTACTTTCAGGGTACGGATGACGCTAATACGCCTTATTGGCAGGCGCGATATCATTATGATCAGCAAAATTCTTCCAAGAAGTTTTTTACCACCGTATTTGGCGTGGCTCATGGAATACCTTTAGGGGGCCTCGTGGATTGCAAAGATCAGGTCTGGTCTTCAATCTTCGGCTCGGGAAGAGGTCTGAAGGCAGCACTGGCGGCGTGCCCTCAGGCCGTTGGGGTCGAGGAGGGCCACGGTTTCTAGAAACAAAAAGTCGCGCCAGTATTCGCGAATTTCGGAGCCGTAGAAAATTAGGCAAATCAGCCACGCTGATGGCTAAGTGCATGTATAGTTCCAGCACTTATTTTAAAATTTTCCTTTGGTCCTTTTGAGCTACATTTTTCGGCTGATTCGAGCGCTACCTGCAAAGGCGGGCATCCGGTGATATGACCTTCCCAGGGGCGAAATCGATTTTCAACCTAGGCTTCGGATGACCGTGAATAAGTTGGTGATCACGTGAAGCGCAATAGCGGGCCAAAGAAAGCCGGAAGCTTCCCTTAAAGAGCCAAACACTAGGCCCATTAAAAGGGCGTAGGTTACTTGCGATACGGACGCCGAGTTAATTTGAAATCCGTGATAGCCAAGATGTTGAAGGCTAAAGAGGGATGCAGAAATCCAGACTGGCGCAGAAAATTTTCCTATTTTTCGAAATCCGAAAGCTTTCCCGCAGAGGCTAAATAACGTTCCTCGAAAAAGAAGCTCTTCTGCTAATAGGCCCGTCCCCATGAAAGCCACGTAATCGGCCCAGTGGGTTAGTGCGGGAACCCATACCTGCTTTACCAAGACAAAGTATGCCGTGAGCGCCAACCAAATGGCCGGCAGAAGAAGGCTTCGAGGCTTGAAAGGATTATCGGAACGACCAGTTTGACTTTGTTCTCCAAAAAGAATCCAGATTAACGTTACCAATAGTAAAGAGGTTAGGCGTAAGTCCGCGATGACCGCCAGCGAGGGACAAAAGCGGCCCAACAAATTGAAGAAATACTTGTCGGTGAGCGGGATTAGGCCGAGCGAACAAAAGCCCACGATGAGCAGAACTTTTCGATTTTGCGCCATAGACCACATGGGGCATCTCTAACAAGATGCAGGCGAATGGTCACCAAGGGGAAAAACTATTTAAGGCAATAAGAAATATAGCGCCAACGAAAGCCAGATTTCCCTAACTTAAATCACCAAAGCCCACACCGTAGGCTAGAAGAATCGAGCCTAGACGAAAATGATCTGCTCTCTGAGGTTCTTTTTCCCGTAAAAGTATTAGTGCAAGTTGCGCTGAGGCTACTGTAGGCCTCTCCGTCGCAGGAGAGTTGCACCACCGATCCCGCCGGGCACCGGGTCTCCACCTGGCCACTGCCGGAATTCGATCCGTCGTCGCCCAGTAGATTAGCTTCGCAGCGGCAGATGTATCCACTGCGCTCGGAAGGATTTGAACCAGGCCGACATGCACTGCGGAACCATTCGGCGTAAGCTTGTTCCATCGATAAGCGCTTTTGTAGGGGCACTTTCACGTATTCCTTGGCCATGGCTAGCATTTGGCCTTCCGATTTAAATAGCTTCTTATTCTTCTGAAAGATGAAGCGCCGCTGCTGCGGGGAAGCGCGCAGAATCTTCGTGTATGTCTCGTAGGCGCGCTTAATCTGCGCGCTGCTGAGGGGGGGACTATTGCAGCCAGCCTGAGCAGAAGGGCAGGCAAAAGCAATTCCAAGGACTAAGGCAAGCAGCGTAGCTTTCATCGCGAAGCTCCTAAAAAGTTAAGCCGTAAGTTGATGAAAATTCAAAACGAAATTTACGTGCCGTTTACTAGCATAGGGCTTGGCGCCCTGCAACCAAAGGCTGCGATTTACTTCTCATTCCCGCTCCACGGAAATTCGCTCGATTTCACAGTAACCGCTAACCTTTACGTGGAACAGATAATAGTTAGGGTAATTAGGGCTGCCGTGAACGTAACGAACAAAATAGGTTCCGGCCTCCCTGGATGGCTCCACGAACAAACAAGTGTCTAGTAATGTGTCGCGGCAACTTAATACTTCTTCAAAACCCTCGGCGTAAAGAACACCGCGCACCGCTCTTTCCACCTTTCTCTCGCAGGTTGCGGGATCTATGGCCGCCGCGTTTGCGGAAAGCGAGGAAGCTAAAGCAACAACGCAAATCAAGACAAGCTTATACATCAATCTTTCCCCCTAATTTTTATGGATTGCCTTTTATCAATCACCAGGAGGCAAGTCCAGGAAACCAACGGTCCCCATAAGGAAACACTGTTTCTTTGTTCCTCAGCTAGACCGAAAGCAAGCCATTCCGGCAGTTTGGGGCTGCATTCGCGACTTTTCGAAATGTAGTCAATCGAACCAAAGAACAAGGGGCCACCATCTTTGGCGACCCGGCTAGTTTAGGGCGATTACCCCATAATCATTAAGCATGATAAAGTCTATTTCCGCCCAGGCGGCAAGCGAAAGGTATGAGTGCAAAATCTCCAAACGGTTGGACGAAAGCTCGAAAGCTTGGTCAAAAGAACTCCAAAAAGATGTGGGCATCTCTAGTTACGAAGACGTAAACGATTTCGTTTTTGAGGATTATCCCTGGCTATTAATTGAATCGGTGGCTGATGGCTGGGAAGTTAACGTGGGAGCGATGGAGTACGGCGCGGGCGAATTTTTCTCTGAACCCCAAACCATCGTTAAGTCCGTACGCGGCGGGATTGTTCATTTTTCGTATGGTAGTCCCGAAAGCATAAACAATTGACGCAATGCATTTATTGAACTATAACCTCCTCCACATTCCCAGGAGATCCCCATGTTAGTTCCGTTCCTCTTCGCCTTCTTATCCTCCGCCCAAGCCGCCCCCAAAACCTATGTTTACCATGGCCATATGAGCTACAAACAAACGGGCGATGATAACCGTAAAACCGTATGCCCCAACTCGAAATTCCTAGTGGTAAGAGATGGCGCGAAGCTCGCCCTAATTTTGGACATGAACTGCGTCGGACTGACTCCGTGGAGGATCGAGATCGATTCGAACCTCTACGTTTCCGGCTGGTCAATCCGTAAATCGGAAGGCGGCAGATTCTGCGGCCGCCGGGGAGCGCTTCGTGGCACATTCACCAAATCCAGAATAAAATACAGCGCCACTTGTGAAGAGTTATCCAAGGATTTGCTCGCCACAAAAACCGGCGAGAATAGCTACCACGTGATTTATAAGCACTCTCCCTGGGATACCTATGTTTTCGAGGGTAATTTAACGTTAAGTCCGTAGGTGGTGGCGAAACGGAATCTAGCCTAAGGGGCTCAGTCTAAATCCCTGGCCAATGGCGTGCTCCGCCGGCACAAGCCCATGGCTTTGATGTCTGCGCCTTATATTTCCGCCCACCAAATTCCCGAAGGCTTCTCGTCGCGTGCTGAGTTCGACGAAGCCGTGAACACAGCCGTGGGCCACCTGATTCTCACGAATCCGGAGCAGGAATTCTACATCGTGCAGGAGGGATTTTCCGTATCTGGCTGCACCGAGAACTTTGTCACGATTTTGTTTTACGATGGTTCCACCCGTCAATTCCCGGTGCGAGGCCCAGGCTGTCTTTAATGCGCGCTTTGATTACTCTTCAAGCTTTCGGGGCAACTAACTAAAGCCCCGTTACTTCTTCACAAGTGAGCCGCCTGCTTTGAGAGATTGCCGTGGAGTGCATTCTGAGTTAGACATGCCGGAAATTCACTCCGCAACAAAAGGATTCCCATGCTGCTTAGAATACTCACCCTATCGCTCCTATTTTCGGGACCCGCCCAGGCCGCCAATAATTTCCAGAAATATCTCTACCTGGCGTTTCAGAAAACAGGCACCAACATGAAAAACTGCACCGTAAATTTTCTGAAACTCGAAGGGGATAATTTGACCGTCGAGCTGGTTAGAAAAGTGCCCAGCCTCAATTCATTTCATGACAGGGCATTTTTGGATTTTCTTGCAAAAGCGAACCTGCGCACCCAAAAAACGAACTACGGTGGCCAGGCCGCCGTCATCTATCGGTCGGATATGTCTTTCCGCGGCTTTGGCCCGGGCGATCAGTACAAATGGAGCCGGTATGTGAGCACCGCGATTGTTTCTCAGCAGTCGGGCAAGGTTCTTGAAGCCACCTACAAGGTTTGGTTCAAATCTGGCTTCTTCGGAAAAGTGAACTCCTGGGACCTGACTTGTTACGGCTACTGAGGCCAGTTGTTTTTAACAGGCACCCCAAAATATAGAAAAATCGTTCGACTGAATGAAACCATGGAAAAATTGGAATGCCCCAATTTTCCAGTTCTTTCATGGGATTAACTTGTTTCCCGAAAAGGCACTAAATTCTTGGGCGGGAAGCCTCCAAGAAGTAATGGCGGGGCTGCCAAAAGGATAGCTTCGCGGTACCGCCCTCTTTATTCGGTGTCTGGCGCCTAGCCGGCGTAAAAATAGGTACCCGGCAGGCCAATTCGTTTTCAAATCTTTACAGATTGACCCTATCTTATGGTGGAGGCCATCCAAGTAAAGTCGAACCAAACAGGGCGCTCTACGTATCGAGAATACGGCGGGCTTCCTGGACTAGGGATACTTTAGACTTGGCGGAGCTGGCAAGACTTCGCTGGGTGGAAGTGGTCTCAGCCATTTGATCGAAAGTCAAAACGTGGAGCTATTGTGCCCGAGCGGTGAGGCAAATTAAAGTTAAGATCTGGATTAACGGTTCAGAAATTCAAGTTCGGGATGGTGCATATTCATTTGCTAACTTGAGGTTAGTAGGAGGGGCAGCTTCGTTGCAATCCTCATTGCCTGGTGTTCTATCTATCTCAGGGTCTCTAATATCCGTTGCATTTGCTAGATAAGCGAGTGCCTAAACCCCTACTTTCGCAGATAGCCGAACGCCGAAGAATCCGCCGAAGATCCGCACGGGTTTTTCTTTTGTCCCCGCCATTTCCCCATAATCTGGAAAAATGGAAGTTCGGCTAGAATCTGTCCCCTGGGGACGCCCAAGGCCGTTGGACAGGTGATAGCGATTTTTAGTCCACGCCTCAGGGATTCAGCGCCTCGACCCGGTGCTTGGTCCAAAAGGCGCTGAGACCCGCGCATTTGCCATCTAGGCCGATTTCGTCCCCGTTTTAGGGTTCCAGATGCCTGAGCGTGGCCGAGGCTGCCATATCGCAGAACAATTCCCCTGGTAGACAGCGAAATTATCGCGGCCGAGGTTTTTCCAGCGGTTTGGGCATCAATGGGTGTGTAGATGACCGCAGATCGCTCTGGCGGTAAAATGGAAAGCCAAATGATTACTTACGGAAATAGACGTAAGTGGTTCCGTGAATGAAACTCCCATTGCTATTGTAGTAACGAATCTCTTCCAGCAAATTGCCATCGGCATTCAGGCTGATTCTGCCCTTGCCGGTAACTGGGCCGATTTCGTATTCACCCTCTCCGTTCCAAACAAGAGAGTTCCCTTCCCAGCGAAAGGCTTCTAGGCCAAAGAAAAAGCCCTCTCGCTTTTTTCCATCTACTACAATTGTTTGTGATCGGCT
>JACCDG010072902.1_pt1 | contig 12631 bp, 26 predicted proteins | sample 7442471 | NCBI WGS metagenome assembly JACCDG01 (sample SAMN15323444, study PRJNA562643) | freshwater metagenome | isolation source: river surface water | place: USA:Blue River Watershed | collected 2017-08-17 | reverse complement strand
TAATATAAATATCACAATTTTAGTTCAATTTAATCCATTTATAGGATGAATCTAATTTATACGTTCCTATGTATTTCTGATTCCATTGATTTGGTCCAATTAGTGACATAAATGTGGTACCATCCTGTTTATCATAAAGATGGTAAGATTCACCAATAACAGGTATAAATGAGTATTTTGAGGAGTAAACTAATTCATTATCCCTAACTTCATCTATTAACTTTTGGAACTCATTTTTTAGTTCCTCGTACTTGGAATTAAATTGTTTATTTACCGAATGTATTTGAGATTCTTTCCAACCGCTAACATCCTCCAATTTAATTGCAGGTGCACCGTGATTACTACCATAGGTTAATTCTTTTTGGTAGTATCCCTTTTCTTCACTCCAAACAACTAAATCTGGTTTTTTCTTTTTCATAAAATATGATCCTCTTCGTCTTCGTCAAATTTACCGAAGAGGTCATCACCCTTATAATCGGGGTGGTTTTTGCTCATATAATCAATACCCTCAACCCATCTCCAAGAGATTAAAGCAACGACGATAAACATTATCCCAAAAACTATTACGTAATCCATATTATTTATTTTTTTTGTTATGTGATTTTGGTCTTCCGTCTTCATCCAATAGAACGAAAACTATCTTATCAATTTTAATAATTGATTCTTTTGTATTTTTGTTTCTAACATCACAACATATTGTTACTGATGTTGTTCCAAATTTAACCAAGTCCATCCCAAATTCAATTATATCACCAACCTTTGCGGTTGTAACAAAATCAATCTCAGACATTGCTTTGGTTACGATATTAGGACTACCTAACTGACAAATGGCAAATATTGCCGCCTCCTCATCAATCCACTTTAATAATTGACCGCCAAATAAAGTTCCTCTTGGGTTTAAATCACCTGGTTTAATCAACTTTCTAGTCCTATATATCATTAGTTAAAAATTTTACAATCTTTTCTTTTACTCCACTTTGTTTTATACCTTCATTACTTTTTGGTGTTAGTACGAAATTATCTAACCCCCAATTTTTCCAATCCTCACCATTTTTACCCATATCCAAATCATCAATAGAGACCCAGTGAGTTATCTCATTGTTATCTTTAAGGTACTGAAGTATTTCTAATGACCTAGATTGTTCTAAATCCCATTGACGTGACCATACAAAGTTTTGAGGTACGTCACATTCACCTAAGTTTTTAGTGAAAGCTATCGGTTTCTTTTTGATTCCTTGTGACTCATAATATTCACCCATCTCCTCAACAGAGGCCCATCTTTTCCAATCAGATGAGACAACAATCTCAGCGTTAGTTTCTTCCAATATTTCATTTAAAACATCTATTGCCTTTTTATTGAAGTTATCAAATCTAGCATCCAATTCAAGTGACATAACTGATTGACTTAATTTACGTCCAACCTTTTGTTGTTTCTTGAATCTACCTCCCCATTCTGTTGCTAAACAGATAACTCCATCGTGATCTAAAAATATTACTTTCATTTCTACCTTTTTATGGTGTAAATATAAATAATATTTTTGAATATAGCAATATTATTTATGAATTTTGTTCAATATATTCGTTTTGTGGAGACCAATCACCTTCAGAAATAACCTTTGGTGTATCATTTCTATCAATCATAACCCACTCAGCTTTAACCAAACCCCAAGGTTTGAAATGTTCTAATACGTCCTCAAGCGAGAAACACTTACAACTATAAATATCAAACTGAGCCATTGGTAATTCATAATGGTCCCATATGTGAATTGAAGCGTGTGAGGTTGCTAAAGTTACCGTACCTGTTAAACCTTCATTACCTGGGTAATCAACGTAAACACTGGTAGGTCCACCTACAACTTCCATTTTAACTTTATGAACTAACTGGATAAACCATTCATTTAAAACACTAACTTTGTTCGGAGGGTTAGTGAGCCAAACCTTCATCAAAAGATGTTGGTGATAGGGAACAAATTCTTCTTGCATATATGTATTTTTCTATTACATATATATCGTTGAATTTGTATTTTTCTAAGAATTATTTAAAATAGATTTTAAGTGGAAAGTCGCCAAATACAAACTTAGTAACATCACATAACCACATACTTAAACCGAACCTAAGTCCCGCATATTCTTCCATAACATACCAAGCACCTTCACCATATTCCGGACCTTCTAATCGACCTAAGTGTGTCATCTCTAAGACCTCACAACCATCAAATTCAGTGTCCGATAATGTGACATATACTTCATCTTCTCCTTGGGATAGAATGTCTAAAAAAGTATCGGCACCCATTACCATTTGAAGTTCACCTTTAGTACCTTCCCATTCAGGTAACTCTACGAACCAACCATCTGAATCTTTATAGAATTTAAAGTTTCTCATTTTTATAAAACCATATTATGTGAGTTATTAATATTGCGGAATTTACAAACATAGTTGGGTTATTCATAATCAAATAACCATACCAAACCCACAACACACAAGCCACCGAATTTATTGCTCTTAACTTAAACATCGATTTAAATGTCATCGACAACAATACAACCGCAGTTGCAATCCAACCTAACACATCAACCATTACTATATTTTTTAAAGTTCTTTATAAATTTAGATTCGTACTTCTTTAACTCCTTTGTGTCTAATCCGTTATATAATCCCGTCGACATAAAGGCTTGAATCTCATCATCAATTATTTTCTTATCCTTCACATAACCCATTTTGATGAGTGTCTTTTTTAACTTTTCATAGTGAGTTGGTTTGATTCCTTTTATAAGTTTACTCACATCCTTTTTATAATCTTTATTGGTGAAGTATAAACCGTGAGCTATCTCGTGATATAAAGTTTTTAAGTCTTTACTACTTGCACCAATCAAATACCAATCCGCTTGTCTACCGTCATTCTTTTCCATTGCATCGTTTGAACAATACCAATAGATGTTACTCATAATCGAATCGTACTCAGTGTCTTTACAAAATATATGATGAGCTTGATGAACTATGTTACTTGGTATATTATAACCAGACCAATCTTCTGGATATGTAAACGTTTTCTTTTTCCAAGCGTCTTTATAGAATCTCATATACTCCATCCAAGTAAACGGTTTACCTCTGAATTTTTTATATGGTGACTCGTAGAATTCTTGATATCGACAGAACAACATTGCTCTATCATAATTGTCATCAACCAATACGCAATATATGTTTGGTTTAATTTCTTTTACAACACCCTTAACTAACGGATGATTGATTTTCATAAAATAAGATTTGTAATATCTGTTCCCAATTCCTTGGGGTAGAATCCAACTAGTTTAGGTATTTTTGTGTTGTCACTAAACTCAGTTGTTTTATTGTGCATTTGTACTTCCCATTTTGGTTCGGGTAATTTTTTAACATCAAATAACCAAACACCATTATAAGAACTACTAATATAAAACACTCTTTTTTCGGTATACTCTTGTAATTTATCCCACTTTGACTTTTCAATTAAGAAGTCCTCATAGTCTTCTCCTCTACATTTCAATTCAGCTCTACTATTCTTGGATTTACTAAACACATCTGATGAATCAAATACATCCGTCTTCTCCAAGTCTGGAAAAATTTTCTTCAGGTATTGAAATAGGTCTTCTTCTTTCATACCTTGTAGAATTCTTTTACGTTCTACGAATTTATTGAACATTACAAACAACTCTTTAAAATCTCTCTACACAAATCTTCAGGTATCTTACTTCTCTCATAAGCGTTCGAACGTCCTTGTGTTCCTGTTTTAGAACCCCTCGGTGCTGCAACGTGACAAGGTGAACCATTCTTACACATAGGTTTTGGAGTCCACACATCACTGTTAGTCCATATGTCTGTTGGTTTCATTCTTTCATCACCATATTGACAATAAGTCACAGTGTTTCGTTTGAACTTATCCATAAATGGCATCTTGCGAAGAACACCTCTCGGGTTTTCAATAAACCAATATGTTGGATTGAAATGTTCAATCACTTCGATAGTTTTCTTAACCAACTCAATACCTAAACGTGCGGTATCTGTCTTAGGAATGTAGGCACCTTTACCTCCAGTCCAGTGATGTCCTAAAGCGGCAACACTGAAACCTGTACAAGGTGGGGATGCCCAAATTACGTCGGGTTGAAAAGGGACTTTGGTAACATCAAAATCTAAGATACTAACCGCGTAATGTATTCCCTCAAATGGTGTAAGGTCAGATGAAAATACTTCCATTCCCAACTCTTCGGCAATCTTACCAACAGATCTACTACCTGCAAATAATTCTAGTACCTTCATTAACGTAGGTGTTTGAATTTTTCCCCTAAATTATTGATAAAGTTTTCTTCCTCGATTGTTAGTAAGTCTCTACATTTAGCCAACTTCTCTAAACTTTCCCAAAATATTTGGTCATTGATGTTCGGTCTACGAACTCCATTGTTACCGTTCTTAGTTTCCTGATTTGGTTGGATGTAACCATCCTCAATAAGAATTTCAACTAATCTGTCTCGTTCTCTTTTGCTACAAGAGTCAATAAATTCACTTGGGTCGATGTCTACTTCTGCTGTAAATTCTGGCATAATAATGTTATTTTAATGTTTAATAAAAATATAAGAAAAAAAATTGGAAATAAAAAATTATAGAGAAAAAGATTCTCCACATCCACAGGTGCGGGATGCATTTGGATTCACCCATTCGAACCCTTTACCATTTAAACCACTAGAATATTGTAACTCAGTTCCAACCAAATACAACATTGATTTTCTATCGATTACCACCTTCAACTCAGGTAGAGTAATAACTTCATCTGTTTCGGTTGTTTGGGTATCAAAATCCATAACATAAGAAAGACCACTACAACCACCACCTTTAACCCCTACGCGCAAAAAATGGGTATCATTACTGATACCCTCTTCCATCATAACTTTTTTCAAATGTACTAACGCACTTTCATTAATAGTTATCATAATTAATCTTTATCAATTAACTTACCATCTGGAAAATACTTTTTAAGTATTTCTAGTTTATCTTCGGCATCCACCAATCTTTGTAGAGCAATTTCGCCATCTTTGAAGAAATCATTTGCGGTATGATCTCCAATACCAACTGATTTTTCAGTTAATAATTCTAATGACATAAGTGCCTGTTCTTTTTCTGAAATTGCATTGGCAATTAACGCCTTTACGAGTCTTGACATTTTTTTAATTGTTTTATTTTATTTTATTTAGAAGACTATCCTTCTGTACACCTCCCACTTTAATTTCTTTAGCTGTGTACACTTCTTTCCTAAGTTTAGCTAATTCCCTTTGTTGGAAGTAGCATACTAGTAACAGTACGATTGCCGCACCTTTGGTTATGTTGTCTTGGTTTTTCTTAAAGAATTCTATCATAATTATAAATATTTTAAACTATTAACTCATCTGTGCGCACATTATGTTCATCTAAGATTTCGTATATCTTTTCAAATACCATTTCTAGTACTTCATATTTGTCGACATCTTTATTCTCTAATGACCATTCTAAACCTTTCTTAGTGTTATGCGTTATGTCCCATAACGCCATCGCCATATCAAGTGATTTAACGGCTCTAAGATGTGCCATTCTATCGTCCACATCATTTAAATCAAATTCTATTTTCGCTTTCGCCATAGGTCACTAATTTTTTTACCAGGTTTAATTATTCTACCAGTCTTTTCGTCCATCATCGGTGCTCGATAAATTTCAAAAGCTGTCCATAGTCCTACCACAATTAACAAAATTCCAAACTTTACCATATTGTTTTATTTTAGTGCTTGAACGTATTTTGATTTCCAAAACTGCCACCATTTTCTAGGAACGATTGGTTTACATTCTGAAAATGGGTTATCTCCAAATGCGACTTTATTTAAATACTTAGAAGACAATACATTGAAGAATATTTCGTGGTATTTTTTATCTATGGTTGCAAAATCTGCAGCAACTTCAACATTCAACGTTACAGGACCATCTTCAGTATAAACTATAAACTGTTCTTGTAACCTAACTAAACTACTTGTTTGTAAGTTTATGTAATTTCCATTTCCAATGTGAAAATCTTGAGACATATTACTCTGTTTGGTGATTATAGAATTCCTCGTACTCTTTTTTAAGTTTAGGATATTTGTTTAATATTTCTTCTCTTGTTAATTCGTGTCTACCCGCTTCAACTCTTTCGAGGAATAGTTCGTTTCTAACACTATCCGCAATGTATAATGCCGAATCAGTTTCATTTGAAAACGTAATGTTACCACCTGGGATGTATCCATTGTCGGTTTGACATTTAAGTAATTCTTCTTTTGTTTTCTTCAAGTCATCTAAATTATTTAGATAGTTGACTAATAAACCTGTGAAAGATAATGTGGCAACTACCACATAAAATCTAAGATCTGTTAAAATTTTCATTTCTTTTTGTTTTTAATTAAAATACTTCTTCAGCGATACCTAATACTTCAGCTAACGCCAATCCTATTGCTGCGTTACCGAATTGTTCTTGGAAGAGGAAATAACAGGCACCAATTCTGATGCCTGATTTCACTAAACTTATCCAAAAATGACTGTTTGTTTTTGATTCTTTTTCTTGCATAATTTAATATACGTTTTTTTCTTGAGATTTCAAAATATCATCAACAATTTGTATCCTTTGACCTATCCATCTCATTACATTTACTGTCATTGAATTACCAATAATACCTTTTACGTTAGAATATGATGGTTTCTTTCCATCAATATTGAAATCGAGATAATCGTCTGGAAATCCTTGAAGTCTAAGTAATTCTTTCTCGGTAAATTCTCGGATACCACCCTCATCAACCCAATAATTTGATGTTGATTCCTTACCAAACCCATCGGTTAATGTTTTAGAATATGATTTGGTTATTGTACCTGCGATTCTAATTTGTCCGAGAAGACTTTTGGTACGGTCATCCCTCTCTTTGAGAGTCTCTTTTTTAAATTTCTTAAAGCATCCTTCGTCAAATAGTATTGCTGCAGGGACTCTCCAGTCGGTTCCACGATATCCAACAATGTAGACTCTTTTGCGTCGTTGGGGTACTCCAAAATATTGGGAGTCGAAAACCCTATAAGCGATTGACCGTTTGGTACCTTGAACAATACCTCCCCCTCTGTTGATGTTGTCCGGTCTAAAATCGATACCTGTGAAAGAGGAGATGATGTCACATAAGCCTTCTTTGTGTTTTTTGTCAAAAACACCGTCGACGTTTTCCCATACGTTGTACTTGGGAGATTTTGACTCAAGAATTCCTCCATATTTAATGGCGAGTTGAGCACGTAAGTCATCCATTCCTTTTCTGAGTCCTGAATTTGACCAAGCTTGGCACGGGGTGCCTCCGACGAATACGTCGAAATCTGTTTTTTTGAATTTTTCATCGTCTAATAAATTTAACATATTTGAATAAAATGGAACATCTGGATAAAGATGTTTAAGGACTTTTTGTGGGAAGGATGCAAAGTCACATAGACCTGCACATTCCCAACCAAGTGGCTCCCAAGCGACAGTTGCCGCCTCCATACCACTACATACTGAAAAATACTTCATACGTCTGTAAGTTTAAATTGTTTCGATACAAATGTAGTGATATTTTCGAAAATACGAAAAAAAATTAAAATATTTTTTATAATGTGGTTTAACTAATTGATTATCAGTTATTTAAAAAGTCATATTTCTCTCTTTTCCACTCAATATTTGGGTGTGATTTGAATCTATTGGTTAAAGTTTGGACTGCAGAATCAAATATTTCCACAACAGGTGTATTTGCTTTACCATATTGTTGAACTAAACTACCTTTTCGATATTGTAAGTTGATACGTTTTCTTTTGTGGACCAAAGCGACATAGACATAAAGATTACCATTGGTAAATTGTTTACTCATACAGTTCTTCATATTATACCCTTCCACTCTGAAGTCCTCTTCGGTTGATAAAATCTTTGGTGTGTATATTTCACCATCAATATCAATTTCAGTTTCAATAATATTAACGAAGTCCTCGGGGAATTCGTATCTTAATTTATATCCACGAGCAAGATGTAGTTTAATACCTGACCAGGACTCTAACATATTTTCAAACTCGTGATCATCCTTTGCTTTAAATTTTAATTCAATCTCTCTCGCCTCTAATTGTTCTCTTATTGAAAACAACTTATTAAGATTATAAATTAAAGAGTCCGACCTCAATGTTTCTTTCTCCCAACCATTAATAAGTTTGACCATTGATTTCTTTTCTGCGTCGCTCTTGAGTTGATGTATTTTTTTATTAGGTGGTAAATCGTAACAGTGTTGTTCCCAAACAAACTGTTTCAAATACTCAAGGTAGTTGTCACCAAATAGTTTACAAAGATAATTTAGAGAACTAATGTGAATTGGTTTATCGGACTTTGTGTTCAACTGACTAACCAAGTACTTTGATTTAATCCCATACGAATCAAGTATTGATTGTAGAAATTTATTATCGTTCTTCATCAACCATTTCTTCTTCGGGTACTCATACTTAATATGTTCATAAACACCATCGTGTGATTTAATATCCTTCATATCTAAATGATAGTCAACCAACATATCGTATAATGGATTTACGATACTTTTGTGTTGGTAGTTTTTAGATTTAATGAAGTCACTTTTAAAGTGTGGTTCTATTTTTTTGTAGATGATTCCATTGATGGATTCAATTACTCTATCATACTTAACTCCCCAAAACTTTAATCTCTTTTCTCCTCGATAATATCCATTCTCACTTAGTTCACATAACAACTTAAATGAATTCTTTTTAGTTAAAGATGAAGATTTGAATTGTCTTTCATCTGTTAAATTGTTGTTGTTAAGTTTATAACCAACGACAATGTCTCCAGTTGTGATGTTTAAATTAAATGTATGGGTGAATGTGATTTGTTTCTTATATCCGTATCGTTGATAATCGAAATCAAACGTGCCAACAAATTCAATATTGTTATCGTCAGAATACAATTTCAAATCACATATTGAAACTGAGCCACTTTTACTGTCTACCTTTTTCTGGTTGTGTATTAATAATAAATCCATCTACATAAAATATAGATGGATTTATTTAGTTTGTGTAGTTAAAATTATTCAAATGGTAACCTTATGTCATTGAATATATCCGTCACCCTAACCGTTGGTAATTCTTGAGTAATCTCAACCCCATTTATTTTAACGGGAACCTTCTTCTTTTCTTTCCAGTTAAGTGTTCCCCATCTTGAATATAGTTCTATTTTTTGTGACAATAATAATAAACCATCTTCAAATATCGGTGGTGGTGATGCGTTACAGAATGATCTTTGTTGGATACATCTACCTGATTGAATATCAAACTCACAGGTCACTCTATCCATACCACTTTTATTTCTTAACGACACTATAATTGATTTATCCTTGTCTGAATATGTGGCAACACAGTGATGCATAAACGCACCTTCTTCAATATAATCTTCCTCCCTCTTTAGAACATATGGGTATAAGGTGTGTAATGATGTATCGTTTTCCAAACACTCTAATGGTTTCTCTAAATCTTCCAAAACCTTCTCATCGAATTGATATTCAATCACCCATCCCTTTTTAATTGCTCCCATCATTTTGGTTAGTTCCCTGTGTTCAGTGTTGAACTCATCCATAGTTTTAGATTTCAAATAGATAGATGGGTCGTATTCTCTAATCCTCTCAATCATTCTTATATGGTCATCAACTAATTGAATAAATCGTTCTGATAGTACACTATTTGAATCCATATAGTTAAACGAATTAACTATCCTTATAAGATTTTCCTTTTCAACATCTTTTAAACCATACACCTTATTCTTTTCTCTCACCATTACCGCTTTAACTCCGATATCATTATAATCTCTTATACCAAATTTACGGGTCGACTTTTCAAATACCATTGGGTTTATGTTTCCGATGTACTTTGCATAGTCACTATCAAAATAATGGATAAACTTACACAAACCGTAAATGTCGATGTTAGGATACTCGTGTAAAATTTTAATAGTTGCTTTAGTTTTAATACCTAACATATCTAAAACGGATGCAACCAATTTCCTATCATTCTTCTTTAAGAACTTCTCAGTTGGGTATAATTTTGTTAAAAGGTAATCGTAATGACCGTTGGGTACTTTAATCTTTTTCTTTTTAACGAAAGCGTTCATCACATCGTTAATAAAATTTTCTTGATTTGATGCGTAAGAGACACATCCCAACTCAACTTCTAAAGATTCCTGGATTTTACGTGTAAACAATGTATCGTCAAAATTATTTTGATAATCATTATATAATCTTGAATATGAATTTATTCCTTTTGTTTTAATCGTTAGGAATGATGTGTTCTGAATTAAATTATGTAACGATTGAAATGCATTTGTTCTGAATACTTGTGAACTTTGTTTACCTCTACTGGTTTTAGTTAGGGTTGTAAAATTACCCGTGACTAAATTAAAAGTTACTGATTGAACCATATAACTTTTCTTAAAGTAGATACAGTTATATCCTCTATGTTTATCTTGACGATAAAGTTTAATTGTAACTTTATCTCCGTGTCTTCTGATTGATCTCTCGATTGTGGTTACAGTTATTTCTGATAGGGGTCTACCGTAGTGACTCTTAATATGTCTGTCTTTTGTTGTTTGAAACGAACAATCACCTAACTTATTTTTCTTTACATAATAAGTCAATCGAAAGTTTTCTTGCACCGATTCAGTTGTTGCTGCGTAAAATATTTTCTTTTTCTTCTTTTCAGGTAAAGAAACTATCTTACCAACAGGTTTTAAAGTGTTGAGTAATTGGTTAATTTTTGTTTTTGGTGTATCCCAATCAAAGTCCAAACTATCTAAATCGTCATTCATCGATTTAGATAATTCCTTTTTCTCGTCTAACCTACAATAATCCTTAAATGGGGTTATTGTTGCATACTGAAATCTTTCTGTTAAAATATCTTCCATCTCTCCAAGTTTAGGGTACAAATATAGTAAAAAAAGTTAGAATATACGTATTTATATAAAAAAATATATTATGGCGAAAGCAAAAGGTTCATCGACATCTCAAAAGGTTTCTTTTGGTAAAAAAGGTAAAGGTAAATTTAAGAAATCTTACGGTCCAAAAGCCCAAAAACCAAAGAGATACAGAGGTCAAGGTCGTTAATTTAAACGACCTCCACCCCTAAATGATTTAAAATATCTAGGTTCATTTATTGAGCTAATTTTTACTCCCTCGTATCTATTAGCCGCGTGAACAAAATAGGTGTTGCCTATATATGTTCCACAATGCCATCCGCTCGGGGATTGTTTACTCCTAAAAAACAATAGGTCCCCAACCTCTAAACTATCCCTTCTAATTCTACCCGTTTGATTCCATTGTTTATAACAAACGTTCTCAAGTTGTTTTGAATAGACATCTTGATATAATCTTTTGTTAAATTGGGAACAATCAATCCCTCTTTCTGTTTTACCACCCAATTTATATGGTTTACCTAACCATTTTAAAATAAATTTATTTAGTGTGGTGTCCTGGGTAAAAACCCCATCGTCAAATTTATCGACGGCCGTTTGCCCTGATGCGGTTAATACCGACAGGGTCAAAATTGTTAAAAATAAAATTCTCATAATAATCCTAATAAAATGTACGATAGTTTGTAACCTGTAAACGCACCAAGCGCAGACGGAATTGGAAATACTATCATCTTCCCAAGATCTGTAATGTATTTTGGTCGGTTAACGATTCGACCCATAAAAAAGTAATAAATGATGTAACCTAATAAAACTGCAATATCTGTCCTTGTTGCGATAAACACAACTAAGGTTGCACCGATAAACCCAAAGGTAAAGTTATCTCTAACACCTTCCCAGATTTCAATCCAGGTGGCATCCTTCCACTCCTTATATATTTTTTTGGATTTATTTCTCATTATCAAACCTCCCCAACTCTTGTTGCAAAAGTTGTATCCTTAATTTTTCTTTTGGTGTAATAACTTTCTTTGATTTTAATTCTAAAATCTCTTTAACAATTTTTTCTTTATCGTTCATATCTAACATTTTTAAGTGACCAAAGTTTTTTAATTTCGGTCCGTTTATAAAATTATCCATAAATCTACCTTCTTCGACATTTAATAACTTCTCGATTACAGAATAGTTTGTAACTAACTCGTCACCCTTTTCAATGTCACAGATAGAATATAAATAAAAAATATTATTAGTTAACCTTATCTCACAATTTGGTTCACTACTGTGGTTACAAAACCTACCCAATTCTTCTTCCCAATAACCATTAGGTAGTTTTCTACCAATTTTATTTTCATAATTGGTTATGTACTCACCTATTTTAGTATTTTTTGGTATGTCATTATTAACAAACACCCCAAATCCTTTATCTTTAGTTTTAATAATGGTATACATCATTAATTAGATAACGGAGCCTTTATCGGTGGATGTGATTGATAGTTTTCTAATATCACATCTTGATTACCAAATGAAAATATACCATCCCTTACGTGTACGGTTGGTAGATTAAACGGTTCTCTATTTATTTGTTCTTTTGCTTGTTCAATGTGGTTCTTATATAAGTGTACGTCACCTAAATTACCAATCAATTCATCTGGTACCAT
>JACCDG012014937.1_pt1 | contig 12633 bp, 12 predicted proteins | sample 7442471 | NCBI WGS metagenome assembly JACCDG01 (sample SAMN15323444, study PRJNA562643) | freshwater metagenome | isolation source: river surface water | place: USA:Blue River Watershed | collected 2017-08-17 | reverse complement strand
GCTTGCGTGACAGGCGCAAAGGTTTTGCGATGAAACGGTGTGGCCCCTAAAGTTTGTAGCGCCTTCAGATGAACCGCAGTGCCATAACCTTTGTGAGCATCAAAGCCATACTCAGGGTACTGGCGGTGCATTTCTTCGCACATGCGGTCGCGGTGCACCTTGGCCAAAATTGAAGCAGCTGAAATTTCTTGCACTTTTTCGTCGCCCTTCACAATGGCTTCTGCGCGCACGTCCAAGATGGGTAACCGGTTGCCATCCACATACACCAAGGTGGGCTTCAATCTCAAAGCCTCCACAGCCCTTTGCATGGCAAGCATCGTTGCTTGCAAAATATTCAGTGCATCGATCTCTTCAACACTGGCTTCGGCAATGGCAAAACACAAAGCTTTTGCGCGAATTTCGTCAAACAAACGGTCCCGTGTTTTGGCGGTTAATTTCTTGGAGTCAGCCAAACCTTTGATGGGCTTGAGATCATCCAAAATGACAGCGGCAGCAACCACAGGACCAGCCAAAGGACCACGCCCGGCCTCGTCTACCCCAGCTAACAAACCGGGGGCATCCCAAGCCAAGCTCACTTGCTCAGGCTTTGACAAGCGTTTGGATCGCATGGGCGCACAAGCTAGGGGTATCGCGCAACAAAGACGCGTGCATGGTTTCAAAACGGCCCACCAAGGCTTTGGCCTTTTCGGGCGAACGCAGCCAGTCTAAAACAGCTGCTGACATGTTGGCGGGTGTGGCTTGGTCTTGCAAGAGTTCAGGCACACAAAATTCCTGCGCCAAGATATTGGGCAAACCCACCCAAGGCTGCAGTTTTTTGTGCTTCATCATTTGCCAACTGAGCCAGTTCATGTTGTAAGCAATGACCATGGGTTTTTTGAACAATGCCGCTTCGAGTGTGGCGGTGCCGCTGGCAATGAGGGTGACATCACAGGCTGCCAACGCAGCATGAGATTGACCCTTCAAAATTTGCACTTGGCTTGCGCCAACTTTGTCCCGAATGCTTTCGATGCGCGCCATCATGGAGGGCATGGCAGGCAATACAAACTGCAAATTGGGCTGTTGTTGACTGAGCAACAGGGCCGCTTGAAAAAATCGTTCGGCCAAATACGTGATTTCAGATTCACGACTACCCGGAAGCATTGCCACAACGGGACGGTCTGGATCTAGCTTCAAATCGTGGCGGGCTTTAAGCGTGTCCACATGCATGGGAATGGCTTGCGCCAAAGGATGCCCCACATACGTGGCTGGAATGCCGTGTGCATGGAGCAATTCGGTTTCAAACGGAAAAATACAAAGCACATGGTCGACGCTTTGCTTGATTTTTTCAATGCGCTCTGCGCGCCATGCCCAAATGGAAGGACATACATAGTGCACCGTCGGAATGCCCGCTTGTTTGAGATCTCGTTCCAAGTCAAGGTTGAAATCGGGCGCATCCACACCCACAAATACCTGAGGCGAATTTGAAAGAAGTTGCTCTTTGAACTGTTTGCGAATGCCCACAATTTCTCGGTAGTGGCGCAACACTTCAACATAACCACGCACGGCCAATTTGTCGGATGACCACAGGGCGTTAAATCCTTGCGCTTGCATGCGCGGGCCGCCAATGCCATACAAATTGGCGTTTGGCCATTGGGCGCGAATGCCCTGCATCATCAAACCCGCCAACAAATCGCCTGAGGTTTCGCCAGCCACCATGGCCATGGAAAAAGCCCCATCAGGGGCTTTTGAAAGCGATGAGCTAGCAGCTGCTTGCACCACTTATCTCACAATGCCGCGCTCGGGCGACGTGCCTTGCAGGAAGCCGAGCATCATGTCGACATCGTCTTTGGCTTCAGGGTACTTGAGCGTGAGCAACTCAATTTCAGATTGGGCTTGTGCCAAGGTGAGTTGCTGACGATACAAGCTTTTGTGCATGGCCTTCACAGCCGCAATTCTTTCGGGTGAAAAACCGCGGCGGCGCAAACCTTCAAAGTTCATGGAGCGGGCTTGAGCAGGTTGACCTTGCGCCATGACAAATGGCGGCAAATCTGCAAACAGCAAAGAATGCATGGCTGTGAAGCTGTGTGCTCCCAATCGGCAAAATTGGTGAACCACTGTAAAGCCGCCCAAGATCACCCAATCGCCCACGTGCACATGTCCGGCCAACTGAGAACTGTTGGCAAAGATGGTGTGATTGCCAACGCGACAATCGTGTGCCAGGTGAACATAGGCCATGATCCAATTGTCGTTGCCCAGTTGGGTTACGCCTGTATCGCCTGGCGAGCCAATGTTGAAGGTGCAAAACTCGCGAATGGTATTGCGATCGCCAATGACCAATTGGCAAGGCTCGCCGGCGTATTTCTTGTCTTGCGGCACTGCGCCCAAAGAATTGAACTGAAAAATCTTGTTGTCTTTGCCAATGGTGGTGTGTCCCTCAATGACGCAATGGCTGGCCACTGTGGTGCCGGAATCGATGCGAACATGGGGGCCAATGACCGTGTAAGGTCCTACCGTGACGCTGCTGTCAAGCTGGGCAGCCGGGTCGACAATGGCAGTTGAATGAATGCGGGTCATAAACTTCCAGCGTTGACTGTTTAGGCAATCTTGCGCATGGTGCACATGAGTTCGGCCTCTACCGCAATTTCATCGCCCACTTTGGCACGTGCCTTGAATTTAAAAATACCTGATTTCATTCGATCCAATTCAACTTCCAAAATGAGCTGATCGCCAGGCTCTACTGGCCTTTTGAAGCGCGCGCCATCAATGCCCGCAAAGTAATAAACCGTTTTTTCATCCGGTGTTTCACCCAAAGTGTCAAATGCCAACAAGGCGGCAGCTTGAGCCAAGGCCTCCAGCATGAGCACACCGGGCATGACAGGCCGAGAAGGAAAATGGCCCGTGAAAAAAGGCTCATTGACGGAGACATTTTTCAAAGCCTTGATGCGCACGCCTTTTTCAATTTCCAAGACACGGTCCACCAACAAAATGGGGTAGCGGTGCGGCAACTGTTTGAGAATTTGGTAAATGTCCATCATGATTTAAGTTCCTGAAAGGGGGAGCTGAAGGCGCTGCGCCTCCAAGGCTTTAAGTCGATCACGCAGCTTGTGCAATTGCTTCAAGCTGGCTGCGTTTTTTTCCCAAGTGGCATTCTCATCGATGGGAAAAAGTCCGGTGTACTGACCCGGCTTAGAAATAGAACGTGTGACCACCGTAGCGGCAGAAATATGCACACCATCGGCCAAGGCAAGATGGCCCAACACAATGGCGCCACCGCCCACCGTGCAATGTGCACCAATGCGCGCGCTGCCCGCCACACCCACGCAACCCGCCATGGCGGTATGCTTGCCAATGTGCACGTTGTGGCCAATTTGAATGAGGTTATCGAGTTTGACGCCATCTTCAATGATGGTGTCTTGCAAGGCACCGCGGTCGATGCATGTGTTGGCACCGATTTCAACATCGTTGCCAATTTTGACAGCACCCAACTGCTCTATTTTTTCCCACTCACCTTGGTGCAAGGCAAAACCAAAACCATCTGCCCCGATCACAACGCCAGAGTGCACGATGCAGCGCTGGCCTATTTCACATGACTCGCCCAAGGTCACTCTGGATTTGAGTTGGGTATGAGCGCCCACCTTCGCAAATCTCTCCACGATGCACAAGGGGCCAATGATGGCGGTGTCGGCAATTTCGGCCTGAGGATCAATGACCGCGCTTGGGTGAATTCGGGCTCCGACCGATGGCGCAGTTTGTTTTTTCCAAAATTGGGTGAGTTTGGCGAAATAGTGATACGGGTCTTCCGTCACGATACAAGCACCCCGTGAAAGCGCCAATTCTTTGAACTGCGGCGTGACGATCACACAGGCAGCTTGTGACTGCAACAAATGGGCCTGATACTTAGGATGACTGAGAAAGCTCAAGTCACCTGTACCCGCCGTTTCTAACGGAGACAGTTTGTGAATGGAAGTTTGGGGACTGCCATGAAGTACGCCGCCTAAAGCCTTAACGATGTCGCCAAGCTGCAGCACAACACGAGTCCGTTCTCTGTGTGCAGGCGATTATCTGCCAGCAGATGAATTGAGAGCCCTGATGACTTTGTCAGTGATGTCGTGCTTGGGGTTGATGTAAACGGCTTCTTGAAAAATCACATCGTACTTTTCAGCTTCGGCCACTTGTTTGACCGCACGATTGGCGCGCTCGATCACCACTTGCTGCTCTTCATTTTTTCGGGTGTTGAGGTCTTCTTGAAATTCTCGGCGCTTGCGCTGAAAGTCACGGTCTTGGTCCATCAGCTGCTTTTGACGCAAATTGCGCTGTGTTTCAGACAAAGTGGGGGCTTCCCGCTCAAATTTGTCAGAAGCCGTTTTGATGTTGTTGCCCAGGTCGACCAATTCTTTTTCGCGTTTGGAGAATTCTTGTTCCAATTTGACTTGTGCAGATTTGGCTGTGTTGGCCTCGCGGAAGATGCGATCGGTGTTGACAAAACCGATTTTGAATTCCTGAGCGCTGACCATCGAGGAAGTCAGTGCCCCGAAAGCCAACAAACAAACTTGTGAGAAATGAAGAAGTGTTTTCATTAAAATGACGTTCCGATTTGGAATTGCAATCTCTGGATTTTATCCGTATCCTGGCGCTTCATAGGCAAAGCATAAGAAAAGCGCAAGGGACCCATTGGCGAAATCCAGCTCAGGCCAATACCCACTGAGGATCGAAGTTCGCTCAAACTGATTTTTTCGCTCTCGGCGAAGGCCTTGCCTGCGTCGGCAAAGGCAAAAAGTCGCAAAGTTCGGTCATTGCCTGCACCGGGAAAGGGAGCGAGGACCTCCGCGTTAAAGACAACTTTCTTAGCCCCCCCCAAAAACAGTGTATTGGAGCTGTTAGAAGGGCCCAATGAAGACTGCTGGAAACCTCGAACACTGCCCAAGCCACCCACAAAGTAGTTTTTGAACAGCGGATACGGGCGGTTGGACAAACCTTGCCCGTAACCGATGTCGGCATTCAACGCCAATGTGTACTTTTTAGTTATAGGGGTGTACTGTTGAATTTGATAATTGGTCCGGATGTAGCGCGCATCCCCCGCCATACTCAAGTCAGAGTTAAATCGCTGCAAAACCCCTTTGGAAGGCACCAAAGCGCTGTCGCGACCATCTCTGGCCCAGCCAACAGTGAGGGGCAAAGATGTGCTGGTGTAGCCAAATTGCTGCATGTACTCCACATATGCATTGGGTAAGTTGGTGCCTGGACGAATAGAGGTTTGCTCCAAATTGGCACCAAAGAAAACCCTGTCGATTTCACTGAAGGGCACGCCAAAACGCATGCCTGCACCTGAGCTGACCAAGCTGTAGGCATTCAAATCTCCCAAATAGGGCCTTGAGGTGCGGTGGAAAAGATCGATGGTTCGTGAAATACCATCTGGCGTGTAATAGGGATCGGTTGTACTGACCACAATGGTTCGGTTGAACCGGCTCGTGTTGATTTCAGTGGCCAAGTAATTGCCAGATCCAAACGCATTTTCTTGACGGATGCCAAAGTTCAAAGCAATTTTTTCTGTGGAAGAAAAACCAGCGCCCAAAGAAACACTGCCCGTGGGCTTTTCGACCACACTGATGATGAGGTCAACTTGATCAGAGGTGGCGGGTACTTCTTGGGTTTCAATGTTGACTTCCGTGAAGAAGCCCAAACGATCGACACGGTCGCGCGACAACTTGATTTTGTCGCCGTCGTACCAAGCCGATTCAAGTTGTCTGAATTCTCGGCGAATCACTTCGTCTCGGGTCCGGTTGTTGCCCGTCACATTGATGCGCCTGACATATGCGCGACGCGAAGGCTCTGCCACCAGCACGAAAGTCACGCGATTGTTGAGCCTGTCTATTTCAGGACGAACATCAATGCGCGCAAATGCAAAACCAAATTTACCAAAGTAATCTGAAAAGACTTTGGTGGTTTCGGCCACTGTTTCTGCGTTGTAGGGCTGCCCCACACCAATTTTGACAATGGCTTTGAATTCATCTTCCTTGCCCAGGTAGTTGCCTTCTAGCTTGACACCAGACACCACAAATCGCTCACCCTCCGTCACATTGATGGCGATAGAAATGTCTTGCTTATCTGGGGAAATGGCCACTTGGGTGGAATCAACTCGGAATTCAAGATAGCCACGGCTGAGGTAATACGAGCGCAGTGTTTCCAGGTCGGCATTGAGCTTGGTTCGAGAATATCGGTCGGATTTGGTATACCAACTCAGCCACCCACCGACATCCAAATTGAACTGTTCTTTCAGCGTTTTTTCTGAAAAATTTTGACTGCCGATGATGCGAATTTCTTTGATTTTGGAAGGTCCGCCTTCTGTGATTGTGAAGGTCAGTTTGACGCGATTTCGTTCAACCGGCGTGACAGTGGTCACCACCTCTGCGCCATACAAGCTGCGCGTGATGTACTGGCGTTTTAACTCTTGCTCGGCTTTGTCTGCCAAGGCTTTGTCAAATGGGCGCCCTTCGGCCAGGCCCACCTCTTTCAAGGCCTTCACCAAGACGTCTTTGTCAAACTCCTTCAAGCCCAGCCACTCGATTTGTGAAATGGAAGGACGTTCCTCCACAATGACCACCAACACATCGCCTTGAGTCTCTAGCCTCACGTCCTTGAACAAACCCAATCCAAACAATGCGCGAATGGCAGCCGCGCCCGACTCGTCGTTGTAGAGATCGCCAATGCGAAATGGCAGAGACGCAAAAACGGTTCCAGACTCCACACGTTGGAGGCCCTCGACCCGAATGTCTTTCAACTTAAAAGGTTCAACGGCCCATGCAGACAGGCTGACCATGGCTGATGCAACAACCACGAACAAGTGATGCAAGCGAAATCGATTGGAAAGAAAGTTCATGCGTTTGAATTAAGTAAAGAGTCTCGTCAAGTCGTTGAAAAACGCCAAGACCATGATGAAAACCAACAGGGCCAAACCGACTTTTTGCAAACCTCGCTGCCAAGCAACGGATACCGGTTTGCCAGTCAAAGACTCCCAAAGATAATACATCAGGTGCCCGCCATCCAACATGGGCAATGGCAGGAGATTGAGCAGGCCCAAGCTGACACTGATCAAAGCCAAAAAAGTCAAGTAGGAGGGCAAGCCCCTTTGGGCGGACTGTCCCGCCTGCTCTGCAATGGTCAAAGGGCCACTGAGGTGCTTCGAAGAGGCCTCTCCCGTGAGCATTTGACCAATGAGCTGACCGGTTAAAACTGTAATTTGCGTCACCTGACCATAGCCTCTGGCCAAGCCCTCCCAAAGGCCTGCGCTCACCCACTCTGTGTCCGAAGGCACACCCACTACGGCGCCAATTCGCCTGACCGCACTGGATTCTGGCTGGCCAGGCTGCGCGGTGAGCAGGGGCTTGACTGCCAGAGACAAGCGCTGACCTTGCCGATCAATTTCCCAAACGGCTGAACTTACAGACCCGCCAGCAGCTTCAGCAGCTTCTGGTGCTGAAACCCTCTCCCCCCGAATCAAAGCCCTTAAGTGCTGAGCATCTCTGACCTCCTGATCGCCCACTTTCAAAACCAGGTCACCAGTCTTGAGGCCTGCTATGTCGGCTGCAGCACCCGCCTCTACTTTGCCAATGACGGGCAAAACCTTGGGGTGCCCCCACCAAGCAACCGCACTGAACAACACCACCGCCAACAACAGATTGGCCAGTGGGCCTGCGGCAACGATGGCGGCACGGACTTTCAAACTGCGTTGATCGAAAGCCAAGGCCATTTGATCGGCTGGCACCGACGCTTCTCGGCTATCTAGCATTTGAACAAAACCACCCAAAGGCAATGCACCAATGACAAACTCGGTGTTTTGCCCCTCCCTGGGATGCTTGGCGCGCCAGCGGTAAATGGTTTTGCCAAACCCAATTGAAAAAACCAAGACCGGCACCTTGAAGGCAACAGCCATTCGGTAATGACCATACTCATGCACCGCAATCAAGAGGGTGAGGGCAAATAGGAAAGAAAGAAGCGTTAGCACGGTCAAAAATCAAATGCGGCAAGCACGCGCTGCTGCCGATGCAATGGCGCGACTCTGCGCATCCAGCGCAAGCAAATCAGACAAACTCTGAGGCGCAGGCGGTTGCACTTTGCTCAAAGTTTCTGTGTTCACTTGGTGAATTTGATCAAACCTGATTTGCTTGTTCAAAAATGCTTCAACCGCAATTTCGTTGGCCGCATTGAGCACTGCGCAGGTGCCCGAGGCGGCGCTCAAAGATTGCCAAGCCAATTTGAGGCCCGGAAACCTGTCTGGGTGACCGTAGTCGTCAATGGCCTCAAAAGTCATGGGCTTGAGATTGTGAAAATCAAGTGTTTGGGCGCCTGAGGTGATGCGCTCTGGCCAACTCAATCCATAGGCAATGGGCACGCGCATGTCGGGTGTGCCCAACTGGGCCACGATGGAAGTATCTTTGTACTTCACCATGGAGTGAATCACGCTTTGTGGGTGAATGACCACCGACAATTGCGATGGTGCGACACCAAACAAATAACGCGCCTCAATGACCTCCAAGGCCTTGTTCATCATGGTGGCTGAATCGACTGAAATTTTGCGACCCATGACCCAATTGGGATGGGCACAAGCTTCTTCAGGCGTGACGTTTTTCAAGGTGCTCACATCGCGTGCTCTGAAAGGCCCACCAGAAGCTGTCAAAATAATTTGATCAATTCGATCGGCCCAAGTGGCTGGGTTTTCGGGCAGCGATTGAAATACGGCCGAATGCTCGCTGTCGATGGGCAAGAGTACTGCACCACCTTTTTTGACCGCATTTAAAAAAACCTCACCGCCCACGACCAAGGCTTCTTTGTTGGCCAGCAACAAACGCTTGCCTGCATGGGCCGCCGCCAGGCAAGGCGATAAGCCCGCGGCACCCACAATGGCCGCCATGACGGCATGCACTTCTTCATGAGCAGAAACCCAGTCAAGGGCCTCAGGCCCCCAGCGCACCTCTACTGGCAAACCTTCGGCTTTGACGCGCTGTGCCAATAAGCGGCCGGCATCTTCTTGCGCCATGACGGCATATTGGGGCTTGAACTTGGCGCACTGAGCCAAAATCAAATCGACCTGCTTTGAGGCGGTGAGGGCAAACACCTGAAAGCGGTCTAAGTGATTGGACAACACATCCAAAGTGTTGGTCCCGATAGAACCCGTAGAACCCAGAATGGTGATGTTTTGTTTCATAGGGCAAGTCACCTGTTTTAAACTTTTGGCCAATTAAATTTTGGGCCAATGCAGCAGCATCATGGCAATGGGCAAGGCTGGCAGCAAAGCGTCGAGTCGATCCAATACGCCGCCATGTCCGGGCAGCAAATTGGAACTGTCTTTGACGCCCGCACTGCGCTTGACCAAAGATTCAACCAAATCGCCCACCACACTCATGGCCGTTAAAAAAATCAAACTCAATGCCGCTAAAAGATAGCCGTGCGAGATCATTTGGGTGAAAAAACTGATGCCTGGCCACTGGTAAGTTTGCTCTAGGTGCATCCAGCCCAGGGCCACCGCAAAGACCCCCAACAAACCCCCGATAGCGCCTTCCCAGCTTTTGCCAGGACTGACTGTTGGGGCCAGTTTTTGGCGGATGATTTTGCCACCCAGCGCTCGGCCAAAGAAATAGGCAAAAATATCAGCGGCCCAAACCACACAAAAAATGGACAACAAGAGTTGCACACTGGCTGTGCGGGCTTGTGCCATGGCCAGCCAAGCAAGGCTTAAGAGAATCACGCCCAAAAACCATCGCCATTGGCGTGGCCACAATGACCAGCCTTGAACTCCGCGCATGAGCATCCAGGCTGTGATGCCCACCCAAGCAGATCCTGCCAAAGACCAAAGCCATGTGCTTGTTTGGGTGGTCCAACCTGCCCACCAAGCCAAGCAGCACAAGGCCGCGCAAGCAAAACCAGAAAATACAGCTTGAAGGCGGCTCAAGCCGTTCATGTTGGCCCACTCCCATGCACCTGCAGCGATGAGCAGGATGGACAACACTAAAAAGGCTTGGGGGGAGTCTGCAAAAAGGGCTGGCAACAAGACAGCCAACAAGGCAAGTGCGGTGATGATCCGTTGCTTAAGCATCTAATCAACCCGTGACCGTGAAGGAGGAGTTGATTCGATGCATGTCGCCAGATACATCGGCCATCAAACGGCCATGATTTCTTGTTCTTTGCCGGCAATCAACTGATCGATTTCAGCAATGTGTTTGTCTGTGACTTTTTGCACTTCTGCCTCTGAACGTTTTTGTTCATCTTCAGAAGCCAGTTTTTCTTTCACCAATTTTTTGACCGATTCATTGGCGTCGCGGCGCAAATTGCGAACTGCAATTTTGGCGTTCTCGCCTTCAGTGCGAACCAACTTGGTCATTTCGCGGCGGCGCTCTTCGCTCATGGGGGGCATGGGCACTCGAATGAGATCACCCATGGAAGCAGGGTTCAAACCCAAATCGCTTTCGCGAATGGCTTTTTCAATTTTGGCCGCCATGTTTTTCTCCCATGGCTGGACGCTGATGGTGCGAGAGTCGATGAGCGACACATTGGCCACTTGAGACAAGGGCACTGTGGAGCCGTAATAGTCGACTTGGATAGTGTCCAAAATGGCCGGATTGGCTCGGCCAGTGCGAATTTTGGTGAGGTTGTTTTTGAACGCCGCAATGGATTGATCCATTTTGTTGTGCGTGGTTTTCTTGATGTCTTCTAAGCTCATGAGATTCTCCGGGGCCTAATGATTCAGGATCAGATTCAGTGGCGGGGTCAAGAATTAGACGTAGACCAAAGTGCCCTCGTCTTCACCCATGACCACACGCTTGAATGCGCCATGTTTGAAAATAGAGAACACTTTGACGGGCAGTTTTTGGTCGCGGCACAGCGCAAAGGCTGTGGCGTCCATGATGCCCAGGTTTTCTGAGATGGCTTGATCAAAGGAGATCTTGCTGTAACGCGTGGCGTTGGGATCTTTTTTAGGATCGGCGGAATAAACACCGTCTACCTTGGTGGCTTTGAGCACCAACTCGGCACCAATTTCGGCACCCCGCAAAGCAGCGGCAGTGTCGGTGGTGAAGAAAGGGTTGCCGGTACCAGCTGCAAAAATAACCACCTTGCCCTCTTCAAGGTACTGAAGGGCTTTGGGACGAACATAGGGCTCTACCACTTGTTCAATGGCAATGGCCGACATGACGCGGGCTGTGAGACCTGCTTTGTCCATGGAATCGGCCAGGGCCAAAGAATTCATGACGGTGGCCAACATGCCCATGTAGTCGGCAGTGGCGCGGTCCATGCCGACAGCGCCGCCAGCCACACCCCTGAAAATGTTGCCGCCGCCAATGACCACGGCCACTTGCACACCCAGTCGGGTGACTTCTGCAATTTCTTCCACCATGCGAACAATGGTGGCGCGATTGATACCGAACTGATCGTCGCCCATCAACGCCTCGCCTGACAGCTTGAGCAAAATACGCTTGTGGGCTGGTTTGGCGATGGTCATTCAGGGCTCCTCATAAAGACAGATTGAAGTTTAGCGTTGAATCGCCCTTTCGGGCGACCCTGTTTACCCGGGTTTTAGCCCGATGGCAGCAAAAGGCCAGCTTATTAACCGGCGTTTTGAGCGGCAGCCACTTGAGCAGCCACTTCGGCTGCAAAGTCGTCGACCTTCTTCTCAATGCCCTCGCCCACCACGTACAAAGTGAAGGCTTTGACTTGGGTGGCTTCGGCTTTGAGCATTTGCTCAACAGTTTGCTTGTCGTTTTTCACGAAAGTTTGGTTGTTCAAAGACACTTCTTTGAGGTACTTCTGAACAGAACCTTCGATCATTTTGGCAGCGATGTCGGCAGGCTTGCCAGACTCGGCAGCCTTGGCTGTAGCAACTGAGCGCTCTTTTTCGATCAGGTCAGCAGGGACATCGTTGCTGGTCAAAGCCACAGGCTTCATAGCGGCAACGTGCATGGCAACGTCTTTGGCGGCTGTGTCTTTACCTTCGTACTCGACCAACACACCAATGCGGGTGCCGTGCAAGTAGGTTGCAATTTGGGCGCCACCGGCCACGCGCTTGAAGCGACGGAAGCTCATGTTCTCGCCAATCTTGCCGATCAGGCCTTTGCGAACTTCTTCCAATGTAGGACCGAAGCCGTCTTGGCTGTAAGGCAACTCGCCCAAAGCAGCCACATCGGCTGGGTTGTTCAAAGCGGCCAACTTGGCAGCGGCATTGGCCAAGGCCAAGAAGCTGTCGTTTTTGGTCACGAAGTCGGTTTCGCAGTTGACTTCAAGCATGGCGCCCGTGTTGCCTTCTGTGTAGGCAACGATCACGCCTTCGGCGGTCACGCGCGCAGCGGCCTTGCCAGCTTTGCTGCCCAATTTCACGCGCAACAATTCTTCAGCTTTGGCCATGTCGCCATCGGCTTCGGTCAGAGCTTTTTTGCATTCCATCATGGGGGCATCGGTTTTAGCGTGCAGTTCAGCGACCATGCTTGCGGTAATAGCAGCCATTTGATTTCTCCGTTTCGTCTTCGAATTAAGGTTCGAACTAAATAAAAATTGATAAAAACTCAGTGAGACTCAGGTTAAAAAAAAAGGGGCAAGAAGCCCCTTTTCTCCGGTTGAGCGGGCATTAAGCAGAGGCTTCTTGCACTTCAACGAATTCGTCTTCGGCTT
>JACCDG010588139.1_pt1 | contig 12636 bp, 15 predicted proteins | sample 7442471 | NCBI WGS metagenome assembly JACCDG01 (sample SAMN15323444, study PRJNA562643) | freshwater metagenome | isolation source: river surface water | place: USA:Blue River Watershed | collected 2017-08-17 | reverse complement strand
CCCGTTCGCTGGGCAGGCGGGCGTGCAGCGTATCGTGTTGCAGATGCTCCGGAGCGATCCGGCAGATACGGCCGCCCAGAGCACGGGCCGATCGGTAGCCCGCCACCCACTTGCCGGTATGCACCAGCACCGGTGGCTCTTCGACCTCGGTGAGCAAGCGGAGCCCGGACACCTGATAGCGTTTGCTGGTGGCCCACGAGACCAAACGGAACGGAGCCGCGCCGAGTCGTTCGGCGCGGCTCAACAGCCGCAACACGGTCATGCTGTCGGAGCGTAGGACGATCAGCCGCCCGGCCCCGCTGAGGTTGCCGACGAAGTCGTCGGACGCATCGGGAAGTAGGTAGGAGTGCTCCGAGAGTTCCCGCTCACTCCCGGACGCGACGACCAGTCGGGCCCCCGCCAGCCGACCAGGCAGATCCCAGCAGGGTACGGCCAGGTGCTTGGCCATCGCCCGGATGCTGAGTTCGGTCGCCGAGGTAATGGCCCGCAAGCGTTTGAGATCCACGAATCCCACACCGGAAGTTTCCCCCGGCTGTAGGGTTTCCTGGAGTTCCAGTACGCGGGCGTCGGAAGTGGACGCCAGCGAATCTTTTCCGTCTTCCAGCAAAGCCGCCAGCATGGTCCGGCGGATACGGCTCTGGGAATACTGCTTGAGGTTCTCCCGGGTCATGTTGGGGAAACGTCGACGGACTTCGTCTTCGGCTTCGTCGAGCGAGATCTTCCTCCGTTGGGCAAGCATCTCGACGAAGTCGTACCCGCGTTTTTTCTCCGTATCGTAGAACCACAGGAAGGTTCGGGAGTTACGCCAGCACGGCAGCCCGGGGGCAACCTCGGCAATGAATCGAGATGTCTGCTCTTCGGTCATATTCAGCAGTCGTCGCCATGAGGTGTAGCGGTCTCGTGCGCCAGCCGACGAGCTTCGGCTTCCCAGTCTTGACCAGGGTCAACCCGACACGGGCTGCCGTACCGGGTGGCGGCGTACTGCGACGCCAGCCGCCGCAAATGTCGCTTGAAGTCCTCCGGCATCTTCTCCGCCTGGAGGCACCAGTCGACGTAGCCCCTGTCCTCCAGAACCACCTGCCGCAGGCTCTTCTTGCCGGCTTTGCCCTTGTCGTACTTCCCAAACGTGAACCACACCTCGCCGCCTTGCTTGACCAGCTTGCCGTCGACGTCGATCAGCATGCTCTGATCCAACAGCGCCGGGTCGAGATCCGGGTTCTCGAGAATCATAGTGGTGAACAGACCCCAGATCAGCTCGACGTCGCGTTCGACCCGCGTGTTTTTCTTCGGCTCCTTGCGTTGATGTACGGGGGAGTTGCCGTTCCAGAACCGCCAGTGCATCAGCAGCGGATCGTTGTTGCACTTGGCGGCGATGGGAGTCAGATCCAGCGTCTCCAGATCCGACAGACTCGGCATCGGTACGTTGTGCCTGATCGATTCGTGGACGATGGTCGGAAGGATGAAGGGTCGCAGGTTCCACCCGATCACCGGCAGCTTCGTGTTCAGCAGCATGCTGATGGTGCTCAGCACGTCCTTGATGGGGGTGTAGGTCTTGTTCGGATCGAACACGAACTTGTTGACCTTCAGTGCCTCCACCGGAATCGGAACGCCGGGATCGCACTCGGCGAAGAAAGAGGTCTGGGTACCGAACTCGTACGCGGCGAACTGGACGATCCGGGCCTCGGCCGGATCGGAAGCGGTGGTCTCGACGTCGATGATGATGGCGCCGGCGGAGAATTGCTCTCGTTCCATACTTACTCCGAATGAGAAAACACGGGCGACCGGGGAGCAATGCTCCCCGGTCGCCCTACGTCAGTCGAGGTCGCGTAGAATCAACGCATCTTGAGCTTGGCTGCCGCGTAGAAGTTTCGCGTCCCCTCGAATTCGGTCTTCCACCCCCAGTCGTCCATGACGTAGCACGCGAACTGATCGGACGGCAGCGTGATGGTATCTTCGACGGACATCTCGAGCATCCGGATCACCTGCTCGTAGCTCCGCGCGTGCGACGTGGGAACACGCAGCTCGGAGAAGTCGAGCAGCTCGCGATCCAGCGTCACCGGAACCGCCGCGTCCTTGTCGAGTTCCGCCGCCTTCACCTTGGCGAGGAGAGCCCGGGCTTCGGTACCGCTCTTCGTGATGAACGTCTTGATGGCCTTCTCGGCCGCCTCCTTGTAGTCCGCGAACGCTTCCGCGTAGGCGGCCTTGTGCTTGACCAGGTTGTCCTCGAGAACCTTCTTCAGCTCGTCACGCTTGACCTTCACGTCCCTCATCTGCCATCCTCGTTCCAGAGTATCCAACATAGGTAGACTCCCAGTTCCCGCGCACACGATCCAACTCACTCCACGGTAGGCTTCGCTCGCTCCTGCTGCAGAGTCAGGATGTCGGCGAGCTTACCGTTGACCCATGCCACTTCGGCATCGAGTGCTTCCTTCCGCGTGTCGAACGGGCCCAGCTTGGGCCCGTTGACAGGCTTCATATCGGCGTACCAGACGTTGCCTTCCGGCTCCACATTGGACACACGCTGGCAGTTGTCGAACTTGAACCCCAACGACTCGAACATCTTGGCAACGGTCTCTTCGTAGATGAAGATGACCTTGCCGTCTTTGACCACAATCTTGCCCGACGGTCCGGACATACGGTACCCCCGCTCATGTGGTAAAATTGCGGTGTTGCAACTCACGCCCCCGCGAGGGAGCGACGCACAGGGACAGCGTCATGCTGTTCCGACTCACAGGGATAACACCATGCTCAAGCTGGCTGAACTCTACGCTGCCACCGCGGAATATACTCGCCCGGACTACGTCAAGAAAGCCAGCGCCGAAGACTTCGGTGTCGGTTTTCCGGCCGGTCGCGACCAGGTTCCGAAGATCGGCAACGAATACTTTCCGATCCACACGCGGGCTGCCGTCTGGGCCAGCGCCGCCCGCCTCCTGCAGAAGCGCGCCGTCGCAACTCACGCCCCCGAAAGGGAGCAACTCAACGAGGCGTCGCTGGCGATCGAGAAGCGGGCCCAGTACTTCGGGATCGATGGAGACCTTCGCAAGCTCGTGGCGGAATACGTTTTTCAACTCACGCCCTCGCGAGAGGGCGACGAAGGGATGCGGAACGAGGACTACGCCTACGTCCGGAAGACGGCCGGCGAAGAGATCCGCGAGTATCCCATCAAGAAAGAAGCGGACGTACGGGCCGCTGCCGAATACCTGCAGAAGTACGCCGACTCCTTCTCGTTGCCGGAACGCCGTATGATGTCGCGGCGAATCCTGCTCAAGAGCGGCAACCTGGCGATGGAGTTCGACTCGGACACGCAGTACTTCCTCGAGAAGCAGGCCGGTCAGGGTACTTGCTCCACTGAGGCTGCGGCCGATCTGCTCCGCACCCGGTCGGAAGTCTGGCGCAAGAACCTCACGCCATTTCAACTCACGACGAAGCTCGCCCAGCTGATCGAGCACGTCGCCAACACGCCGCAGACTGAAGTCGGCGCCATGAACTTGGAACGCGACAAGCTGGCCGAGTTCATCGACCATTGGGATACCGAATTCGAGGTGAAGCATCGGTATGGTAAGGACATCGAACGCCCCGAAGACGTTTTGTTTTCGGTAACTCGGTCCAAGCTGGCCGAGGCTCGCAACAATCTGGTCCAGACCCAGGCGGGCGAAATGTTCGACCGCCGAGATCTGGCAAAGCTGGACTACGACAAGGTCGCCGCCGCAATCGGCGAAGACTGGGCGGACGCCTGCGTCAAGAACGGCTCGTTCGACCACAATGAATTGGCCGATCTGATCCCGACCATTCCGCGGCCGGACATGGCTCAGCTTTCGACGCTGATCAAGTCGGCCGGCGTGCAACCGGTGGCCTACGCTCCGGAAGCACGTCCGGCCCGACGTACCACTGCCGAATGGCTGGCCCTTTGCCATTCGGTTTCAACTCAAAACCCGTAAGGGTTCAAATCTCGCGCAAAGCGACACGACGACTACGCTTATTTCAACTCGGTTTAGTAGCATGCCTGGCTAGGGGCGAATCAAGTTAGTACCGGCTCCGCCGGGTCGCCGCGAGGCGTTTTACATTTCCAGCGACACTACTACGCGGGACCGCTTCGGCGGGGGCAGCGGAGGAAGATCCTCCGCTGCTTTCGTTTCGTCGGACGCAAAATCCCACCGCGAGGAAGCCCTACCCCAGGCGGCCATTGTTTCGGCAAACTGCTCTGCGATCAATGCGTAGTTGTCGTGTCCCTCGTCCTCGATGAAAATCGGACTCAAGTAATTGTCGTTCATTCACTCCTCCTCCTACATCTCCATCTGCACCACCACGCGGCGTCCGACCCGCGGAGCAATGCCGCTGGCCTCCACCGCGTCCAGCACCGCATTCGTTGCCTCCCGCAACGCTTCGCGAGTGTGCTCGACCCGCAGGTCGGCCGCGCCGTCAATACCCTCCAGCATCTGTTCGGCCTGGGTCATCAACGCTTCCAGCCCGCTGTCGGACGATACGTTCAGCGTACGGAACCTGGCGAAAAAATCGCGAAGGTTTTCGACGTGTTGCATTGGCATGCGCTTGGAAGCGCCGGACGACACGTCGGTCAGACGCCCGGCGAGGTTCTCCAGCATGTGCCGCATCTCTTCCGCCATCAGCGTCTCGGCCTTGCGGTGGGCCGCCTCGAACTGAGTCCGAATCCGTTCGGACTCCCTCCTGTAGACCGCCTCGTCCACGATCATGAGATCCTGATTGGGATTGAGGTTCAGGTACTCCCATGTCACGCCGAAATGCGTCGACAGATCCTCGGGATAGTCGGCCAGGTTGAACGCCCGCCCGAGCTTCTCGCGGTCCATGTCGATCATGGTCGAACGCAGAAGCTGCAACTCAGCCGCCGCCTGCTGCAGGTTGTCCCGCTCCTCGGCGATGCGGGTCTCGAACGTCGGTTGCAACTCTTGCCGCAGCAGACGCACGCCCGGCGTGGTGAACGGCAACGACAGCACGTTCAGCAGCTTCTGGATCACCCCCTTGATCCGGCTCAGTTTCTTGAGGGGTTCGTATTTGGTGAACGCGAACAGACGCTTCGAGCTGCGAATGCTCTTCGCTTCGGCATCCAGACTCTCGGCCGCGACCTCCTGTTGCTCATCGGTCAACTTGCGCACCCTGCCCATCCACATGAAGCTGATCGAGATCGGAAGCGTCACTTGCTGCAGTCCGGCGCCGTCGCGAATGGGCGACGTCGTCACGGGCGGCATCACGGGTTCGTCATCGATGCGGTAGCTGCTCATGGCTCATCCTTCTCTATCTTGGAGGCGAAGTACAGACAATATCCGACCGGTCTCTGGCACTCGTCGTATGCAACCGGGACCAGACCCAGCTCCGGCAGATGCAGCCGAAGCAAAGACCGCTGCCGGTTGTCCTTCTCGCAAAGGAACCAGCTGTCGGCCTCATTGGAAATGGTCTCCAGCCAGTTGACGACATACTCCAGCAACGTATCCGGATCGGTCGCAGCGGGATCGAGAGAGAAGCGGCTGATTGCTGCGCCGCCGTCGCCGACCGCCTTCAGCAGGAAGTAAGCCGCGACCTCCTGCGAAAGCGACCCGTCCGGATCTTTGACCCACCGCAGCACAACGCAGATGTGGTGGGCCAACGTCACACGTCGCAGGATGCTGTCCTGCTCTGCCACCTCCGCAGTGAAAAACTGCGACTCGGCTTCTTTGATTACGGGCCAAGTGTTGGCCCCGGACAGAAACTCGATGGTCAAACCGGTGTGCCTGTGTCGGTCCTCGAACCGCCGCATTCGTCGGGCAGTGCGGCGGTAGCGGGCCTCGTCGAATTTGCGGTCCTCTTGCATGGTATTCCTGGGTTGGGCAAAAGAAACGGGCGGGGTAATATACCCCGCCCGTTCCCGATTGTTACGACTCAAAGAGTCACGACGAACTACTCGTCGTTGCGGGGAGACTCGATGAAGATCTCGCCCTGGTTCATGTAAAACTCGTTCTTGCACTCCTCGGACGTCACAATGGACCCGAGGATCTGCTGGATCGTGTCACTCTGCAACTTGCAGGTCTCGCCGACGACACCCTGCACGTCGGTGGTCAGCTTGCCGGCCTTGGTGGTGCATAGCGTCGAACCGAACTGCAGCTCGAACGAGCCGTCATCCTTGGCGAGGATCTCGCCGACCTGGATGCCGTGCTCGGGAGCGCTGGCGACCAGCTCCTCCATCACGTAGCGGTCCTTGAACCGCGTGAAGGCGTTCTCGGTGCCGTGATCGCACCCGTAGGTGTCCCACTTGGCGACCTTCTTGTCGAGGTCGAGCACGATCGGATACCGCCAGCCCTTCGGCTTGACGGCGATCCCGAACGCCTTGTTGGAGCCGTAGAGGTTGTGCTCCTGGGCGACCTCGCCGAGCAGCTCGGCCCCCATCGCCAGGGCCGCGGCCTTGACGGAGCGGAGGTTGGAGATCTGGACTTCCTGGGTGGTGGTATGGCTCATGTGCGAAGCTCCTCGTAATGTACTGGGGTTCTACCGTCATTCTACTGTTTTTCGACTCGTCATCAACTTGTCGTTACGTACGCACGCTTGGCGTTACTTCCCCTTCTTGAGGTCGGCCAGTTGCTGTTCGGGGCGAACGTCGCCCTCCTTCCAGCGAACCGGAATTGCTTTCTTGGCGGCCTCGGCCAACATCTTGTCGTACTCTTCCGAGTACTTGGAGTAGTCGGTGCCGTGCCGGTTGTAATCCGCGATGAACGACATCAGGAGGCTATGGTTCGGTTCGGTCTTGCCCGTCAGGAAGCACAGACGGGACCGCGTTCGATTCACAGTAGCGTCAATCTCGGCTCCAGTCCAGCGTTCGGTAGCGCTGACGACTTCGAGTTCTTGTTTCTCGCTGGGCTTCCAGACGTCGCCACGCTTGGCGAACGCCTTCTTGAAGATCTCCAGCCGGATCTGCTCGTCGGGCAGCTCGGTGTAGTACAGAGCGTCGAGACGACCAGGCCGGAATAGTTCCGCCGGCAAACCGGCGATCCGGTTCATCGACATCACGACGAACACGTCCGCCGGGCTGTTGAGGTACGACGTCTGGAGGTACTCCGGAACCACCTGATTCAACGTCGCTTGCTGATCGGCACGCAAACGATCGCGGCCGAGGAACATGAGGAACGCGGCCAGGATACGCGCGGTCACACCGCTGTCGCCCGAGGAGTTCATTGCGGAACCCAGGGCCTTGTCGATTTCGTCCAGCATCAGCACCGAGCGACCCATGTCGATCGCTTGGCGCAACGCGGAACGCACCGACTTTTCCGTCTCGCCGACGCGGCACCCAAGCAGGGCACCCACGTCGACCATCAGCAGAGGAGCCTCCAAGATCACCGACGAAGCCTCCAGCAGGAGAGACTTGGCCGTACCGGGGATACCGATGATACCGACGCCGCGGGGCCCGTCCAGCCGGGCTGCCGTCCCGGCGGCCGACATGGCCAGCTTCGTCTCGTGCAACATCTGCAGGTAGCGATCGAACCCGCAGAGTTCGGAGATCGGTCGGATTGCCGACCGGGGTTTGTAGGTCAACGCCTCCGTGCGGTTGCTGATCGAGGCGACCTTCGCCTTCTCGATCTGCTCCTCCGTACCGGCGCTTTCCAGCCCGATGGACGGGATGGCCAGGCAGCGGCTCAGCGTGTCGAGCGTCTGCTTGATCGTGAGGCCGGTGCTGATCTCGGCCAAGCGGTCGATACGCTCTTCCGACGGCTTCGCCAGAGTCTGGTCGGCCAGCCACTCGACGATCTGCGTACGCAGCTGCCGCTTGTTGGGACGCGGGACGTAGACGAACGCCGTCAGGTCTTGCCATTCCGGTCGCATCGGCGTCGCGGGGGATTCGTCCGCCACGAAGACGATCTGCCGGTAGCTGTGCTCCCCCTTCACGGTCGCCGTGATCTGATCCATCAGGTGAGCCAGCAGCAGACGCGACGTCGGTCGGCTGCTGCTGATGGTGTCGCACTTCAGCAGCAGCCGGAACTCGTGCATGCCGTAGACGGCCGTCGGTGAACGCGGAGCGCTGGCAGCCGACTCGCCCGGGTTGGCAGTGGTCCCGCCGAAGATGCGAGTCAGCGCCATCATCGGGTCGACGACGGAAGCCGGATCGACGTTGGCACCAACCAGCTGCTTGAGGGCGGCGGTGTCGGAGCTGTAGAAGCCTCGCAGCGGGTGCCAGCCGATGTACGGACAGCTGCAGACCTGCGCCGTCTCCTGCAGGATGGTTTCCGCCTGCCGCGTGTCGGTGCATTCGAGGTAGGTGAACGCTTGCCGCGAATTCTGAAGCACCGCCAACTGCCAGATGACATCGTAGTTGTTGTTGTCCTTGCGCAGCGTGTACTTCTTCTTCTCGGTCATTCGCAAATCTCCAAACGTAAAAGCCGAGGGCTGCTGTTACCGGTAACAGCAGCCCTCGGCTAGGGATCCAGTAGACGAGACGTTATCGCGACTTGGCCAACCACTTCTCCAGTCCACCGCGATGCGATTTCGTCAGCGGCAGTTGCAGCAGTTGTTGTTGGCACAAGAAGTAGCGTTCGGTAAGCCACTCCGTCAGGTCGTTCGTTCGGCCGGCGGCGTTCTGGGCCAGCCCCTGACTCATGGCAATATCGTCGGAGTACTCGTCGAACGAAACGGCCGGCAGACCTTCGCCGAGGATCGGCAGGAGGACGCCGGGTGTGTTGGTGAAACCTTCCGAGATCAGCATCTCGCGGATGTACTCCACGATCTCGGCGTCGAACTCGATGTTGTCCTCTTCGTCCGGAGCTACGATCAGCATCGCTTCGGTGATGCCCCAAACGATCTCGTGAGAGTCGGCCAGGTCCAAAGACTTGGTGCTATGCACGCCGGAAGTGAGGATGTTGCAGATCCGGATGAAGTCCGGAAGCGACGCGAAGAATTGATTGCCCAACAGTAGGGAGCGGGCCGCCATCAAGCGGTTGAAGACGGCCGGATGAACAGTAACGTCGAAGTCGTCCTGGAGATCCAGCAGGCAGGCCAGCGGGCTCCAGTTCATCGGATTGTCGTCTTCGTCTTCCGACTGCGGCTCGTTGACGGCAAGCCACGCAGTGAGCAACGGTAGCGCCAGCATCTCCGGGTCCGTCCAGAGTTGCTGCCAAGCCTTGCGGTTGGGTACTACCGTTGTTCCGTTCATTTCGACTCCTGACCGATGCGCCAAGGATGGGTTGCGTTCTGCGGGATCAGACTGGACAACGTCAGAGCCGTCATCATAGCAGGGACGGCCACGCATTGCTCGGTCTTATCGTCTTCGACGCAGTAGGCCGTCGTACTGCGGTTGTACAGAAGGTAAGTCGGACTCACCTGGCTGCAACCCCGGCACAGACGCCGTTCCCCTTTCCAAATGAACAAGCGGTCGCTCTGGGTGAAGTCTTCCGTCTTCAGGAAGGCCGTCAGCATCGGGAAGACGTAGCCGAAGATCCCGTACGGGTCGACCTCGGCGAATTGCGTGTCCTTCTGCAGTACGTCCAACAGGCGGATGGACAACAATCCGGCCTGATACCGATGGTCACCGTCTCGACCATCCCAGTCCATCACCTCTTTCCAGGTAGGATTGGCCCGACAAATCTCGTCGGGCGGCAACCCGACGGTTTTCAAGAGCCTGCTGACGGTACCCCAGGGCATCCGCTTGAAGTAGACCTCTTTGAAAGCGTCGTAGATCATCAGCCCCCCTTCAGGGACGGAACGATGGCGAACTCGCCGCGGAACCCGGCAGGCTTCCCGGCGAGGGTCAGCAGCGGCTTCCCTTCGGCGTCCACCGGGTAGACCTTGGTCTCGTTGGGCAGGACGGCTCCGTTGTGAATGCCCTTCTCGGCCGCCAGATCACACGCCTTCTTCAGGGCGGAGTTGCCGGTCAGGTGCATACGCACCGGGGCGTCCAGGGTCACCAGGACTCCGCCGCCTTTTCGGAGTTCCGACGCAACTACAACGTACTCGTACTCTGTGATAGCCATCTTGCTGTCCTTTGCAAAGCGTTGTTACGCAGCGGGTTGCTGTAGGCTGCCCGAATACGGCGAGACGGGGAGCATGTAAATATGCCCGACATTCAGCCTCAATTTAGCTGCGTTCACAGCGGCATGGTCCAGTGTATGAAACGGCCGGTTTTATGCAACGTGCGAAAACGCAGCTGCTTGGTGTTGAGCTTCTCGCGCAAGTACCGACGCTGTTCGCTGTTGAGTCCGCGAAGGTTATCCAACACCGCAAGGCGCTGAGCTTCTCGCGAGTCGTTCTCGATCCGCTTGCGACACTTCCCGCACGAGTGCCGTGACTTCGGTACGGGTGCCATTTTCAATGACGGGATCTTCGCCAACAACTCCGCATCGTTTTGCCAACTCTCGATCATGCTGGTGTCGACGGTGACCAGATCGGGCATCCTGCCCTCCTTGTCCGTAGGACTACAGAGACGACTCGGACGAGGAAGAACCGCCGTCCAGGTCGCCGTACACCACCTCGTCCTGCGCTGTCAAGCGGTCGGCAACTTCCAGGGTGGTGATCAGCGTAGCGACATCTTCCTTGATGGCTGCCAGACACTCGTCCAATTGACTGTTGCTCGGAAACAACAGGTCAACGAAGTTCAGACGGAACCAGGGCGGCAACGAGTTGGGGTACGGTTCGTCCTCCGGCAACTCTTCCAGATCGACCGACGACGCCACCTTGTGGAAGTCGGCGATCAACTCCGTCGGGTTGCTGGGGCTGACGGGCCGCGTCAGGTAGACGAAGATGGCGTCCGACACGTTACGGGCCTCGGTCGCGGTGACCCGCAGCCGACGGCCGTCCAGCTCGTCGCTGACCTTGTAACGGCTGACTTCCGTAGCCAGCTTGATGCCGTACGTTCCCATCGTAACCCCTAGAACAGTAAAGTCTTGACGCCGTGGGGACCGTTGTACCGTACTCGTACTTTAACCAAACAACGCTGTTCCGGAACAGCATCCGACAAGCGCACCAGGTACGCGGCCGTCGACATCAACGGCATGACGCACAGCTCGTACTGCAACGCAATGTGCGAAACGAACTGCGAGACCAGCCCGGCTTGGCGTTCTTTGACGCACTGCTTGCAGGACGCCTCCGAGATCTCCATTGCCTCCTTACGCAAGAACAGAAAGATGGGGCAGGACACGTAGAAGGCCGGATCGCCGAGGGCTGCCAGGGCCATCGAGGCGGTCAAGTCGAGCACAGTCGTACCATCCTCCAGAGTCTTGGTCACATACCGAAGTGCTTCTCGTGCAGCCCTCGCCGAGTTACCGCCGACCACTGCACCAACTCCTTGTTGCTGCTGAATCCCCGCATTCCGAATCGATTCTGCCATAGCTGGGCTCCGATGGCGTAGTCACCGCCGTTGTGCTGCAGACGCTCGTCGGGAACGTCGGCTTGCCGCATGCTGGCCGTGTGCAGGGCCCAGAAAGAGCCGCTGGCAAACGGTACGTGCGTCTCGTTGGGGCTCTCTTGTCCCGAGCGACCACTCCAAGGCCGCCGCTTGTACCAGTTCGACTGGCGGTAAGCGGCTTGCTGGCTGGGCGTCAGTTTGAAGAACCGCAGCGGACCGAAGCAACGATCTCCGGTCGGATGGTACTTGACGATACACTCCCCCAGCTTCGAGAACCAGAGCCGGTCCTTGTCGCAGAACGTATCGTCATCCAACCAGATGAGGTACTCGGTCGAGATCGGGTGGTGCGGGCTCCGAAACATCTCCCGCATGACGGGGTATTTGCGGTCGTTGGAAGCGTGGCGGAAATGCACCTCCACGTCACCGGACTCCACCAACTGCGTCACGTATTCGACGGACGCCGGGCACAGAGCGTTGGAGCCCACGAAGATGGTTCGACGCTGCTTGGGTACCGTCGTCAGTACGGCATCGAGACAGCGGTGGTGCATCTCCGGAAAATCGCCGTACATCAAGATACAGAACGTGACCTTACCGCCCAGGATCGGGTGGTCCCAAATGTCGGCCGGGTCCGGCGGACCGGGCTCCGGACGTGGAGCGAAGACCGGCTTCGGCTCGGTATCGGGTACGAAGACCTTGTGTTCCCCCTGGCGAATCAGCAGGCGACCGTCCGGGCTGTTGCGGGAAACACGGATGGTCGGAACGATATTGCGTACCTGCAGATTCTCCAACAGCTTCGGTATGTCGCTGCTGGGAATGATCGGGGGCAGGGACTTGTCTTCGTAGTAGGACATGACGGACTCCACGACGTGTTGGGGTTCGATCAGCTGCATGCAGGCCGGGTACCACTTGTCGCCTACCGGCGCCTGCAGCAGACAGAGACTCTTGTCGGCGTGCTTCTGGCCGTCCGTAACCTTGGAGCGCCAGCAGCCGTGGTGGCGGCAGCATTCAAGTAGACCGATGGTGTGCTTGAACCGGTGCGGCATCGCCATCGTCGCGACATTAGGCCCGAGGCCGCTATTCTCGCGGGTGTAGGCTTCCCAGTACCAACTCTCCCGCCCACCGGCGATGACGACGCAGGGACGCTGCAGGGCCGCAGCCATGTGCATCGCCATCGTCACCCCGCAGATGACCCCGTCCGAGTCGCGTACCAAACGCATCAACTGCCGTAGATTGGTCTTGCCGAGCAGATCGACCACGTTGTTCAGAGGCGAATGCAGGTGCTTGGGTTGCGAGCCGCCCAGGTT
>JACCDG010922859.1_pt1 | contig 12638 bp, 11 predicted proteins | sample 7442471 | NCBI WGS metagenome assembly JACCDG01 (sample SAMN15323444, study PRJNA562643) | freshwater metagenome | isolation source: river surface water | place: USA:Blue River Watershed | collected 2017-08-17 | reverse complement strand
CTTCTTTTCCGAGAACTTTTTGAGGCGAGGGTCGCCCGCCTCCGCCGCGTGCCTGGGCGCGGTGTGGAGGAAGAGGGCCCAGCCGAGAGCCGCGTCCATCGACAGCAGCCGGTCCCGGATGGGGAGGGCGAAGTCCTCCTGCAGGTCCACCATGCTCCGCATCGTTTCCAGGGTCTGGTTCACCGGGATGGACGACTCGAAGTTCGTGTTGCCTCGGATAAAGGCCTCGGCCGCCCGGCACAGGATGGCACAGTCGTCCATGGTGGGGGGCCCGCCGAGCGTCGTACCCTTCCCTTCGGCCATGGCTGAGTACGGGTCGCGCGGCGCGGATGTGCCCTGGCCTGGATCTCTAAGTCGTCTCACCGCCCGTGCGCCCGGCGGGCGCACTGATCTGGAGAGCTCGCTCGGGTGCCTATCGACCGAGCCGCGGCGAGTCGGGTTTCCAACGTTTCCGACGCAAGGGCTTCTGCCGCGAGGAATATCGGCCGGCCCAGGAAGAGCGAGCCGACCCCAAAATGTCCCAAGAAAGCGCTTGCTTGGGGGCGATTCTCCTCCTGCTCATCGCGCTCATCGCCTACTTTGTCCTCCGGAGGCCCCGCGGGGGGCGCCGGGGCCAACACTTTCTAAGCCAAGGCCAGGTCGTCTACGACGAGGTCGCCCCGGCACCGCCTTCCGCCCGCAAGGCCGCCGCGGGCCTCTACTCGACCCTCGACCAGGTGGCCGCCCTTGGGGGGCGCTACGTTGCCCTGGCTGATGCCCTCGCGGCCGGGGGGGCGCGGCCCCAAGTGCCGGCGGGCGAGACCGCCCCGGCCAGCCCAGCGACCTGGATGCTCGGCGCCAGGCAGGGTGTCGCCGGGCTCACCCGCGTTATTCGCGGAGCCAATGAGTCGTTGAGGGCGGCCCCCCCGACGTGGGCCGGGTACTGGGCGGTCTACCGCGGGCTGTCGCTGTCCGACGACGCCATGCTCTGCGCCGCGAGGACCTACGAGGCCGCCGGCCACCAAATCCACCAACAGCTCGAGGCGGTCGAGCTGGGGGCGCCCGCCCCCAACGGTTCCGGTGTGAGCGGCCCCTTCGTGGAGGCCACTCCCGGCGGCCCCTATCTCGTCCCCGAGTCAGACAGCGGCCTCGCTGAGGCCGGGGCCCTCCTCATCGCTCTCGGCGGCCAGCTGCGGGCTGCGGTCCGGGCCGTCCACCAGTTCGGCGTCACCCTTGACCTGGAGTAGGCGCGCGCGCGTGGGTGGCCCTCTCTCGGAGCACCCCCTGGCGGTACCATTTTTGCCCGTCCTTCCACGCCAAGGCCCTGCCGCCGAGCTCGAGCTTACCTGACCGAGACTGCGGCCCGGTGCCGAAGACGACGCTCCGGAGCCCGACCATCTTACCTCTTCCCCACCCAGGGCCGCGGCCCGAGAGGGCCGGCCCCCCCTTTAAGATGAACCGGCGACCCCCGGCCTGCCGTAGTTCGTAGAGGGCCCCCGCGGTGTCTGCCCAGTACCCGGCAAAGTCTCCCGGTTTCGCTCGGGCGGGTCCGGGCCACACGAAGACGGCGATTAAGAGGATGGCCGCGGCGATGACGATGCCGTACGAGAGGTCGAGGTCCGAGACCATCCTATTCGCGCGGGCAGACTCGGCGCCCTGCGGCACGGGCCGGCCAGGCCGGCCCCGCCCGCGCGGCACCGAGCCAGACTAGTTCCGCCGCCAGTATACCACCGATGGCAGCCTGCGCGTGTAAGCCCCTCGCGATCGCCGTTGTCTTGTTGCTCCTCCTGGTCGTCGCGGTCAGCTGCCGCCCGACCCGGCGCGATGGCTATGTCCCTAACCCCTGGCCCTGGTACGTCCCTCGGTGGAAAGGGCCGGAGTTCCCCCGCGGGGAGGGGTTCTCCTGGGGGCAGTGGCAGGAAAACACGGAGAGAGAGAACTTCTACACCAGCGCGGCCCTCGAGGAGCCCACCCGGTCCTACGCCCCCTACACGGGGACGCCGAACCTCGGCTACTGGGGCACCGTCCCCTGGGCGGACGCCGCCTTGTCGCCGGCCCCGCTCTGCGGCTGACAAAAGCCGGGCTAGCCCCGAGCGCGCGGGCTTTACTCCTCGCCCAGGCAGAGAGGCAGAGAGCCAACAGTTCTGCCGCCGGCATATCTGCGAGGGCCTGCTCGTCGGGGGCCTCGGGGGCCCCCGCCACGACCCCGACGTCAGCGGCTGGATCGTCTGCGGCCAGGTCGCTCCACTCGACGGCGAGCCGGGTAACCGGGTAACCGCGCTCCGCGTAGAGTTTGCGCCGATCGGTGGCCTGGCCCCGGAGGCCGGTCCGGGAGTCGACGATGTCCACGATTTGGCGGACGATGCTTTCGTCGGACCCCCGCCGGAAGACCCGGCCGAGTATTTGCCGCATCCCGTTGCGCCTGGAGGAAGCGAGGATGACCGAGGTCATCGCGGTGAGCGAAATCCCTCGGCGGGAATACCCGTAAGTCGTCAGGACGACGTGGGCCCCCGCCCCGCGAGCGCAACTGACCGCGTTCTGCGGAACCCCGCCCATAAGGGTCGAAATCGGGGGGGCGGCGGCCCCCGCGGGCTTTTGGTCGCCGCCCTCGCCGTCCAACTCGGGCGTGTCGAGGTCCTCTGGCGGGACGTGAGCGAGAAGGGCGGCGCGGAGCGCCGGGAGGTACTTGCGGAGCTCCGCGAAGACGAGGACGCCGTGGCGCCGGATGCCGCCGGCCGGCAGGTCAGGGGTCGCCGCCTCGGCCGGGCGGGGGCCGAGCCCCCACGCGGCCAGCTGCTCTGGTCCCGCGGTCCGGTGGAGGTGGTAGAGCCGGGCGGCCTCGGCCGCGACCAGGCGCAGGCGGTGCGGGTCGTCCAGGACGGAGTCCACCGTCAGGACCGCGGACATGACCCCCAGCGGGGTGGTGACCGTCTCGCAGTGGTCCGGGTGGCCCCCGTAGACGATCTCGCGGACCTCGGCCCGAAAGTTGACCGCGCTGACGTCGAACCGGGGGATGTCCTCGGTCCGGATCGGAGCCCCCAGGTGGTACGTCACATAGCGGTCGAGGCCGTCAGGGCGGTCCCGGGGGGTGGCCGACAGACCCAGGACGGCTCGCGTCTGGGCCAACCACAGGGCCTTGCCGTTGTGCGGGCTGTGGTACTCGTGCGCCTCGTCGAGGACGACCGTCCCGTACCCCTCCATCCAGTCCGGGTCCTTCTCCCGGAAGGTGTTGATTATGACCACGATCACGTCGTGGGTCGCCGGACCGGGGGGCGCCCGCGCCGACCGCGCGGTCGGGTTGTGGTAAAACCCCACTCGGAGCCCGGGGAACAGCGCCCGGCACTCGTCGACCCACTGGGCGCCGATGGCTTCCGTCGGGACGACGACGAGGGCCGGCTCGCCCCGAGCGGCAATCAGGGCGAGCCCCAGCCTGGTCTTCCCTAGGCCGGGCCCCATTTCGAGATAGGCGGTGCCCTGGCAACTCGCGACCCTCTCCGCGGACAAAGGCCCTCCCGGCCCGAGCAGGTGGTCGACCACCGCCTCCTGGTAGTCGTAGAGGGGGGCGGCTGGCTCGCGCACGGCCGCCTCGAACGTCCTCGGCTCGGGAAGGGCGTCCGGCCCGGGAATAATGATGTCGATGATGGGGGCGCGAGGCCGGAGGAAGGGCGGGCCCTTCAGTCGAGGAATTATGAAGAGGCCCGCGCCCCGGTCGATCTTGTAGGCCTTCCGCACCGCTCGGCCCATGCCTCGGGGGCGCCCCGGGCGCACCTCCTCGACGACCTCGAACGCCCCGAGCATCCGGCGGAAGGCTTGTTGCCCCCCCAACCGGGCCTTAAACGCCTCGAGCGGGACGGCCAGCCCTCGTCTGCCGGCTAGGGCGACGATCGGCACCCTCGCTGGCGGTTCAGCGGCGGGTCCCGCCGGTGGGGCCGCGCGGCCCCGGCCGCGGCCTCTGCCGGCCAAACCTCGCGCCCCGGTGGCCATCTAATGCAGGTGGCGGGGCCCGTTTCAAAAAGGCCCCTGCGTCTCGGACATCGTCGACGATTACTGGGCCGTCGGCAGCGCGCGCCTCGCGCAGGGTGTCGCGCGTGCCGCGAGAGGAACGCGGCGACGGGCTCGCTGTCCCGGACGATGTCCGAGATCCGCGCGGGGCCGGACCCCCGGCGCTCGACCGAGTTCGGCACGCGCGTCTTGGCCCACCGCGCGGCGAGCGTGCCGGCCCCCTCGCCCCGCCACTGACGACCCGAGCCGGCCAGCCCCGCTCGGCAGTAATGTGGGCCATTTCGCCGTGGACCGCGCTCCGTCCGTAAACCCGCGGCACCCCACATTTCCCCAACTCTCCGGCTCCGCGGCCATCCGGTACCGCTACGCGGCCCTGGGCCAAATAGGCGCGTACGCCACGGGGGGCCGGGAGATATGCGGTGTCCGCGTTTTTGGCCTCAAACCCGCGCCGGGCGCCGTGACTTTGAGGCGCCCACCTGGTTTTATTAGCCGAGGTATAGTTGGCCGGCTCAGCACGTCCGGGACGAAATGGGAAGTACGGGGGGCGTCTTCAGTCTCGTGTTGCGCGATCAGCGCTTCGACTCCTTCCTCGACGCGTCCGACTACCTCCGCCAGCGCCTCGACGCCATCCGCCTGCGGCGGAAAAGGGAGGGCCACCCGAACGTCCAGCCGACCTTCATCGACATCGAGCGGACCCACGTGCTCTACATCCACGCGGCCTACCGCCCGTACGTCGCGACGGCCGCGGAGTACACGAAGGTCCAGCCCTCGGGCGACTGCACCGGCTTCATCACGGACAGCGGGGGGACCTGCGACTTCACCTTCCCGATCTACGGGCACTTCACCTCCGACATGGCCGTCCACGTCCGCTTCGCCCCCGTCGGGTCCCTGACGGCGACGGCCCCGACGGCGCAGACGCCCTACTACCGGTACTGCGCCCTGCCGGGCGTCCGGCTCTTCGACCTCACGGAGTTCAAGAGCGACTCGGTCCTCGTCGACGACTACACGCCCGAGGACGTCATCCTCTCGAGCGACTTCTTCGTCACCTCCGACGCCCGGCCCGGCTGGGAGCGGTGCAACGGCCAGCAGGCCCTCCAGGAGGCCGACTACCTGGCCAACGGGTTCACCGGGTGCCTCATCTTCCGGGACGGGCCCCAGACCCCCAAGCTCTACCAGCCGGCCTTCGACATGTTCGTGCCGATCCAGTTCGGGTTCTGCCGGGACGCCTCGGCGGCCCTCCTCAACGACCTCATCCCGAACACCCAGCGGACGATCACGATCCACCTCGGGCGGCTGAGCAACATCGTCGAGGCCCTGATCCCCGACCCCCAGAACGTCCACCACCTGATGCCGACCCCCCTGAACTTCACGAAGCTGAAGTTCGAGATCAACCTCTACGTCAACAACCTCTACGTCAACCCCGAGATCCACGACGTCTTCGCCAGCCGGGTCGGCTTCAGCCTGATCCGGGTCCACCGCCGCCAGCGGAACCAGCTCCAGAGCGCGAAGGGGTCCTTCCTGATGGACCAGCTCAAGTTCCCGGCCGAGTACTTTATGCTCGGGTTCCGCCTCCGGAGCCTCGCGACCGACTTCGACCGGTGGTACCTCATGGGGGCCCCCCCCGTCCGGACCGACGCGAACAAGCTGGTGGCCCCGGCCATGATCTGGAACTCGCAGCTCAACATGTGCCAGCTCGTGTGCCGGGAGGCGACCGAGGTCTCGGGCCTCGCCTCCCTCGTCCAGGACCTGGGGGTCACGGCCCACGGCATCACCCTCTACCCCGAGCTCCCCTCGGTCTTCTACTCGAGCTACCTGCCAATCCGGTACTCCCTCAACTCGCTCGTCGTCTCGCCCGCCGACCCCGGGGCCTTCCTGGTCAATTTCTGCCTCTACCCCGGAAAATTCAACCCCTCGGGGTACTACAACCTCTCCGCCGGGCGCGAGCTCTACGTCAATTTCCAGCTCGCCGACGACGTCGGGCCGGGGGTCGTAGAAATGATAACTTCGATGGCAGCGGTCAACTTTCTTATTAGGCGCGGGGATGCCTGTTCGCTCAGGTTTTCGATGTAGGAGGCGTATTTCGCAGCACAGCTCGTTCGGGTATTACTGGTCCAACCCGAGAGCCTCGAGTAATTCGGCAAATGACCCTAAATGGGTCCCGGCTGGGTAGCGAACGTCGATGACGAAGTTCCAAATTTTTTCGGCAATCAACCCTAGATCGCACTGTCGCTGGTTAACGCTCACCTCGCTGAACCGCACTACAAGCAAATTGACGCCTCTATCAAAGCAAGCATTCGCCTTTGTCTCATCGTGAGCCCTAATTTTCGCGTAATGGTCATCGCCGCCATAAGCCGTGACTGGCCCATCATGGAGGAACCCGTTAAACTCGACCGCCAACTCAAGTTCCTCGCACCAAATGTCGAGCTCGAGCGGGTTCCCCTTTTGCCCTGTTCCGAGCCACGAGAGGTCCCGAACGTTCCGGCGGAAGGCGAAACCGGGAAACAGAGTCGTCGCCACCAGGTAACACATGGCCTCGGACTTATTGCGGCACCGCGGGCACCACGAGCCATTACGAACATTATTGTATTGGGCCAACCATTCGTGCCCCTGCTCACATCTCCAGGGCACCTTGTCGCTCGCCGTAAAGTTCTTTGCCACTAAGCACTCTCCTCCACGGGATTGGGCAATTTCTTGGGCCCTTCCGAGGTTGTCCGCCCTCCGCGAAATGCCAGCTTTGGCATAAGAGCAAATACTACACCAGCTGCCTCTACGGACGCTATAGTACGCCGCTGACCACTGGTGGCCAGAGGCGCACTCCCAGGCAACATAGTCATGGATCGAGAAGTTTTCGGTAGCGAGGCACTTACCGCCCCGGTCTCCCGCGATACGACGCGCCGCAGAAAGGTTGTCCGCTACCTCTCGCCGTTTTCCTCCGCTGAACACTTGGGGCACCAGGTCTTACGGTGAATAACATTCCCGTAAGTCGCTCGCCATGTATGGCCCTTGGCGCACTCCCATCTGGCCGTGGTTGTAGATGCGCCCTCTTCGGTTTCCAAGCACTTACCACCAGCGGCTGCCGCAATTTCTCTGCCCATGCGCAGGTTTCCGCCTCGGCGCTTGGAGCCACTGCGCTTCCATCCACAAGTTGGGCACCATCGCCCGCCCTTAACATTCCCTGCAGTGGCCTTCCACTCATGTCCGAGAGCGCATCGCCACTCGTGTTTAACGTCGCAACCCAGGTATTTAGGTGACAAGAGCGCGCCTCCGCGGCTCTCGGCCAGGTCCGCATAGCGCTTGTAGTAGTCGACTGCGGCCATAAATTCTAGGCCAAAAAAGCGTTCAGTTTCGACTAGCCTTAGTCCGCGGTCGCGCACCACATCGCGCATGCCTGCGGAGAACAGTCCTGGGGCGGCGGATCGAGCACTTCTCGGCGCAAGAACTCGCATGCTGGACATGGGCACGGGCACGGCCTTGGGACGACCATCGTCGATTTTACTCCGGGAGGCACCATTCGGGACCGCCGAGGCTCCCATGTTTCCAATGAGAGGGCCTCCATCAGTATAAAACAACCGAGCACCGTCAAAAAGGAAGAACGGCCTCACGTCGCTCTACAGGCCCGTTCCTCTGAAAGCTATTTCCGAGAAATAGGGCCTGTAATGCCTCGAAGCACAAAGTTTCTGATTTCCGAAGGCAGTTGGGGCACCAAGCCCCGGCGCGCGCACTCTGAAAGATGGCGTCCCAAACATGACCAACTGCGCACTCCCATGGCACTTTGTCCTTAATAGAGAAGTCGAAAACGGCAAAACATCTGCCCCCATTATTTGATGCGATAGTCTGTGCGGCCCTTAAGTCGTCTGCCCGGAGCATCGCGGCTCGCCGGACATGCGCGCACTTTAAGCACCATGTAGACCGATAGACAACACTATCGAAGGACGCCTCCCATCCATGACCCTCCGAGCACTCCCATTTAACCTGGCTCTTACGTGGGCCATTTTCCGTCGCGAGGCACTTCCCTCCTCGATCTTGGGCGACTTGCTTCGCCGGGGTTAAGTTGTCTTTAAGTTGGCGCATACTAGTGTCTTCAGCCGCACATTGACGGCACCGGCGGCCGGCCCCTAGGGCACTATGGCACAAGGTTTCCCATTTATGTCCCAGCACTCCCACGTTGCTCTTGGCTTGACGTTCGACTGATCTATTGCGAGGCACTTGCCGCCTCTGGCTTCTGCAGCTTGCTGGCATCTTCTCGACAAATCTTTGCGGCGTTTCTCTCCCCCTCGCTTCCAACCACACGAAGGGCGCCACGAACGTTTAATGTTACCAGGAACAGCCTCCCATATATGCCCGGAGCTGCAGCGCCTAGCTTAACGTCATATCCGAGATATTTGGCAGACAGTAAGGCCCCTCCACGGCCATGGGCCAATTGCCGATATTCCTCGTAATACTCTTCGCGCGTCGGCATGAATGTGTTCGTAAAAAAGACCTCCATTTTGTTCGTCCGCCGGGTGTACTATGTACGACCGGTGAAGCGCTTCCCGCAGCTTAGGCACGAGCATAAATAGTCGGGCGCCTCGTCCAGAGCCCGCCGCTGGACAGTTTCGTACTCGGACCGCCGCTCCTTGCAGAAGGGGCACATGAAGAGGGTCGACTCCTTCATCACGACTTTTTGCGATTGGCGGTGGGCGATTTCGGCGCGCTCGGCCTCGGTCGCTCTGGGGCACAGGTCCCGGACGCACATGCCCCCCAGGGACTCGGGGCTGAGCTCGCCGGAGAGCAGCCTCGGGATGACATTCGCGGAGTAGAGGCGGTTCGCCTCGGTCGTCGGGTCGAGAAGCCCGTTGATCGCCCCGCACCGGTCGCTGTAGATCGAGACGAAGCCCTCCGAGTCCCATTGGCGCCGGGGCGGGTCCTCGGCCCCCTTGCTCGTCCGGACGGCGGCGTTGTAGCACCCCTGCTCGATTTTCGCCGCGTCGCCCAGCGCGAGCTCGCGGTCCGCGGCGTAGGCGGGGGTCATGAGGAGGGACCGCAGCAGCATCCGGCGGATTACCTCCCGGGGGCCCGGCTCGGTCCAGGCCCACAGCGCTTGCGCGACCTGGGCGGCCGAGACCTCCCCCCGTAACAGCTGGAGCCCGGCGATGGAGTCCGGGTAGGGGCCGATTTGTTTCCCGAGTCCCCGGCGCAGAGTGTTCACGGCCTCGGCGTAGTTGGTGGGCCCGTCCCGGGCCGCGGCCGCGGGCCGCCCCGGGCGGGTCTGCTCGAAAGCGACGCTCTCGAGGCTTCTGGCCGCCCGCTCCACCGCGTCGGGCTCGCGCCGCAACTCGTGGGGCTGGCCGGCCGAGTCGTGGAGAGCGGCGGTCAATGCCTCCACGAGGAGGATGCACATACCGTTCGAGAGACTCTCTCGGTTCGCGACGTCGCGCGCGGCCGCGCCCTCGAGGGCGCTCGGCAACCTTCGGCGTGCGCTCGACATTCGGTGCTAGCACCCCCCAATCTTCAGTTTCAGCGCTCGGCTCAAAATGCGGGGAGCTGGCCTAGTTACCCGGCTCGGCGGCGCTCTGGTCGGCGCCCCTGGCCGCGATGTCGGCGAGCCTCGCGCTCAGTTCTTCCAAGAGCACCTCCATTCTGGCCATCCGGTCGTGCATCGACTCTACGGTCGCGGCGAGCCGGTCGACGGTGTCTTTTATCTCGGCGACCGACTCTTCGACCGAGTCGATCGTGGGCTCCATTCGGAGGAGTATCCCGACCACCTCGGTGTCCTCCCCGTCCGGCCTGATGCCCTCCTCGTCGAGGGCGTCGCCGAGAGTGTATGTGGGCCCCGTCTCTGTCCACGCGGGCCAGCCCCGGTACGCGGCGTCCTCCCCGAGGGAGCGCATCAGGACCTCCATATCAGTCTCTGGGCTGCCCGAGCCAGCTGAGCCCGCTGAGCCCGCGGGGGCTAGGGCCTCCTCTGCGTCCTCCAACGTCATCTCGTCCAAGTATATATTGGCGGGGCTCTCCGGCGCTCCGGGCGCCTCGATGGTGGAGAGAGCAAGGGCGTCGGGCGCCGCGAGGAGGCTAGGATCTGTGAAGCTGGGACCATCGTGGGTCGGGTCGGCTGCTGCCTCGGTGAGATCGGCCATCAGCTCGCGTCGAATGGGCCTTCGCCAGGGCGTTCAAATTCCCTTGGCCCGGGGCCCGGGGGCAACCGCCGCCCGCGCCCCATTTAGGGCCCCCGCCCCGGCCTCAATATCGGCCATGGCGGCCCACGCCGACGCGCAGGAAGGCTTTTCGGACCTTTTCGCTGAGCTGGGCTTGGACGGCGACTGGGTCCTGAGTTCCGGGCCCCTCCCCACGGCGCCGGTCGAGGAAGCCGGCCCCGGCCCCTCTGGCGAAAAGCGGTGCGGGGGGCCGGCGCTCGTGTTTACGGACGGAGCCGCGAGCAAGAACGGCCAGGTCGGGGCGCGCGCGGGGTTTTCTGCCGTGTTCGTCGGCGGGCCGTTCAGCGAGACTCTCGCGACATGCGCCGTTGTTGCGGGGCCGGTGGCCCCGCGCGGGTACGCTCTCACCGACGCGGACGACCCGGCGAGAGGTTGCTGCTTGACAGAGGCCCTCATCCCGCCCAGTAACAATCGAGGGGAGCTACTAGGCGTGGTGTACGGCCTGCTAGGCCTGCTCGCCGCGGGCGCCCGGCGAGCGGAGCTGTTCTCCGACAGCCAAATCACGGTTCGCACCCTCAACGAGTGGCTCCCGACCAGGAAAAGGAAGGGGACGCAAGGCCAGCTCGCGAACTTCGACCTCATTACCGTGGCGGACCATGTGCTCGGCCAGCTTCGCGCCGGGGGGGCCGAAATTACGTTAACCCACGTCCGAGGGCACCAACGGGACCCCGGCCCCTCCGACGAGCGCGCGAGGACCCTCTGGATTGGTAATGGTCTGGCGGACAAGCACGCGGGCGGGCCGGCCAGAACCGGATGCCCCCTCGGCCGAGCGGGCGATGCGGCCCCCGTCACGGTATTGAGAGGGCCGCCGGCCCTGAGGCGGTTCGCCACGGGCAACTGAACTCGGTCGCCCGTCCTCATTGGATGGAGTTGGGCTGCCACGTCAACAGGGACTGGGTCCCCGCTCGCGCCGCCAATCCGCGGCCTAGCATCGCCGAGCATATTGAGGCGGCGGCTTCCGCGGCCCGCGACGCCGGGGGGATCCGGTTCGGAGTCGCCCAGATCTTTATCGGCGGCCCGCACAACCAGACCATTAACCTCGGCGCCGAGGAGGCGGAGGCTTTGCGCGCGCTCATCGGCCGGACTGGCATCCGGGTCGTCGCGCACAGCAGCTACGCCTGCAACCCATGGAAGGGCAACCCCCACGCGGCGGCGTATATTCGGGAGGAACTCCGCTCGTGCCAGGCTGCCGGTATTTCGGGGCTCGTCGTCCACCTGCCGAAGCAGCCGATCGCGCAGGTCATGGCCTACCTCCCCCGGCTCGTCGAGCCAGGGGCCCCGGACGTCCGGGTGTTCCTCGAGACTCCGGCAAATACGCCCGCGGAGACCTACTACGAGCGGCCGTCGAAGCTGGCGGCCCTGTTCCGCGAAATCCGCCAAAATCTCGACCCCTACCTATCCTTCTTTGGTCTGTGCGTCGACACCGCTCATCTCTGGGTCGCCGGCGTGGATCTCCGCGGGCGGGAGCCCGCGGACCGTTGGCTCGAGGACCTCGCGCGCCAAATTCCCGAACTAGTCGAGCCTTCGCCCGTCCCTCGGCTGATCTTCCACCTTAACGACAGCCTCCGGGAGAGAGGCAAGGGGCCCGACGCGCACGCTCCTCTCGCGAAGGGCCGGATCTGGGCCGAACTCGCTGAGACCCCGGAGGAAAGTGGTCTGGGCTCTGTCGCGGACTTTGCGCGGCGCCACCGGCTGTGGGCGATCCTCGAGCGTAAGCCCAACTCCGCCCTGACCGGAGACTACCATCTCATGCGCCGCCTCCGGCCCGAGCTGGCCGAAGTCGCTTAACTGCGGGCTGGCCGGCCCTCGAAATGAGGCCGGTGCTGCCGGGGTTGAGCCTGGTTGGCTCGACGCACTGCGCCCTTGTTTCCGTCTCCGGGAGTGCTTTACTGTGGGGGCTCTCGTCGCCCGGCTTGCACGCCCTTCCTGGTCTGCCGGGACCCCGACTGGCGCCACTCGCCAACCAACTCCTTCTGGGCCAACGCCGGCCAGCTAAAGGTCTGTGCCAGCCATCGCGGGTCCTCGGCTCGAATGGCTGGGCCCCGCCGCCTCGGCTAGGAAAAAAGCCCTCACCGCCGATTCGCGGATGGACGCGCTATGGGGCGCCCTCGGCCCGATCCCGGAACCAGACCGGGTCGCCGAGCTCGGCGAGGGTCGCCCAGCTCGACTGGTCCAGGACGGGAGGGAACATTGGGCGATTTACCCCGCGCTGGTCCTACGCCCGCACGACCGAAGTGGGGCCGATCGCTCTAGAGAGGTTGGCGCTTTTTGCGCATAGCGAGGCTTTCGCGGTTGGAGCATCTTCGGCCGCTATAATACGCGCGCGCCCGATGTCCTCGCGGGGGCTCAGCGAGTTTATCGTGGAGGCCAAATGGGATCCTGCGGGATGCTCGGCCCGTTCCGGAGGAAACGAGTCCGGATGCTCGGCCTGTTCCGGAGGAAACGAGTCCGGATGCTCGGCCT
>JACCDG010118309.1_pt1 | contig 12638 bp, 9 predicted proteins | sample 7442471 | NCBI WGS metagenome assembly JACCDG01 (sample SAMN15323444, study PRJNA562643) | freshwater metagenome | isolation source: river surface water | place: USA:Blue River Watershed | collected 2017-08-17 | reverse complement strand
CTACGTCACCGACATCATCACCGACCTTTCGCTGGATTGGCTCAGCAAGCGCGACAAGACCAAGCCTTTCGTGCTCATGTGCCAGCACAAGGCGCCGCACCGCGAATGGGAGCCGAACATCAAGGACCTCGGTTTCGACAAGGACCGCGTCTATCCTGAGCCGGCCACGCTTTTCGACGACTACGCCAATCGCGCGAAGGCCGTCGGGGAGAACGACATGACCTTGGAGAAGACCATCACCCCTAAGGACGTCAAACTGGAGCGTCCGCCGCAGATGGACGCCGAACAGGCCGCCGTCTGGGATGCCTACTACGAGCCGCGCAACGCGGCCTACCGTAAGGCCAATCCGCAGGGCAAGGATCTCGTCCGCTGGCGCTACCAGCGTTACATGCATGACTACCTCGCCACCGTGAAATCAGTGGACGACAACGTCGGCCGCGTGCTCCGCTATCTCGAGGAGCAAGGCCTCGCCGAGAACACCATCGTCATCTACTCTTCCGACCAAGGCTTCTACCTCGGCGAGCACGGCTGGTTCGACAAACGCTGGATCTTCGAGGAGTCGGTCCGCACACCTTTGCTCGTCCGCTGGCCCGGCGTGACCAAGCCTGGTTCGGTGAGCAAGGCTCTCGTTTCGAACGTCGACTACGCCCAGACCTTCCTCGACATGGCCGGCCTGCCGTCGCCCGCCGAGATGCAGGGGCGCAGCCTGAAACCCATCCTGGCCGGGGAAACCCCTGCCGACTGGCGCAAGGAATTCTATTATCACTACTACGAGTATCCGCAGCCGCACCATGTCGCGCCTCACTACGGCATCATCACCGACCGTTATAAGCTCGTGCGCTATTACGGCAACGGCGAGACCAAGACCGACCTCTTCGACAGCGAGAAGGACCCGCTCGAGCTGAAGAGCTTCTTCGGTCAGCCCGGCTATGAGTCCGTGCAAGCCGACCTGGAGGCCCGCCTCGCCAAGCTGCGTACGGACCTCAAGGTCCCGGAGGTCGACGACGAGTACGCCACCGGGCAGAAGAAGCGTACCCCGCCGGCCGGCAAGAACGCGGGCAAGGGCAAGGGTAAGAAGGCGCCGGCCGCCAAGTAAGGCTCAACGCCAGCTGGCGCACACGACCCGCTCCCACTCGTCGGCCATCAATTGGTGGCCGGCGGTGGTCGGGTGCACTCCGTCCCAGATCCAATAGGCCGAAGGGGCTTGGCGCTGGGCGTCATCAAAGACCTTCTGAAAGTCGACGAGGGTCGCGCCGTGCTTGGCGGCCAGACGACGGACGACGGGGACAAGCCGGGCGAGTCGTTCACGGCGGCCAGGAGACTTGTCGATGGCCGCGCCGGTGGCGCCGAGGAACGGTTCGCAGAGCACCAGGCGCAGCTTGGGGTTGGCGGCGCGGGCGGCGGTGAGGAGTTCGTCGTAGGTCTTCTCGAAGACCTCCGGCGGGACGCCCTTGCTGCTGTCGTTGACGCCGATGAGTACGCTGAGGACGTCGGGCTTGAGTTCGAGCGTGTCCTTTGGCCAACGTTTGGCCAGATCGAGCACCGTATTGCCGGAGACGCCTCGGTTAAGGAAGGTCGCGTTCTGGCCCGGAGCCCCGGCTCCGATCTTGGCGGCGATGAGGTAGACGAAGCCGTGACCGTGGACATGGTTGAGGTCGGCGCCGCGCCCGCGGTTGCCGTCAGTGATCGAGTCGCCTTGGAACAGGATGCGCGGCGATGTCGGCAGGCCGGGCAGGGGCTCGGCGGCGATGGCCTGACCGATGCAAAGCAGGGCGGCGAGGAAGGCCCTCATTTTTTCTTAGCTTTGCCGTTCTTCTTGCCGTGGTTGGCGTCCGCGGCCGGATCGTGGTCCGGATTCTTCGTCGGAAGCTGGGCGTCGACGGATTTCAGCCAGGCGTCGAGTCGGGTGCGCAGGGTCTTGGCGAGCGCAGGCTGCGCCGCGGCCAGGTCCTTGGTTTCCCCGACGTCGCTTGACAGGTCGTAGAGTTCGTCGTGGCCGTCTTCGTAGAAGTGGACCAGACGGAGATCGCCGCTGCGGACGGCGCTGTGGGGCGTGGCGCCTCCGGGATGGTAGTGCGGGTAGTGCCAGAAGATCTCCGTGCGATCGGGCTTGGCGCCGGACTTCAGGAGCGGCGCCAGGCTGATGCCGTCGACGACGGACTGGAGCGGCTTGACCCCGGCGAGTTCGAGGATCGTCGGGTAGAGGTCGATCGTCATCGCCGGCGTATTCTCGACGATGCCTGGCTTGGTCGCGCCGGGGGCGTGGATGATGAGGGGGACGCGGACGCCGCCTTCGTAGGCCGAACCTTTGCCGACACGGAAGGGCGAGTTGTCCGTGACCGGAAGCAGTCCGCCGTTGTCGGACGTGAAGACGATGATCGTGTTCTCGTCCAGTTTCAGGCGCTTGAGCGCGGCGCGGATGGAGCCGAGGGAATCATCGACGCTTTCGACGAGGGCGGCGTAGGTGGCGTTCTTCTGCTTGAGGTCCGGCTGCTTGGCGGCCTTGGCCTGATACTTCGCGATGACGTCGGGCTTGCCGCCGAGAGGCGTGTGCACGGCGTAGTGCGGGAGGTAGAGGAAGAATGGTTTCTCCTTGTTCACCTCGATGAACTTCACCGCCTCGGCGGCCTCACGGTCGGTGAGGAATTCGCCCAGCGGACCTTCGGGCAGGGTGGGGATCTTGTAAGGGGCGTGGTAGCTGGGCGGCTGTCCTCGGGCGTAGCCGCCGACGTTGAGGTCGAACCCGTGCTTCTCAGGGTAATAGGCCTCGTCGCCTTCCTTGAGCGCCGGTGTCAGGTGCCATTTGCCGATGCTCGCCGTGGCGTAGCCGGCGGCTTTGAATTGTTCGGCGAGGGTGATCTCTTCGAAGGGCAGGAACTTCTGCCAATCGGGAATCTTCAGCTTGGCCTTGGGGCGGTCGTGGCCGGCGATCCAGTCGGTTAGGTGGAGGCGGGCGGGGTATTTGCCGGTCAGCAAGGCGGCGCGGGTGGGGGAGCAGACCGTGCAGGCCGAGTAGCCGTTGGCGAAGCGGACGCCGTCTTTGGCCAGTTGGTCGATGTGAGGCGTCTCGTAGAATTTACTGCCGTAGCAGGCCAGATCGGTCTGGCCCATGTCGTCCACCAGGATGACGATGACGTTGGGAGGGGTGGCGGCCGAGGCGAGGGTCAGCCATGCCGACAGGCAGAGCAGGGGGGTGAGCAGGCGGGAAAACACGCGTCATTCCTCGTTTTTGGCCGACTGCTGGCAAGCGATTAGTGGGTTGCCTCCAAGCCCTCCGTCCTTTGAATCTGCTTATGTCCCCTAAAAAGCTGATCATCGCCCTTTGGGCCGTCGTCGTAGCCGTCGCCCTTGCGATCGTATTTACTCCTTCGAGCGAAGGTTATCGTGAGTATGCCTCCACGCAGGTGGTGCCCGCCTCCAAGGTCGTCGCTCCGGCTCCGGTCGCCTCTTCCGTCGCTCCCGCGGAAGCCGCGAAGGATTCCGTAGCGTCCGCTTCTCCGGTGGCCGCTCCGGGCATCTCGCTCAACGGTGTCTCCGCTCTGCTCTCCGCCGCTGGTCCGGCTCCCGTTTCGACTTCGGACGTTCGGCAGGCTCAGTCGCCCCAAGCCCCGGTCTCCGCTCCCGCTCCCGTTGCCACCCAGGTCGCCACGACCGAGACTTCCAAGGTCAAGCCGGTGGTCGGACTTCCGGCTTCTTGGCGCACGGCGGCCACCGTCTCGCCGGTCGAAATCGACACCTATGTCCGCCAGGAAGCGATGACGACCGAAGATGCGTCCACGTTTCGCTCCGCCTGTAATCATGACCATTCCTTGAAGTTCGATGGTAAAGGTCAGGCTCTTTACGCCTGTGCGATGAAAATCCAGGTGGGCCCTGACACCACTCCGATCACCTCGGTACCCTCTTATCCGCTGGCCGAGACCTTCCGTCTCCACAGTCGTCCGACGGCCTCCCGTAAGATCTACCTCGATTTCGACGGCCACACCACCTCGGGTACTCCTTGGAACGCGGCCTGGCGCGGCGGTGCTGACTTCACGACGCCTCCTTTCAGCCGTGATGCGAACCCCGACTTCAGCGACGCCGAGCGTGCCATCGTGCAGGAGGCCTTCCGCCGCGTGGCGGAACACTTCGCCCCGTGGAACGTGGACGTCACCACCGAAGACCCGGGCGTGGAAGCCTTGCGCAAGAGCAGCGCCGGCGACATGAACTACGGCATCCGCGTCGTGATCGGCCCGGACGTCAATGATACCGGTGCCGGAGGCATCGCTTACATGAATTCCTTCGACGACCCGATCGATACCCCTTGCTTCACCTTCACCGGTACCGGCTCGGACGCAGCGTATGTCGCGGGAGTGACTTCTCACGAAGTCGGTCATACCGTCAGCTTGGTGCATCAAGGGAATCTTAACGGCACTACCCCTGTTTCCAGGGAGTATTTCGGCGGTCATGGTACCGGTGCGCTTTCCTGGTCGCCGATCATGGGCAATGGTCTTCGCCCCGTCAACCAGTGGGCCAAGGGCGAGTATCAGAACGCTTCCAGCCAGCAGGATAATCTGGAGGCCATCGCCAATCCTGCCTCGGGTATCCCGCTTGTGGCGGATGACCACGGCAACACCCGTGACACCGCGACGTTCGCACCCGGGCTCTCGGCGACGGTCGGCGGAATCATCAGCTCGCCTACCGACGTGGACATCATCCGCATCAACGCCGGCCGTGGTAACCTCGTGATCACCCCCCGCGTCTCGCTCTTCGCTCCTAATCTCCGCCTGCAGATCAGGGTCCTCGACTCCGCCGGCACGGTCCTGGGCACCTATGTGGGCAGCGGCGCGGCCGGAAGAATGGCCCCGAATCCCATCACCGTAGCCATCCCTGCCGAAGGCATGCACTTCATCGAACTGGACGGCGTCGGTAACGGTACCGGCGGTATCACTAATGGTACCGGCGTGACCGAAGGTTATACCGACTATGGTTCGATCGGTTACTACAGCTTTACCGCTTCGTGGGCTGATCCGGTCAACAAGCCTCCCGTCGCCAACGCGACCCTTACCACCAACACCAGCTACAATTACCAGACTCAGCAGGGGGCGGCGGTGAACTTCAACGGCACGCTGTCGACCGACCCTGACGGCATCATCCTCCGTTACATCTGGGACTTCAAGGATGTCTATCCCGCCGGTGCTACGGGCGCGACCGCGACCCATCGTTACAAGGCTCCTGGCACCTATTATCCGACGCTCACCGTCATCGATGACCGTGGTGCTTCGGCTTCCACGACCGTGACCGTCACCGTGACCGGTCCGAACCGTCCGGCGACCTGCTCCCTTGCCTTGATCCAAGGTTCATTCGTACGCCTGAATTCCGTCAGCGACGCAGCCAGCGCCACGATAAGGGTCCAGGACCAGTTCGGTAATCCGGTGCGTCGCGCCTTGGTGTATGTTTCGACCTCCGGCCTCGTGGCCATGAACCGCACCGCCCTTCGTACCGATGATTTCGGTCAGGTCGTCGTCATCACTCCTGCCTTCCGTCGCGGCGCCCAAGGCTCGGTGGTGTTCGCCGTGTCTAAAGTCGAAGCCCCTGGTCGCCCCTACGTGACTTCCACCCCCATGCCGGTGGTGACCGTGGCGCCTACGGTGACCGTCACGCGTCCGAACTGAGTTTCGTGACAGACGAAGGGCGGCCGCTAGGCCGCCCTTTTTGTTGTCAGCCTGCCGGTTCTCCCGATATGTCTTTGATCATGTCGAATGCCGTGCACCCTTCGTCTCGTCGTGAATTCCTCGGCGCCGCCGCCTTCGCGTTGGCGGGCTTGGCCACGACGGCCCGTCTCGCCGCGGCTGACGCCCCCAAGGCGCCGCTGAAGCGCCCTCCGAATCCCTACGTCTACAAATTCAACATCGGCAAGATCGAGGCCTTCTCGATCAGCGACGGGCACATGCTTTTCCGTCAGGGCCTGGACCTGATGTGGCCTGAGGCGGACCGCCCGGTCATGAAGGCCGCGCTGGAGTTCAATCGCGAGCGCCTGGACGCGCTGCCTCTCTACGTGAATATCATGGGCCTGAAGATCGGGGACCAGGTCGCCTTGATCGACGCCGGCTTCGGCGAGCGTCATCCCAATCCCAACTTCGGCTGGCTGGCCGAAGGGCTGCGTCAGCTCGGTATCAAGCCCGAGCAGGTGACGACCGGTTTCCTGAGCCATTCCCACTCTGACCACCTCGACGGCTTCGTCGACGACGGCAAGCCGGCCTTCCCGAACGCCAAGATCTACCTCCTGCAGGAAGAGTATGACTTCTGGCGCGGACCGAATCCCGACTTCTCCAAGTCCAAGCGCGATAAGAAGCCGCTGCCGAACATGGTGAAGACCGTCTGCCGTAATTTCGAGATTCTCAAGGACCAGCTCGTTATCGCGAAGGACGGCCAGAAACTCTTCCACGATGCCGTGACCGTCATCGCCGCGCCGGGCCATACCGACGGCCATGCCTGCTTCGAGATCCGTTCCGGTGATGAATCGCTCGTGCACATCAGCGACGTCGTCCATCATCACGTGCTCATGTTCGACAACGTCGGCTGGACCGTCGCCATGGACCATGATCCCGAGACCGCCGTCAAGACGCGCCGGAAACTGTTCGCTCGTATGGCCAAGGAGAAGAGCCGAGCCTTCGGCTTCCATCTGCCGTGGCCGGGCATCGGTACCGTCGTTCCCAAGGGCGACCAATACGCTTGGGTGCCGGAGCGTTTCAGCTGGGGCTCGTAAGCTTGCTGCTTACTGGAACACCGCCGGCGGAGCCGGTGCCGGAGTCGGAGCTGCCGTCGAGGGTGTGAGCTGCAGCGTGCCCGGTGAGACGCGTTGAAGCGTCGTGCTTTCGGGCTGGCTTTGCATGCGTTGGATCTCGGCCAGGATCAGGGCGAAGCCTTGCTGCCGGAGGCTGTTCATTTCGTTGAGCATGCCTTCGCGCTCATTCTCCGGAGCCGAGGCCCAGGCCGCTTCGATCGCATGGCGGCGGTCCAGCAAGGCCCGATATTCAGGTCGTCGGACGACTTCATTGTAGGCTTGGGCGGCTTTCGGGTCGGACTCGATGAGCGCCTGACGGACGCGACGTCCCTCTTCTTTCAGGTCGTTGAAGCGTTCCTCCATCTGGGCGCGCTGGGCGGAAAGTTTGGGGGCTTCCTCGGTGACGGGACGCGCGGACGGCGTTATCGGCCGGGCTAGGCGGACGGTCTCGACCGGGCTGGCGGATTTGAGGCGTTCGACCGGCGATTTCGGGGCGGCGGGCGGGGCGAGGAAGCGCCAGGCGCTCAGGCCTACGATGGCGAGCAGGCAAAGGGCGAGCAGGGTGCTACGCATGGGGGTCTTTCGGTTTGTCAGGCAACTGCCGCCTTAGTTCCCGGATTTCCTCATGCAGCGCCCGGACCTCCTTGCGGAGTTCCTCGTGGTCGCGGGTCTCCTTCGGGAGGATGAGTTTCGAAGTCACGATGGCCGACATCGAGCCGAAGAGGGCGATGCCGACGAGCATCAGCACCGCGGCGATCAGGCGGCCCTCGCCGGTGACCGGCACGGTGTCGCCATAGCCGACCGTGGTCACCGTGGTGAGCGCCCACCAGAGGGCGTCCCCGCCCGTCTTGATGGTCGCATTGGGGGCGGATCTTTCCACCTCCACGATGAGCATCGTGCTGAAAAGCACCATCACCAGAGCGACCCCGGGCAGGGCGAGGAGCTTTTCGTTGAGCGAGGTGCCGCTCGTCAGGGTGTTGAGCTTCTTCAGGATGCGGAACAATCGGATGAAGCGGTAGATGCGGATGGCCTGAAGGGAGCGGAAGGCCGGCTCGAAGGGGATGCTCGCCAGGACGTCGATCCAGCCCCAGCGCCAGAAGCTGGAAACATAATTCTCCCGGCGCCAGCGGACGAACACGTCGGCCAAGAAGATCGCGCACGAAATCATGTCCACCGTCCGCAGTACGGAAAGCACCGACGGGGGAACATGGAGGAAAGTCTCCAGCACCACCAGCAGCAGCGAGACGACCGCTACGACTAGGACGAGCCAATCCCACGGGTTGAGCCGTTGACGCAGTTCGGGGTCGATTTTCACGTCTTCTGGCTTAATCCATACGAACCCCCACCTCAACCCCGTTTCCATGCGTTACCTGCTTTGCCTGTTGGCCACGGTGCTCTTCGCCGCGCCTGTTCCGCCTGCCCATACGGTCAGCCCTTTCGGAGCGGATTTCCCCAATCTCGATTCGTTGGCCACGGGAGCTTGGTGGGAGATGCGTCCTGCTGCGAAAGGCAAGAAGAAGGTCGGCGGCCCATCGGCCCCCCCGACCATGAACGTGCAGCGCGATCAGGTCATCGCCTTCGCCCTCTACACCCAGCAGGCAGGCGTCTTGAAACTCTCCGCCCAGCTCTACCCGTTGTATCCGGACGAGCCCAAGGAAGTCCGCCTGGAGTTCAAGCGTGACGGAAGTTGGGTCGAGGCGGCAAAGACCGAGGTCGTCTTCCCGGGCTGGAGCGCGCATTTCCGCGTCGAAGGTTGGGACGGTTCCAAGGACGTGGCCTACCGCGTGCGCCATGGCGAGAAGGCCGCCTACGAGGGCCTGGTGCGCCGCGACCCGATCGACAAGGACGCGATCGTCGTGGCGAACATGTCCTGCAACTCCAGTCGCACGACCGGCGCCCGTCCCGAGATCCTCGACAATCTTATCCGTCAGAATCCGGACCTCTTGTTCTTCGCCGGCGATCAGACCTATCGTCATACCGAGCATACCGCCGGCTGGATCGAATTCGGCCTGCAGTTCCGGGACGTGATGAAGGATCGTCCGACGATCTGCATCCCTGACGACCATGACGTCGGTCACCCCAATCTCTGGGGCGAAGACGGTAAGCTCTCGACCGCGCCTGGTAATGCAGACGGTGGTTACATGTTCCCGGTCGCCTACGTCAACATGGTCCAACGTCAGCAGTCTTGGCACCTCCCCGACGCCTTCGATCCGACGCCGGTCAAGCGAGGCATCGGAGTATTCTATACCCGCCTCAAGGTTGGTGGCATGGACTTCGCCATCCTGGAAGATCGGAAGTTCAAGACCGGTCCCATGGGCAAGATTCCCCAGCAGGGGCCTCGTCCTGATCACGTGACCGACGAGAAATACGATCCTAAGTCCATCGATCGTCCGGGGCTGCAGCTGCTCGGTGAGCGGCAGCTGAAGTTCCTCGCCGCCTGGTCCGAGGACTGGGTGGGCGTCCGCCATAAGGCCGTGCTGTCCGCGACGGCTTTCTGCGGGGCGGTCCATATGCTCGGCAAGCGCGACGACCGCCTGCTTGCCGATTTGGGGTGTGCCGGCCTGCCGCAGAGCGTACGTGATGAGGCCTTGCGTGCCTTGCGCCGCGTGCAAGCCGTACATCTCTGCGGAGACCAGCATCTCGCCGTTAGCATCAAGCATGGCATCGAGGCTTTCGGCGACGGCCCTTATGCGCTTACCAGTCCCGCGCTGGTGAACACGATCTACGGACGCTGGTGGCATCCGAAGGATGAGAAGCCCGGACCTAACGCCGTCAGCGGTAGCCCTCTGCCTTGGACGGGCGATTTTCTCGATGGCCTCGGCAACCGGATGTCGGTCTTAGCCTACGCGAATCCGGGTGACATCCAAGACGAACGCCAACGAGCCGACGGTTATGGCGTGGCTAAATTCCAGCTATCCGCCGCCAAGGTCACCTTCGAGTGCTGGCCGCGCTTCAGCGATTCCCGCAAGGGCGACAGCCAGCAGTTCCCGGGCTGGCCGCAGACCTTCCGCCTGGCCGATAATGACGGACGCAAGCCCACGGGTTACCTCCCGACCCTCGAACTCGGCGCCGAAGGCGAGCGCGCGGTCGTCCAGGTCATCCACGAACAGACGGGCGAGACCGTCTATGTCCGCCGCTTCTTCGGGGTGAAGGATTTCGCACCGCCGGTCTTCTCCGCCGGCACGTATGCGGTCAAGATCGGCGGCGACCGTCCGGATCGACGTACCTTGACTGGTCAGCAGCCCGTGAAGCGTTAACGCTTCAGCAGGGCGTCGGTTTCGCTGAGCTTGAAGCGCACGCTGACCACCGAGTTCTGCTCGGGTCCGTCCGTGTATTTGACGTAGGTCGTGGCGACGATCGTGCCATCGGCGAGGAGCTCGACGCCGGGGTAGCCGCAGTCTCCGATCTTCTTGCCGTATTGGTGCAGCAGTTTGATGCGATACTGTCCGGGGCGTCCGGCCTTGAGGTCTTCGTAGGTGCCGACCCAGGCGACGAAGTGACCTCGGGTAGGGCTGTTGAGGGCTTGATCGCGGAAGCAGACCACCATGCGGCCGTCGGACGTGAACACGCCGTTATGTCGATCGCCGGTGAGGCCCCAGTTCGTATCCACGGGCTTGGACCAAGTGGCGCCCTCGTCCTGGCTGAACATCATCAGGCTACGGCCCTTGTGGGTGTTCTCGCGGAGGAGGCAGGCGAGTTCCTTGCCGTCGGGCGAACGGAAGACGTAGGGCTCGCAGGGGTTCTTGCCGGCGACTTCGGCGACGATGCGTGGTTCGGACCACGTGAAGCCGCCATCGGCGGTGATCATCTGGAGCGTCACCAGGGGCGTCTTGTCGGCGCCGCCGGGGCCGCGGTGGTAGAGCCCGAGCGTACGTCCGTCCTTCAACCGGACCACGCTGCTGAAAGTCATCACGCAAGGCAGGTTGAGCGGTGGCATTTCTTTCCAGGTCTTACCGTCGTCCTCGCTCATGATGCTCGGCATACCCGGGCCGCCGCGTTTACCCAGGGCGGCGGAGAAGACCCAGAGGCGGGCTTTGCCGGCGGGGTCGACGATGCGGTAGATACTCGGGCAGTTCTGGTGGGTGGAGAAGCCCTTCGGAAGCTGGGCGTCGAGACGGGTCCAGGTCATGCCGCCGTCTTCGCTGCGCGCCATCGGCCCGGCCGCGCCGCCGTGGTTGATGCACCAGACCGCGAAGATCGTACGACCATCAGGCATAAGCAGCGTCGTCGGATGGCCCTGGTAGAGCGACTCCGTGCCGGCACCGATGACCACTTGGCGTTCCTTCTGCGCAGACAGCTCCACGACAGGGAGGTCGGGCTTTTCTTCGGCCATGACCATGGAAGCCAGGCAGAGCAGGGCGGGGAGCAGGGGGCGCATGATTTCAGGATGCGACTGCCGCACGACCCTGCCAAGCCGATTGACCTGCTTGACCCCTTGGGGCTGCTGGGCAGGCTTCGGGGATGGCTCGGCCGTCCGCAAGCATCCGGCGTTGGATCATCCTCACGGTCGTGGGGCTTATCGTGGCCCTGTTCATGTTGGTTTTGGTCGTTGAGCCAGATGATTTGCCTGAAATGGCGGCGACGGAGTTCGCCGCTTTGGTGGCCAAGGCTCAGGCGGGAGACCGGGTGGCACAGTTCAAGGTCGCCGGTTATCATGCCCGCGGCGAAGCCGTCGCGCCGGACCTTGCTGAGGCCGCGAAGTGGCTGCTGCTTTCGGCGCAGCAGGGGTATGCCCCGGCCCAGAACAACATAGCCGTCTGTTACGCCACCGGTGCAGGGGTGGAGAAAGATCTCGCGCAGGCCATCGCTTGGATCCGTAAATCGGCCGACCAAGGCTATGCCCGGGCGCAATGCTACCTCGGACTTTCGTTCGCCAAGGGTGAGGGCGTGCCGCGCGATCAGGCTCAGGCCATCGAATGGTTCCGGAAGTCCGCTGCGCAGGGTTTTCCGGATGCGCTGAACCACCTGGGTTATTGTCACAACCTAGGGCGTGGCGTGTCCAAGGATGAAGTCGAAGCTTATGCCTGCTGGACCGTCGCTGGTCGCTCGCACGAAGGCGCGGCCCGCAATCTCGCCCTGCTGGAGAAGAAGCTGCCGGAAGAAACTCGTCGACGTGGCGAGCAGCGTGCCGCCGAACTGCTCCGGCAGATCGAGGCGACCAAGGGCAAGGGCTCCTGAGCGACCACGCTTAAGGGTCGGAAGCTGTATTTGCCCGGGCAGTTTGCGGACTCCTTAGGTTCCGCTTGGATGTGTTCATGTCCGCGCCATTGGAATTCATCCCGACCCGGGCCGCCGCTTTGGCGCGTCTGGAGGAATTCCTGCCGGCGGCCGGACGTTATGCGGCCGACAGGAATTACGTCCGCCCTGGCCATGAGAATATCTCGCGGTTGTCGCCTTGGGCGCAGAAGCGCCTGCTTTTGGAATCGGAGATCGTGGCCGCGGCCAGAGCCCGGTGGTCTTTTCCAGCCGTCGAGAAGTTCGTCCAAGAGGTCTATTGGCGCACTTACTGGAAAGGCTGGCTGGAGCAGCGTCCGGCGGCATGGACCTGCTGGGTCGAGGCGGTGCCGCGTCTGCGCCAGTCGCTGAGCTCCGATCAGCAAGCGACTTGGCAAGCCGCCCTCGCGGGTAAGACCGGCATCGCCGGTTTTGACGCCTGGGCGCAGGAACTCGTGACCACCGGTTATCTCCATAATCATGCGCGCATGTGGTTCGCCTCGATCTGGGTCTTCACGCTGCGTCTGCCGTGGGAGCTCGGAGCCGCTTTCTTTTACGAACACCTGCTCGATGGGGATGTCGCCAGCAATACGCTCTCCTGGCGTTGGGTCGCGGGTTTGCAGACGCCGGGTAAGACCTATGTCGCCCGGGCGGACAATAT
>JACCDG010059992.1_pt1 | contig 12638 bp, 11 predicted proteins | sample 7442471 | NCBI WGS metagenome assembly JACCDG01 (sample SAMN15323444, study PRJNA562643) | freshwater metagenome | isolation source: river surface water | place: USA:Blue River Watershed | collected 2017-08-17 | reverse complement strand
GTCGCCGTCGTTCGGGAACAGGCCGCCGACCTTCTTGTTGGTCTTCACGCTGTTCCAGCCATTGGTGAAGTTCGCGATCACGTCTTCCAGTCCCCAGAACACGTGATAGGTGTAGTTGAAGCCCTTGGCCGGGTCGCCCTTGCGGCCGAAGAACCACGGCTGCCACGGCACCACCGACGACACGCACGGCAGTTCATTGATTTCGCAGGCGTCCGACACCGGGTTGGCGGTCTCGGGGGTGCCGGCGGTCAGGATCATCGCGACCTTGTCCTTCAGGATCAGGTCATTGGCGACTTCGCCGGCGCGGTTCGGGTTGGACTGGCTGTCCTTGAGGACGATCTCGACCGCGTACTTCTTGCCGCCGACCATGATGCCGTCCTTGAACGCGCCCTTCATCTGCTCGATGACCCACTTGTCGGCTTCGCCGAACGGCGCCAGCGGGCCGGTCTGCGGCGATACATAGCCGATCTTCAGGGTGTCGGCCGCGAAGGCCAGGCCTGCGCCGGATACCAGCGCTGCTGCTGCCACGCCGTGGATGAAATGTCGTCTCGTGATTGCCATGTTGGATGTCTCCTTCGTTGTTGTAGGACTGCTCGTGTTGGCACTGCGTAAACGTGAAACCGGATACCTGAAACCTCAAAATTGCAACCTCAAACCTGCATCGGGTGCCGATCCTGAAGATCGGCGGGTAAAGCGGGACCAGCAGACGGATTCACTGCACCGGCGGCTTGCCCTCCCAGGCGCGCTGCAGCAACTCGCGCAGCGCCGGCAAGGCCTCCGGCACGATGGGGCGCGGATTCCAGTACGGGTTCTGCACGGCGATCTGCACCACGCGCTCGATATCGGCTGCCTGCATGCCGATGTCGCGCAGCGCAACGGGCGCGCCATTGTCTTTGGCCAGCCGGTACAGGCCGGCCGCGGCCTCATCGCTCTGCAGCGCGCGCGAAATTTTTCTCATCGCGTCCGGCGCGGCCGCGGCATTGAAGGCGATCGCATGCGGCAGCACGACCGTGTGCACCTCGGCATGCGGCAGGTTCAGCGTGCCGCCCAGGGTATGGCAGAGCTTGTGGTGCAGCGCCATGCCGACATTGCCCAGCACCGTGCCGCACAGCCACGCACCATACAGGGCATCGCCACGGGCGTCGATGTCGGCCGGATCGGCGCGCAGGCGCGGCAAGGCCGACGCCAGCGCGCGTATGCCCTCTTCGGCCATCAGGTCCATCACCGGGTTGCTGTCCTGCGCATACAGGCCTTCGGCCGCATGCGCGATCGCATTCATGCCCGAGGTCACGCTCAGCCCCACCGGCAGCGACACGGTCAGCGCCGGATCGTAAATGACGGTGCGCGGCAGGACGCGCGCATCACGGCCGGTCTTTTTCAGGCCGTTCTCGGTCATGCCCCAGATCGGCGTCATCTCGCTGCCGGCATAGGTGGTCGGTATGGCCAGGATGGGCAGGCCGGATTGCAGCGCAATCGCCTTGCCCAGGCCCGTGGTCGAACCGCCGCCGACGGCCAGCGCGCAATCAGCGTTCAGGCGCTGTGCCTCGGCAATGGCCGCCTGAGCGGTCTCGACCGGCACATGCATGACCGCCTTCGGATAGACGCCGGCGGCATGCGCCCCCAGCCGCTGCGCGATCGCCTCGGCCAGCGGCTGCTGCTCGGGCGTGCACAGCACCAGGGCGCGCCTGGCACCGAGCTGCTGCACCTCACGCTCGAGATGCGCGAGCGAGCCAGCGCCGAAGACGACGCGCGACGGCTGGCCATTGAAAACGAAAGAGCGCACGGGCGGTTCCTGTCCTGATCTCAGCGCTTGAAATGCGGCGGGATCTGCGCATCCACGTTCACCCAGACCGACTTGGCCTCGGTGTAGTCGTGCATGGCCTCGAAGCCCATCTCGCGGCCATAGCCGGACTGGCCGACACCACCGAAAGGCGAGCCCGGGTTGACCCGCTTGTAGCTGTTGATCCAGACCATGCCGGCACGGATGTCGCGCGCCATCTTGTGGGCGCGCTGCAGGTTGCTGGTCCACAGGCCGCTGCCCAGGCCGTACTCGGTCGCATTCGCGATCTGCAGTGCCTCGGCATCGTCCTTGAAAGTGGTGACGGTGACGAAGGGGCCGAACACTTCTTCCTGCGAGACGCGGTCAGTGTAGTTGGCGCGCACGATGGTCGGCTCCACATAGCAGCCGGCCGCCAGGTCAGGGTTGGCGGGCGGCTTGCCGCCGGCCAGGATCTCGCCGCCCTGCTCTTGCGCCACCTTCACATAGGCCAGCACGCGATCGCGGTGCAGCTGGCTGGTCAGCGGGCCCATCTCGGTATTCGGGTCGAGCGGATTGCCGAGCCGGATCGACTTGGCCAGCGTGACGAAGCGGTCGAGGAATTCATCGGCCACGCGCTCATGCACGATCAGGCGCGAGCCGGCGATGCAGGCCTGCCCCTGGTTGTGGAAGATCGCCCAGGCCGAGCCATTGACGGCAGCGGCCAGGTTGGCATCGTCGAACACGATGTTGGCGCCCTTGCCGCCCAGCTCCAGCTGGACGCGCTTGAGGTTGCCGGCCGAGGCTTGCACGATGCGGCGGCCGATGGCCGTCGAGCCGGTGAAGGAAATCTTGCCGACCTGCGGATGGTCCGCCAGGTGCTGGCCAGCGGTCGCGCCATAGCCGACGACGATATTGACCACGCCTTCCGGGAAGCCGATCTCGGCCATCATCTCGGCGATGCGCAGCGTCGACAGCGGCGTGATCTCGGAGGGCTTCATCACCACCGTGTTGCCGGCGGCAAGCGCCGGGCCCAGCTTCCAGCTGGTGAACATCAGCGGGAAATTCGACGGGACGATCTGGCCGACGACGCCGATCGGCACGCGCGACACATAATTCAGGAAGCCGGTTTCGACCGGCACCAGGCTGCCCTGGAACTTGTCGGCCATGCCGCCGAAGTAGCGGTAGCAAGCGGCAGTGCGCAGCACGTCGATGTTCTTTGCATCACGGATCGGATGGCCGGTGTCGATCGCTTCCAGCTGCGCCAGCGCATCGGCTTCGGCTTCGATGCGGTCGGCCAGCTTCAGCGGCAGCTTGCCGCGCTCGGCCGCGGCCATGCCGCTCCAGAGCGGGAAGGCGCGTTCGGCGGCGACGACGGCGGCATCGACATCGGCCGCCTTCGCTTCCGCAACCCGCGTGATCAGCGAGTTGTCATGCGGGTTGAGCACATCGATGGTGGCGCCATCGTGCGCATCGACGAACTTGCCGCCGATGAAAAGCTTGTTCTGTACGTTGTTCATGAATGACCTGCTTTCGGCTGAATGCGAACGAGCGATCCCGATGCGGGCCCTATTGCACCCGCCTGGCTATTTCAAAATGACGTTCGGCCGTATTCGCTCGAGAAGCGTAGCGAGCGGACCGAGTTCGGTTAGCGAAGCGCAGCCGTCTGTGACGTACGGCGAGCATCGCATAGCCGAAATCGGCTCGCGCAGTAGCTTGTCGAGCCAATACTCAGAATTCGACGGGATAAGGGGGAAGCTCGCCGGATTCGTATTTCTTGACGATCTCCGGGTTCGCGTTTTCCCACACCAGCAGCATCGAGCGCTTCTTCGAGAAGCCCTGGTGCGCGATATCGGCCGGCATCGCGGCCACATCGCCGGCCTTCATCAGCACACGGGCGCGCGGACGGCCGGTGTTCTTGTCGGAGATGTTCCACATGATTTCATCGGACAGCTGCAGGAACCATTCGACGCGGTCATTGCCGTGGATGATGGGCAGGATGTATTCCTCGGTGGTCGGGCAGAACAGGCTGTTCTTGCAGACCGAGGTCACCGACGGGTTCCAGGTCACGTCGGAGCGCGACAGGTAGGCAAACAGATTGAAGGCCTGCAGTTCCTTTTCGAAACCGGGCTCGGCATGGATCTCCGGCTTGTCCTGGGCGACATCGGCGAAGGCGCGATTGATCGGGTAGCCGTTGTCGTCGCCGCGCAGCGGCGAATCGCCGTCGATGCCGGGCATGCGCTTGGTCGGCACGCGGAAGCGGTCGATCGCCGACAGGTTGCTGCCATGCTTTTCGCCGAAGGCGGCATCGCCGGTTTCCATCGGTGCGGCGAAGGGATCGAAGCCCTCGTTGACCCAGTCTGCCAGGATTTCCTTGATGCGCTTCATCGCCACCGGCGTGTCGAACACTTCGGTGTAGGACAGGCCGTTGCTGTGATAGTGCTCGTTGAAGCGGCCGCCGAAGAACTCGACCTTGCCGTACAGGTTGCGGGTGCCGAACACCGGGTCGAAGTTGACGACGCCGTAGAAAAAGCCCCAGGCCACGTCGCGCATCAGCGCGCGCAGGAAGGCGTCGGCGCTGATGGTATGCGACTGGCGGCCGTGCGTGACCGGCCAGGTGATGGTGACGAAATATTCATCGCGCGAGAAGGTAAAGGCGCCAAGTTCGAAGGTCTTGTAGCCGGCTACGGTGGCGGGCATCTTGTCGGTGACTGCGTTCATGTGGGTCTCCTGATATCGCTTGTGATGTCTTGTGATCTCTTGTGATCTGTCTGGTCTCGGGGGGCGCTGTCAGCGCCGCCGGGCTGCGCTTACTTGTAGCAAATCTCCGACCACTTCTCGACCGTCAGGTCGCCGACGATGGTCTGCTGGATCATCACGGAGGTGGCCTGGCTGTTGAAGCGATAGGCCGCGCCCTTGGGCAGCATGGCCTGGTGGCCGCGCTTGAGGCGGATGGTGCCCATGCGCTTGCCCTTGGGCTCGCCGGCGACGGCCACGGTGCCCTCCTTGCCAGCCGGCGCGACGGCGTCCGGGCTGTCGAGCTTCACGTATTCGACCGTCACGTCGCCATCCATCACGATGCAGAACTCGTCATGCGCGGCCGCCATCCAGCCCGAGGTGCCTTCGGCGCGGATCGCCTCGATCACGTACTCGAGGTTCTTGGCGACGGCGATCTTTTCATAGGGCTTCGCCTTGCCGGCCACCTCGAACACGTTGGAGAACGTGTAGTGCTTGGGGTTGTCGTTGATGATCTCGATATGGCCCTTCTCGTAATGGTCGAGCGAGCCAAAGCGGGTGACGAACTGTGACATGGGGTCTCCTCCGTTTGCGGTTTGGGAATGCGGTTTCGTCTCCGGGCAGGAAAGACTAAGCCGGCATGAATCTTTTTCTGATGCCGGACTGTAGTCTGCGCGGACGCAAAGCAGAAGCCGTCAGACGCCGACCAGTGTGTTCGCGAATTCCGAACAATCGCCACCGGAGTCGAGATGCGGCAGTGCGGCAATTCGGCCGCGTTCCAGCCGCGCTCCAGCCGCAGGCCGACCCGCTTGCCGCCACCGCCAACGGCGGCCTGCACTCCTTACTTCGCCGCTTCTTGCGCCTGCATCGCAAGGTCCCAGGGCGGAACCTCGGAAAAGCTCTGGATGATGTGGTCGAGGAAGAGCCGCAGCTTGAACATGTTGCGCTGCGTCTTGGGGAACACGGCGGACAGCCAGAAGTGAGTCAGCTGGTACTGGTCGAGCAGCAGGCTGAGCTTGCCGGCACCGATCATTTCGGCCGCCACCACGGTCGGGATGCAGACAATGCCGCCCCCATCGATCGCATAATCGCGCAGCATGTGGACGCTGTTGGTGCGCAGCGAGGGCTTGAGGTCGAGGATGACTTGCCGGTCCTGGCCGCTGAAGACCCAGCGGTCGCGCGACGGGTAGCGCGAATACAGGCCGAGCCGGTGATGCTGCAGGTCTTCCGGCTCGCGCACCGGCTCATGCTGGCCCAGGTAGGCGGGCGATGCGCAAAAGACGCGCCGCACCTGGAACAGGCGGCGCTCGATCAGGTCTTCGGAGGCCGGCGGGAAGATCTGCAGCGCGCAATCGTAGCCTTCCTTGACCGGGTCGACCACGGCGTCATTGACGGTCAGGTCGATCGCGATGCCCGGGTACAGGTGCTGGAACTGGTTCAGCAGGTGCGCCATGTGGCCGAGCACGAAGCCGGGCAGCGCATGGATGCGCAGCGTGCCGGTGGGCGAGACGCGCGACTCGCGCATCTGGTCGACCAGGCCATTGGCGCGCGCGATCAGGTCCGCGCATTCCTTGTAGAAGAGCTCGCCCGTCTCGGACAGCCGCACATGGCGCGTGGTGCGATGGAACAGCGGCGCGCCGACGAACTCTTCCAGCTGCTGGACGCGGCTGGTGATGACGGACTTGGAGACGCCCAGCTGGCGCGCGACATCGGCGAAACTGGACGCCTCGGCCACGCGCACGAACGCGTCTATACTCTGGAATCTGTCCATCCGTCTCCCTGCCGCTGGATTGTTCTGTTTATCCGACGGATGATACCAGCGGCCCTTACGGCACCCTGCAAAAGATGAACCATCGACTCGTGATCAAGACCCTGGCCTCGGCCGGCCTGCTGGCCGGGCTGGCCCTGATCGCCGGCATGCACCCGGCCGGCCATACCGAGGGCGCCGCGCCGGCGCGGACTTTCCCGGTCCATGCCTCTTTCCTGCAGCCGGTGGCGGGCATGGCGCCCGAGCAGCTGAACACCTTCCGCGCCGGCGAAAAGGTGTTCAACAACTTCTGGATCGCGATCCCGAATGAAGTGATGTCGCAATGGTGGGACCTGTCACAGCCCGGCCCGGGCGGCGGCGGCTGGGGACTGGGGCCTACCTTCCTGAGCAATTCCTGCGTCGCCTGCCATGTGCAGGCCGGGCGCGGCCGCGCCAGCGACAGCGGCGCCGGCCCGCTGTTCCAGCAGACGCTGCGGCTGTCGATCGCAGGCGAGGATGCCCACGGCGGCCCCAATCCTGACCCGAACTACGGGCTGCAGATCCAGTCCTTCGACATCATCAACAGCAAGGACCAGAAGCGCCAGGCCGGCGAAGGCGAAGTGCATGTGGACTGGAAGACCAGCAGCGTCCGCATGGCCGATGGCGAGACCGTCGCGCTGCGCCAGCCGGTGGCGCGGGTCGAGAAGCTCGGCTTCGGCCCGCTGGCCGCAGGGCTGATGACCTCGCTGCGCAATACGCAGGCGATCTATGGCCTGGGCTACCTGGAGGCTGTCAGCGAGGCCGACATCCTGGCGCTGGCCGAGGCGCAAAAGGCGCAAGGACTGAACGGCCGCCCGAACTATGTGCGCGACGACATCAACGACCGCATCGCGCTCGGCCGCTTCGGCTGGAAGGCCACCCAGCCCAGCCTGAAACAGCAGATCGCGAATGCCTATCACGGCGACATCGGCATCACCTCACCGCTGTACCCGACGCAGAACTGCCCGCCGGTGCAGAAAGAATGCCAGGCCGAGAAGCTGACCGAAAAGACCGAGCTCAGCGCCGAGCTGTGGGCCGAGATCAGTTTCTGGGTCAGCGCGCTGGATGCGCCGGCCCCGCGCGACACGGCCAACCCGGCCGTGCTGCGCGGCGAGAAGCTGTTCCATGCCGCCAAATGCGCGCAATGCCATGTGCCGGAACTGCAGACCGGCCCCTTCCCTGCGCTGCCGCAGGTGGCCAACAAGCGCATCCGCCCTTATACCGACCTGCTGCTGCATGACATGGGGCCGGGACTGGCCGACGGCCGTCCGGATTACAAGGCCGGCGGCGCCGACTGGCGCACCGCGCCGCTATGGGGGCTGGGCCTGTCGAAGCATGTCAACGGCAGCACCAGCTTCCTGCACGACGGCCGCGCGCGCAACCTGACCGAGGCCATCGTCTGGCACGGCGGCGAAGCGCAAGGCTCGCGCGACGCCTTCACGAAGCTGACGAAAAAGGAAAGGGCCGACCTGCTGGCCTTCCTGCAGGCGATCTGAGCCCGGCGACCCCGGCCGGGCGGTCCGATCAGTCGCGCTTGCCGTTGACCAGCCGGGCCGGCACCGACAGCGTCAGCAGCGCGCCGACCACCATGCCGATGGCCAGCAGATAGACGCCGGTATCGGTGGAGCCGGTCGCATCCTTGAGCCAGCCGACCGCATACGGGCTGGCAAAGCCGGACAGATTGCCCAGCGAATTGATCAGCGCAATGCCGGCCGCCGCGCCCGCGCCCGACAGGAAGGCCGTCGGCAGGCTCCAGAACAGCGGCAGCGTGGCCATGATGCCCGACAGGCCCAGCGTCAGCGCGGCAATGGCCAGCACCGAGTCCTGGGCCCAGACTACCGACAATGTCAAACCGAGCGCGCCCAGCAGGCCCGGGATGGCGACGTGCCAGCGGCGCTCGCCGCTGCGGTCCGCACTGCGGGCCACCAGCAGCATCACCACCACCGACACGCCATACGGAATCGTGCTGATCAGGCCGACATCGAGCGGATCCGCATAGCCCATCGCCTTGATGATGGTCGGCATCCAGAACGAGACGCCGTACAGGCCCATCACATAGCTGAAGTAGATCGCGGCGCACAGCCAGACCCGGCCCGAGCCCATCACCTTCAGTACGTTGTGATCTTCCTTGGTCGCTTCTTCGGCGGCGATATTGGCCGCCAGCAGCGCCTTTTCTTCATCGGTCAGCCAGTGCGCATCGACGATGCGATCCTTCAGCACCAGGATCACGACCACGCCCAGCACGACCGCCGGTATGCCTTCGAGCAGGAACATCCACTGCCAGCCGCTCCAGCCGTTGGCGCCATGCGCATGCTTCATGATCGCGCCCGACAGCGGGCCGCCGATCACGCCGGAGAGCGCAATGCCGGTCATGAACATCGCCGTCATGCGGCCGCGGCGCTCGGCCGGATACCAATAGGTGAGATACAAGATGATGCCGGGGAAAAAGCCCGCTTCGGCGATGCCGAGCAGGAAGCGCATCACATAGAACATCTGCGGCGAGCTGACGAACATCATCGCCGCCGACAAGATGCCCCAGGTGATCATGATGCGCCCTATCCAGACCCGCGCGCCGACCCGATGCAGGATGATATTGCTGGGCACCTCGAACAGGAAATAGCCGACGAAGAAAATGCCGGCGCCGAGACCATAGATGGTGTTGGAAAAACCCAGCTCGTCCATCATCTGCAGCTTCGCAAAGCCGACGTTGACGCGGTCGAGATAGGCGATCACGTAACAGACCAGCAGCAGCGGGATCAGCCGCCATGCGACCTTGCGATAGGTCGCTTCCTCGAACGACTGTCCTGTATTGATGCTCTGTACGGCTTCCATTGGTCTCCCCATTGTATGGTTTGTTGTCGTGATCATCGCCAGCGGTAGCCGGCTGCGGTGCTGCGGTGCTGCGGTGCTGCTGTGTTGTGGCGCTGAGGTTCTGCGCCTCAGGCCGGTACTTTAACCGCCTTCAGGCTTTCCCTGATGTCTTTCGCACTGGCCAGTTGCCCGCCGGCGGCTTCGATGCGCGCGCGCGCGTCCAGCGTCTGGGCGAGATTGCCGATTGCATGGCCCATCGGCGCATCTTCGAGGCCGACGCGGACATGGCCGCCACGGTAGACGATTTCGTCGATCAGCGGTGCGATGGTGGCGCCGAGCCCGGCCACCATCCAGGGCGCACCCGGGTCTTCCTCGGCCAGCAGCTCCAGATAGGCATCGATGGCCCAGGCGCGGGGCGGGAAACCGAAGGTCAGGGTGTCGGAGAACATCAGTCGGTAAATCGGCTGCGGCATGCCCGGATGGCAGCGTGCCAGCGCCGATCCCAGCCGCATGAAGGCCGGTTCATAGATCGCATAGGACGGATGCAGCCGGTGCTGGCGGCACAGCTGCAGCCCATGGCGGATATGCGACTCGGGGTTGGTATAGACAAAGCCTTCATGGCCGGAGGCCAGCGTGGCGCGGGTGCTGATATTGGTCGAGCCCGGATCGACGACAGACCATTCCAGCAAGCCGCTGGCGGCCAGCTTGTCGACCGCGGCAAAGCGCTGCGCCGCCGTCATCGCATCCCGCGCATCGACATCGCCGGCGAAGGGCAGCGTGCCGTAGCAGATCACGTCCACGGCCGAGCGTACCCGCTCGATCACGGGCGCGTACAGCTCATAGGCATCGCGCTGGCGGCCGGTGGCCGGATCATAAGGATGAAAATGAATGATGGCCGCGCCTTCGCGCGCGCAGGCGATCGCCTGCTCGACGATCTCATCTTCGGTGATGGGTATGGCCGGCTGTCGCTCGCGCGACCACGGCCCGTTCAGTGCGACTTCCAGCCATACGGCAGATTTTTCCAAGATCATGTCCCCAGTCGTGTTGTCCTGAATCGCCGCGCCTCTTTCGCGCGGCAAAAGCCTACTTCCATCTTTTAAAACGCAGGGCCCGACCGATCACAGACGGGCGCGGCTATGATGGATAGGCAGCTTTGGCTGCGAGCATCGCAGCGGCATGCAAACACCTGCATTCTTCCCGATCCCGTGCCAGAGTCAAGTGAGGACCGCATGAATCGGAACGCGATCACGACGATACCAAACCGGAGACATGAATGACACGATTTATCCCTTCGCGCCTCAGCATACTGGGCGCTTGTGCGATGGCCACGGCCATGCTCATCAACGGACAGGCGATGGCCGCCGGGTCCGTCGAGATGCAGGTCGAACATCTGGTCAAGGATGCGATGGGCGAATACAACTCGGCGATGGAAGCCAATGACAGCGCGAGCTTCCTCAAATACTTTGCGTCGAATGCGACCATCGAGACTCCGCTGACGAAAAAATCCGGCCGCGACGAACTGGCGAAATACCTGGAAGCGGAATTCAAGACCTTCAAGGCCAGCTATCAGGTCAAGAAGAGTTTCATCAAGGGTAGTTCCGCAGCAATCGTCTTCACCTGGGATGCCGTCAACCGCGCCAGCGGCGACCCGGTCAAGATCGAGATGGTGGGCGTGTTCGAAGTCGGCTCCAGCGGCCAGTTCAGCTCGGCCACCTATTACTTCGACTCCGCCCGGGCCAAGGCACTGGTCGGGCTCGACAAGTGAGAAAGACCCCCATCATGCTGAGCATCCTCGAATCGATGGCCCGCCGCACCCTGCTGGCGACCCTGCTGCTCTCCGGCGGCGTCGCGGCGGCCGACGACGCATTCAAATGCATGGAAGAGACGCAGGAAAAATGCGACTTCGAAAACGAGAGCATCGCCCTGTTCATCCGCGGCCGTGACGCTTTCGATCGCGGCATGGAAACCGGCGACCTGAGCGAGACCCGCGTCATCGGACAGCAGCTGGCGGCCCGCAAGAACAAGTACGGCAACCGGCTCCTCAAGATGGTCTATGTGCAGGTCGGCATGGGCAAGCACAAGAACTTCGTGCAGGGCCATCGCTGGCTGGCCGACGAGATCAACAGCGGCCACGGCTTTGCCCGGCTCGACCTCGAAAAGACCATGGCCAAGCTGGAAGCGCTGATGACGCCGGAGCAGCTGGCCGAAGCACGCGGCAAACCCTAGCCCCGTCCCCGGTCTGTCCCATAAGGTGATCCCGGCGAGGCCGGGATCACTGCCGGATCATCCGGCCTGCGCCTTACTTCTTCAGGCGCAGATCGTCCTTGATGAACTTCGCCAGTTGCCGAATCGTGTCCGGATCAATCTGGCCCTTGAAGGCAGGCATGCCCTTCTGCATGCGGCCCTCGGTAATCACGGTCACCACCTGGTCTTCGCTCAGCGGCGTGACGCGCAGGTCGGCGCCATAGCCACCTTCATTCTGGCCGCCACGGCCATCGGGCATGTGGCAGGTGATGCAATTGAACTTCACGAAGGCCGAACGGCCGCCTCCGCGCGGAACGACGATTTCTTCGCGCTCGCCGGTCTCGGTCTCGGCCGATACGGTAGCCGGCATGCCGGCCCACAGCGAGAGAGCGGACAGGGCTGCGATGGTGAGGGTCTTGGTCTTGTCAGTGAACTGTTTCATGAATCCGTACCTTGGCGTTGAATTGAAACTTGCGGCCTTGCCTGCGCAAAACCGGACGGGGCCGGATCGCTCCGGCCCCGTCGCATGTCACACCGGGATCAATCCAGTGCGAACACGTACAGCATGTTGCTCGGCACCTGGGCCTTCAGTTCCGGCGTCGCGCTGACGAACCACTGCGGCCATGCACCGCCGAGGCCCACTTCGATCGCGACATACTGCTTGCCATCGGCCATGTAGCTCATCGGCGGCGCGTTGATCGCGGAGCCGGTCTCGAAGCGCCACAGTTCTTCCAGCGTGCTGGCGTCATAGGCGACGACCTGGCCGTCAGCATGGCCGGAGAACAGCAGGCCACCAGCGGTCGTCATCAGGCCGCCCAGCTGCGGGTGCTTGGTGTAGACCTTCTTGGCGACTTTGCCGGTGCTGACGTCGATCGCTGCGATCGAGCCGGCGATACGGCCGCAGCTCGGATCGTCAAAGGTCGAGAACGGCGCGCCGCCCAGGAACAGTTGACGCGGCTTGTGCTTGCCCGGCTCGGTGACTTCCGTGAACGCCTTGTTGCAACCCTCGATGGTCGGGATGTAGTACATACCGGTCTGCGGGCTGTAGGTCGTCGGCGGCCAGTTCTTGCCACCCATGTGGCCTGGCTCGAGCACGCCTTCCACGGTGCCACGACCCTTGGTCGCCGTACCGCGGCCTGCTGCCGAACCCTTGGCATAGGTCTGCACGTCTTTCTTCGGATCGTAGGTCTTCGGCTTGCACTTGGCATCCAGACCACCCGACCAGTTCAGCTTGTCGACGAACTGGGTGCACCACAGCGGCTCACCGGTCTTGCGGTCATGTGCGTACACATAGCCGTTACGGTT
>JACCDG011578919.1_pt1 | contig 12639 bp, 16 predicted proteins | sample 7442471 | NCBI WGS metagenome assembly JACCDG01 (sample SAMN15323444, study PRJNA562643) | freshwater metagenome | isolation source: river surface water | place: USA:Blue River Watershed | collected 2017-08-17 | reverse complement strand
TTCATCAGTCAATACCAGAGCATTATCTGATGGAGACGAACCAGGTAAAGGAGAAAATAACGGAAGTGTTGGAGGTCAGACAGATATTCTAACAAGAATAGATAATAGAGGTAGAAATTTCTACGGTGAAACGAGACAGTATCCCGATTTTTAAAAATGAAAATAAATAATATTATTTTTAATATACTATTAGAACAACCAAGTTTTGACGAAAAATCAAAACCAATAGTAAGTGCAATTAAAAATAGAAATCCGGTTACATTTTATTATTCGGGCCCAAGAAGTCCAAAAAAAGATAGTGTAGTTGCCGGTGGTAGATTTAGGGCGGAAATCGTTGCAATGGGATTAAGTAAAAAGGGTAACCTAATTGTTAGAGCATGGGTTGAACCACCGTCAAGGTCTAAAAAAGGTTTCAGTAAAGGAAATTGGAGAACTTTCATGGTTAACAGGATGAGTAGCATTACTGTTTTTGATGATAGAACATTTGATGTAAAAAGACCGGGATATAAAGAAGGTGATGATAAATCTATGACAGTAACATATGTTAAATCATCATGGACAAGCACACCACCAGTTAAACCAAAAGAAACACCAAAACCAGTTGAACCAGTTAAACCAAAAGAAACACTAAAACCAGTTGAACCAGTTAAACCAAAAGAAACACCAAAACCTGAGGAACCTAAAAAGGTAGAACCGGTAAAACCTGAAGAATTACCTCAACCAAAACCTGAGAAGAAACCTGAACCACCAAAAAAAGAACCCAAACCAACTGAACCTGAATTAAAAGAACCAGAAAAAATAGAAGAACCTAAACCTGAAGAAAAACCAGAAGATGAAAAAACAGAATTAAATGAAAATACTGAAAAGACACTAGAAACTGATAAAGCAACCATGTATGGTATTTATACTGATTATGTTTTAGACGACACATATGAAGAGAATGATGGTTTTGTTGAATTACCTGAAAAAGGATTTTTAATAACTGGCGTACAATTAAAAGATGGTTTTAAAAAAGGTGAAGGAAGTGGACAAGAAATATACAAAAAAGCGTTAGACAAATATAAAGTTTTATATTCAACATTTCCAACAAGTAAAGATGCGATGAGGGTTCATGATAAATTAGAAGAAAAAGGTATTGCAAATATTGAAATGGTTGATTTACCAAATGATATATATCTAAGAAAAATAACAAAAATTCAGAATTCAAGTAATAATCAATTACAGGAAAGTGTATTAAGATTTAAATCTTTATATTCCTATAATTTTTATCTATAATTAAAAAAAAAATACAATGGCAGGAAAAGGAACAATATCGACTAATGATTTAATGATGAAATTAGTTCAAGCAAAAAAAGTAATGAATAAGGTTGACTCAGGAAATTATGAAAGAGGTAACATAAACGAAAGAATGGTAACCTCCAATCCAGAAGAAATCATGGAAATGCAAAACAATCAAATGTCAGCAACTAGACAAATCCCTGCACCTACAGTTGATAAAATACAAAATTCAAAACTACCAGATGCTATTAAAAAAGCCATGATTGAAAACCCAATTCCTCAAATATCGTTGAATGATAGTTTAGACATGAATTTTGTTAAAAATGCGAAAAGATTAATGGAACAGGAAGGTGTGACATCTAAAAAATCAGGTTCTTCAAACCAAATAATTAAAACTTACCTTTCAGAATCAAATACATCGGATATTGCGGAAAAATTAACACCTATTATTGAAAACATAATTAGAAAAACTTTAGACGAAATAGTAGATAGAAAATTAAATCAGATTTTAACCGCACATCAAACAGCATCGATTAATGAAAATCTCGTATTAAAAGTTGGTGATTCAGTGTTTAAAGGAAAAATAACTGGTGTAAATAAATCTAAATAATTTTTTTTTTCAAAATTTTTGTTTATACTTTAGACATAATCATTAGATATGTCAAAAATTAAAGTATTGGTAATCCCATCAGACACCTTCGGTGTTGGGAAATTTAGAATTTTAGATCCATTCAAATATATTGGTGATAACTACTCAGACGAAATTCATGTCGATATATCATATAACGCAGAAGATAATCATGATTTTTTCAAAAATTATGATGTCGTTGTATTTCACAGCTTTATTCATAAATTATCACATGAAGCAAATGTCGCTAGAATTAATTGGTTAAAAAATCAAGGAATTAAAGTGATAATGGATATTGATGACCATTGGAATGTAGATCAACGACACCCTATGTATCATCAAGTTAAGTTTAATAAAATTAGCGAGAAAAAGGTTGAAATGATGAGGTTGTCCGATTATGTGACAACAACGACACCTGTTTTCGCAAATACAATTAAAACAAAATTATCAATAAAAAATGTTTTGGTTTTTCCAAATGCCGTAAATGATGAAGAACCACAATTTAAACCAAATAAAATTGAATCTGAAAAAATAAGATTTGGTTGGTTAGGAGGGTCTTCTCACTTACATGATTTAGAATTGTTAAGAAATGGTATTTCTTCAATTTATAGTGCATACGGTGAAAAAGTACAATTTGTTTTATGTGGGTTTGACACAAGGGGTTCAGTTAATGAAATAAATAAAGAAACCAATCAAGTCACTCAAAGACCAATTCAACCGATGGAAACTGTTTGGTATAAATACGAACAAATATTCACCGACAATTATAGTGTTATTGATGAAGATTATAAAAACTATCTTATGAAATTTACTGAAGGTGATTATTTAGACAGTAACAAACAGTATGTTAGAAGATGGACAAGAGAAGTTAGTAAATACGCAAACAATTATAATTATTTTGATGTATCTTTAGCACCTATAGTTGAATCAGAATTTAATACAAACAAATCTCAATTAAAAGTTATTGAAGCGGGATTCCATAAAAAAGCGTTAATTGCTAGTGAAATTAACCCATATACTATTGATTTAGTATCGGCAGTAGACGAAGGTAAATTTAACGATAAAGGAAACGCATTATTAGTTTCACCAAACAGAAATCATAAACAATGGACTCAACATATGAAAAAATTATTTGAAAATCCAAATATGATTGAAGATTTGGGAAATAGACTGTATGAAACAGTTAAAGACAAATATTCTTTACGAAAAGTGTGTAAAGATAGAGTAGAATTTTTAAAATCAATTATTAATAAATAAAAACAAAAAAACATGCATTACTTAGTAACTATCGGTTATGAAACCGAACAAATGGACAGAAACGGAAACCCTCGTTTACAAAAATTAAAATACATTGTCGAAGCGGAAAGTGTAGAAGAAGCAACTATTGTTGCATCAAAATACAGGTCCGGAGACGTTAGGTCAAGTGAAAGTATTTCAATTGTTAAAATGCCAATTGAATGTATTATTGACAAAAAAAACACACCTGAATACTATAAATAACTAAAAAAAATAACAATGCAATTTCATAGTAGAGACATTCAAATTTTACGTCAATCTCAAAGTAAAATGGTTTTAGAATATCTTAATTCTTTAAATGTTAAAGTAACTGTGGAAGAGTTACAAAGAATTACTGACATTTTTGTTGAATGTTGTTTAAGACCATCAGATGATGATTTGAAAAAAAGAATTAAATCATTAGATAAATGGATTAACGATAAAATTGAAGAAAAAAATTAACATCAAATGGAGAAAAATAAAATTGATGATTACATTGAAAGACTAAAAAGTTTTGATTCAACTATGAGTGATAGTGATGAAAATTTTGACCCATCACTCATAAATGAATTGAACAATTTATTATCTGCACTTAATGATGATATAGTTAATACTCAAACAGAACAAACAAGTGAAGATAATGGTCAAATGGAATTCTCACCAATACGTGTAAGAATAAAGAAACTTAAAGAAAATGCGGTAATACCGAAATATTCTAAAGACGGTGACGCTGGATTAGATTTAACTGTGACACATATTATTTCTGAAACACTTAATGACATTACATACGGTTTTGGTATTGCTATGGAAATACCAAAAGGATACGTTGGTTTAGTATTTCCAAGGTCATCAATAAGAAAATATGACATGTTACTAACAAACGCAGTGGGTGTAATAGATAGTGGGTATAGGGGGGAAATACAAGCAACATTCAAAAAAACTGAAGGTACTTTTAATTATTACGGTGCAAACGAGAGGGCTGCTCAAATTATCATTTTACCTTATCCTAAAGTAGAATTTATTGAATCTGACGAATTGTCAGATACAGAAAGAAATACTGGTGGATTTGGATCAACAGGTAATTAAAGATATTTATTAAAATAATAAATGTTGTTAAATTTTAAATTTTGTTAAAGAAAAAATCAAAACCAACTGAAAATAGAAAACCTAGAAAACCTAGAACTACAGTTGAAAAAAAAGAACCTGTTACATTCGAAGAGAGAAAAATAAATAACAAACAAAGAATTCGTGAAATAATTAAAAAACCTAAAGAAAAATTCCTTACACAATCACAAGAGGATTATTGGAACATTTTAGGTAATAATCAAATTACTTTATGTTTTGGTCCTGCGGGTGTTGGTAAATCATATATTGCAATGAAAAAAGCAGTAGATTTACTTTGGGATGATACCAATAAGTACGAAAAAATAATTATTGTTAGACCCGCGGTTGAAGCTGAAGAAAAACTCGGTAGTTTACCCGGTGGATTAGAAGAAAAATTAGACCCTTACATTTATCCTTCATATTATCTATTAAATAAAATAATTGGTAAAGAAGCAAGAGAGACTCTTAAAGATGAGGGGTTTATTGAAATAGCTGCACTAGCATACATGCGTGGATGGAATGTAGATAATACTATTTTAGTATTTGAGGAGGCTCAGAACGCAACACCATCACAAATTAAACTATTATTAACAAGAATTGGATTTAATTCTAAATTCTTTTTATCTGGTGATTTGGAACAATCGGATAAATATAAAGACAAAACTAAATCCGGTTTATACGACGCAAAAAGAAGATTATCGGGATTACCTGATGTCGGAGTATTTGAATTTAGTGATGAAGATATTGTTAGAAATCCATTAATATCACATATCTTGAAAAGATATGAAGATTAAGGTTTACTTGTAGACCAACTCTTATTATATTTCCTATATGGAAATATTTGTTAGTATCGATGGTGTTTTAAGAAACACAATTCAAAAGTTTGACCATCACTATAAAGACAGTTTTTTTGATTCTGATTTTGAAAGTGAAAATAATTTTGAATATGGTATAATTGAACCAATTCAAAATAATAATTTATTAGAGTCTTATAAATTTCAATCAAAAGAAGAATTTGATTATTTTTTATTTATTGAATATCCGATTGAAATTTTTGGACACGCAGGAATAAGTTACTCAACAGTATTTACAGATTTAAATAATCTGATACACAATAATCCCGAACACAATTTTACAGTTGTTGGGTTAGACCAATTAGGAAAGTCTAAACCAGCAACTTTATTTTTTTTGTCTAAAAATGGATTTTTAGGCAATAACGTAAAGTTTATTAAAACTGATGAATTAGAAAACATGTGGAGTAAATGCGATGTTTGGATTACAGACGACAAAAAAATCATAGACAGTTGCCCAAATGAAAAAAATGTTATAAAATTTAATACAATTTATAATCAATTCTTTACTAATAAAAAAGAAATAACTAAATTATCAGAAATACAAGAACCATGGAACTGTTTGGAAAAAACTACTACATTGACATTGACGGAATCACAGACAAGTGCAGAACAACATCAGTAAAAAATGATGATGAATCTGAGGACACAGAAGTTTCTGAAGGGTCAATTGAAATAAACATTTTTAAGTACGAAATGATTAAAATGTGTATCGAAAGGGTGTTATCAGAGTACGAAGAAGATGATGAATCGATGGGTGTGTTTGGAAAAGAAAAAACACCTATGTCATTTAAAATTGCATTTAATACATTAATAAAATACGGAATAATAATTGAAGAAGATGATGAATAATCAAGAAAATTTAGAAAGATTACTATCTGCAATTGACAGATTAGAAAACAAACAAAGTGTCATTTATTTTTTAACTTATGACACAAAAAATAATCCGAGAGCTGCGGTAAAACATATCTATGATATTGCGTTGACCCTCAAAAAAAATGGATATAATTCCAAAATTTTAGTTGAAGACAGTTCATACACTGGTGTAAATGGTTGGTTAGGAAATACCTACGATGAATTACAAGTTGTGTCAATAAAAACTGATAAAATTGAAATTAATGTCGATGACGTTATGGTGGTACCAGAATTCTATTCTAACGTACTTCAACAATTGGCTAACATTAGATGTACCAAAGTAATGTTAGTTCAACAAAAAGAATATATTTTTGAAACATTACCTATGGGTAGTAGATGGTCTGATTTTGGATTTGATAGAGTAATTGTGACAACTAAAAAATTAAAAGAGTATATCCAACAAATTTTTCCTGAAATGTTGACGTTCATCATACCACCTATAATTGGTGATGAATTTACTCCATATGAAAAACCACACAAACCTTTTGTGGCAATTCACTGTAGAAATAGGACAGCGCAAAAGAAAATTATATCAGAATTTTATTTGAAATTTCCGCAATTACGTTGGATTACTTTTAGAGATATGGTACAAATGTCATATCAAGATTTTTCAAACTCTCTAAAAGAATCTATGGTTTCTTTATGGTTAGATGATGAATCCACATTTGGAACATTTCCATTAGAATCTATGAAGTGTGGCGTACCAGTTATTGGTAAAATTCCGGATACCGAACCCGATTGGTTAACAGAAAATGGTATGTGGACATATGACGAATCAAAACTTTCTGAAATTTTAGGGACTTATATTTTGGCATGGATGGAAGGTGTTGAACTTGTATCTGAAGTAAAAGATAAAATGAAAGAAACTCTTCTTCCATACATGACATCCGTGACTCAAAACAACATAGAAAGTATATTTAATAGTTTTATTTCACAAAGATTAACCTCGCTTAAACAAGCATCAGAAAAAATAAAAGAAGAACAAAAAATATGAAAGAGATGAATATTACAGTTTTATTACCAGTTCATAAAGTTGATGGTGATTACAAAGAAATGTTAGAAAACGCTGTTAAATCAGTTGAACAATTTTATAATGATGTTAATTTAATGATTATTTGTCCGGACTCAGTAAAGAAAGAATTAGACAATTTATCAGATAAATTAAATATTGAAATTGTTACAAATAAAGGTAAAACAGACTTCTGTTCACAAGTGAATTTGGGAATAGAAAATGTAAAAACACCATGGTTTAGTATTTTAGAAATTGATGACGAATTTACTTCAAATTGGTTAAAATCTGTTACAGAATACATTAATGGTTACCCTGAAATTGATGTGTTTTTACCAATAGTAAAAGACATTAATGTTGAAGGTAAGTTTCTAAGTTTTACAAACGAGTCAGTATGGGCTTACGGGTTTTCTGAAAAACAAGGAATGTTAGAGAATGAAACATTACTTGATTTTCAAAATTATCAGACTAGCGGCGGTTTGTACAAAACCGATGTTGTAAAAGAAAACGGTAAACTAAAAGAAAATATTAAACTTACATTTATTTACGAATTTTTGTTACGATTAACACACAATGGAACAAAAATTATGTCTATTCCTAAAATAGGATATCAACATGTTAATTTCAGAGAGGACTCTTTGTTTTGGAATTATAAACAAGATGAAAATAGTAAAATGGATGAATCAGAAATTAAATTCTGGGTGGATACCGCTAAAAAAGAATTTTTCTTTAAAAATAAACGAGATGTAACATATTCCAAAAATTAATGCCAAGAAAGAGAACCCAAAAAATTTATTTTGGGGAAGCTCAAGAAGAAGCGGTGGTAAGATATCTAGAATCTGAATCCGAGAACGAAAAGAATAAGATATTCAATGAATATTTAAGAGAACCCCTCAAAATTATGGTGGAAAGTATAATCCGCCGTTATAAATTATACAGAAAAGATTTTGATTATAATGATGTACATACTGATACTATGTCATTTTTAATAACCAAAATAAACAAGTTTGATCACACAAAGAATCATAAAGCATATTCTTATTTTGGTACAATTTGTAAGAATTACCTTATGGGGGCGATTCAAAAAGACACAAAAGAAACTAATAGAAGTGTTTCATACGATGACATATCATCTGATTTAGAAGATAGACCTGATTTATCATATAGTATTGATGTATACGATTTAGATTATAGAGATGTAATAATCAAATTAACTATTGAACTTGAGGATTTTATAGAAAAAAAAGAATTATCAGAAAATGAAAAAAAATTAGGTTACGCACTATTAGAAATCTTTAACAATTTTGAAAAAATATTTCAAAATGGAGATGGTAATAAATTCAATAAAAACCTAATACTACTCTCTCTTAGAGAAATGACTTCTCTCTCAACCAAGGAAATTAGAGTTTCACTAAAAAAATACAAAAAACTATACGAGGGTATATTGGGTAAATTTTTAGATTAAATCTATTTATAGATATGAAAGAAAAAAGAAACATAATCTCCTTAGATGTAGATTCTGCACTTGCATTAATGCAAGAAATTTACAATGATATAGTTGAACAAAAAAATACCGCGTCATTAATAACGAAAAAAATGTTGACTTTTATGAAAGACGCTGAAGATATGAGTGTCATCGGTCCGGTAATTAAAGAACAACAGAAAATACTAAATGATTGTACCGAGAAAAAAATATCATTAGTAAAATTACAAGGTGCTTTACTCAAACAAACTAGTGGAACAGGAAAAGGTGCACCTATGGGTAAATTAAGTTTATCTGATGAAGATAGGGAGTTACTTGATAAATTAGTAAATGATGGTAACGATAATCAAAGTAAATCAGAAAATTATTCGTTATAATGAGTAAAGTTAAAGACAAAAAAAAGAAAATAAAGGCGAAACTTGAAGCGATTAAAAAAATCAATGACGACCCTAAAAAATCAACGGACGATATATTTGATGCCTATCTAAAAGATTTACCTTCAACTGACAAATTGTTTGGTAACAAACTTGATTCATTTTTAGAAAAAAGGAAAAGAAAAAAAGAAAATAAAAAAGATATTTTCGGTGAACTAATTGATATAGCTGAGGGATTTTTAGGGTCTAATAATAGTAAAGTAGGAGGTTCAGATAAATTATTTAGCAAAGGTAAAATTAAAAAATACGCAACCGATTCTTGTAAAATCACATTAGATAACTCCAAATCAATAATATTAGAAAGTGTTAAAAAAATATTTTTTGAAGGAAATGGTATTTGCGGGGCTGGTAGTAACATGTTAATCGATTCTGTTACAATAAAACCAACAGAGATTGATTTTTTAAATATGTTGACTTTAGATCCAACAAGCGCTAGTGGTAAAATTATGTATGAACCACAAAGTCCAAATATTGGTAAACAAAAAGTTAATAAATCATTGTACGATTCTTTTAATTCAGGACCTTATCAATTTGACACTAATAATAATTTAACTTTATTTACTTCAACATGGGACCCCGGAAGTCAACAATTTAATATTTCTGGTTTAACTCAAGGAGGTTTAAATCCTGTTAAAGTTGAAGATTTTTTCAATGATTACTATTCAAATGTAGAACTACCCGATATCACAGGAATTACAAAAACAGCAATGTTAATGACCTTACAAGGTGATGGTACTGAAAGTATCCTATTTAAAGACGGAATGAAGAATTTAAATAGACTTTTACAAAAATTATTTGCGTTATGTAATTCAGACACAAATAGAAATTCAGTTGCAAATCAAAACGCAATTGATTTGTTCGATGAGAATGATGAAGTTTTAGAGTTTTATTTTGATTTCAATGATGTCGAAGGTATTGATTTAGATGACGAAGATGCATTAAATAGAGGTGTCTTAAAATTCAGAGATTGTGATAATTTTGAAATACCTGTTAATACCGATAACATAGAAGATTTTGTGTTTTTATCTTCAACTAGTAATATAAATGATGTAGTGGATAATACGATAAGAAAGGCTGCAAAAGATGCTGCTGAACAGTCTGATTTATCAACGATAAATTTAAACTTGTCTTTATTAAATTCTTTTATTTTACAATTACCTAAAGCGTTAATAGGTAGTTTATTGTCACCAAAAATATTTTTACCAATAGTGATAATTTATAAATTGTTTAAATCTGCGTTAGCACAACTTGATGTTAAAGAATTGATGAAAAAATTATCAAAATTATTCGGTTTAATTGTTAGACAATTATTTTGGAGATTCCTAAAAGAATTTTGGCAGTTTATAAAAAGAGATTTAATCAGTTTTTTAAGAAAATTAGTTGCGAAAATATTAAAGAACAAATACAGAAGATACGTGACAATTATAAAGTCACTTATTAATTTTTTAAGTAGACTTAGAACAGTACCTAATTTTGATAACTGTTCAACTTTATTTGAAGCAATAACCACCGCAATTGAAGCGTCGTTAGCAGGTACTAAATCATTTAATTTACCCGGTATTTTACTTGGTTTATCAGATACGGTGTTACCTGGATATAGCCAGGATAGAGCACTTTTAAATATCACTGAGAGATTAGAAAAAGCAGGAGTTCCTATGGGACCAATATACGGCGACTCAAATAAATTGGTAGATGTGATAAAAGGTATTATTGATGGTCACACAGAAGAAATGGATACAAATGGATTTGTTAAAGTATCAAACAAAAAAATGACAATACCAACACCTGTTGGTCCAATTGTAATTCCACCAGGGATATTAAATAGTTCAGGTAAAATTCAATAAGATGGATAAAGAAAAAATTATTGACATAGTAAATGAGGTTGAAAATAAATCAAATAAAGATTTAACAGAAGTTGTAAATTTTTTACATGAAGAATTTTATAAAACCAAAAATCTTATTATTGATTTAACTCGCCATTTAGATACTGTTGAAGAGTTATATAATAAAGCAAATAATGAATTGGAAAAAAGAAATATAAAATAATGAAGATAATTGATATTGGTATTTGTGTCGATAATGCAGACCCGAAAGGTATTGGTAGGATTAGGTGTGTTAGATACTCTGATTACGTGGGTGAAAAAGAAAAAGCGATTACATATGAAAAATGGGACGACAGAGATACGTTTATTGCAATTCCATTTTTACCGTCAAATATTAATTTTATTCCTGAAATCGGTCAAGCGGTTAAAATAATTAACTATAATGTTGACAAGGAACACGTAAATCAAGAATATATTGCAGGTCCTTTCACAACAATGTTTGATTTTAATTCTCAAACATTTTCACAACAAGTAGAAAATACATCTTATGGTGTTCAATTTAAAAATACACCTGACATTTATAATAAAGATACTGGAAAATTTGTTGAAGAAAAATCTGAAGGAGTTTTTGCAAAAGACAAAGATTTTGCAATCTATGGTAAATCTGGGTCAGATATTATTTTCACAGAAAATGGTCTGCAACTAAGAGGAGGTAAATTATTATCAAAAGGTGCTGCTAGTGGAAAAAATAGAAAAAAGATGTTAGTGTACCCACTAATGACACAAAAATCAAGTTCTATTTATTTAAAAAAATTTCCCAAAAAACTAAAAAAAACACAACAAATAGTTCAAAAAGAAGTTCTTCCGGTTTTACCATTAAAATATGTTGTTGAATATGAAATTGACTCCTTGTCATCACCAAGCAACATTAATTTTTTTATATATAAAGTTATAAAATCAATAGGTAAAACATATCAGTCAGATTTCTTCAATGAAAGTACTCCACTATCTTACGCCAATATTAAACTAATTAACACTGACGGAACATCATCAACCCCAACTTTTTCAGTTTCAATAGTAGATATAAACCAAATAAAAACACAGATTAGAGCAATATTATTTAGTCTACATGATGATTTTATTGTAGAAACAATAAGAAAACAAAATATACCTAATTTAGATTACACTGAATATCCAAATGAAGATATACACCCATTCTATTTTAGACCAACACAACAAATGAAAAATTTTGTTCCGGGTAATAGTACGGAACAAGAAATAAAAGACAAAATTTTTAACTTAAAATTGGTTACAGGAATAGGTCCTGGTTCAGGATTAGTGTGGCAAAATACCCAAATGATAAACAAACCAAATTTTTTTCAAGAATTAATTGAAGTTGTTAAAGAGGAAACAGACTCAACAGAACAAACATTTGCAACAGTAAAATCAGATAAAATTTATTTACTATCGACAGATACTAATGATATTCAAAGAATAAAATTTGAAGAACTTAATAAGTATGAAATAACTCAGGAAGAATACATACAAAAAATTGATCCAGTACCATATACCTTTGCATCAGTTAGAGGTGAAAAATTAGTAGAATTTTTAGAGGCGTTGTACGAAGCTTTTAAAGGACATGTACACAATATTAATAGCACCTACACAACAAACGGTTATGATAAACACGAAATTTTAGAAAAAAAATACAATACCTTAAAAAATGACATCCTTAATAATTCAATTAGAATCAACTAATTGATATTTATTAAATAAAAAGATGTCATATTACCGTTCATATTTTGAGAAGAATAATACTATAATTAAAGATTCTCACGT
>JACCDG012006855.1_pt1 | contig 12641 bp, 12 predicted proteins | sample 7442471 | NCBI WGS metagenome assembly JACCDG01 (sample SAMN15323444, study PRJNA562643) | freshwater metagenome | isolation source: river surface water | place: USA:Blue River Watershed | collected 2017-08-17 | reverse complement strand
GCGTATCACCTCGACCACCGCATGGTGGGTGCAGACCGATGCGCCGGAAGGCCTCAAGCTTGCCATGCGTCGCGGCCTCGAAAAGTCCATGGAAGGCGATTTCGAGACCGACAGTATGCGCTACAAGGCGACCGAACGCTATGCGTTCGGATGGACGGACCCCCGTGGCGTCTACGGTACCGCTGGTATCTAATAAGTCACTGAAATCTAACGATTTTAATTGACTTGAAATCAGCTCCTTCCGGTATTAGGCTACAAACCTAACATCGGAAGGAGCTTTTTTATGCGCAGAGAGCATACCGTCTGCACCATCGCAGACTGCGGCAGACCCCATAAGGCGCGGGGTTACTGCCAAACGCACTACACCCAGTTCAAGCGGGGCGTCGTGCCCTCGGGGCCCATCAAGGTTCGCGTCCGCGACAAGTTGCCCGAATGCACTGAGGACGGCTGTTCCGAGCCCGTGAAGGCGAAGGGGTTGTGCAAGATGCACTACCAGCGTCTGCTCCGCCACGGCCACACGCGTTACCGCAACCGCAAGACGCCGCCGAAACCGTGCATGATCGAGACCTGCGACAACCACCTCTACGCCAAGGGTCTGTGCCACGCGCACTACATCAAGCAGCGCAAGTGGCAGTCTTCTGGGATCGACGCTGCGCGCTATCAGGAGATGCTGCACAATCAGGGCGGCGTGTGCGCCGTCTGCGCGCAGCCAGAGCGCGCACCGGATAAAGCTTCGGGGAAGATACGAGACCTTGCCGTCGATCACGACCACGACACCGGTGTGGTCCGCGCGCTGCTGTGTTCGAACTGCAACCGCGCACTTGGGCTTTTCGGCGACAACCCGGGCCTGCTCGACGCGGCCAAAGCATACCTAGCAAAGCATGGAAAGGTGTGATAACGTCTGCCGCGCTATAGCAGCACCCCTTTTGCAAAAGGATCGAAAACTATGTCTCAGACAACTTGGAGCGGCCCGCTCGCCTCGGGCGATCGGAATGCCGGTGAAAGCGGCGGCCCGAACATCGGCCTCGTGACCCTGAGCCAGACTGCTCTCATCAACTTCGATGCGACGCTGGTCCAGAACGCCACGTTCAACATCCCGGCTGACAGCCAGATCGTCGACTTCTACGTCGACGTGCTGACTGCCTTCAACAGCGCCACCTCGGCTACTCTGTCGGCTGGCACTACTTCGGGTGGCACGCAGTACCTGAGCGCCATCGATGCGAGAACCGCTGGCCGCCGTCCGAATGCCTTCAGCGCCGCGCAGCTCGCTGCGATGGATGACGTCGACACCAACCGCACGGTCGTTGCCACCGTGACCTCAGTCGGCCAGCCGACTGCCGGTCAGGTTCGCGTGACCATGCTGTACGTGCAGACGACGGCTGATGACTAAGCCTTAAGGCTATGCTATGAAGCGCTGGGCGGTGCTAGGAAGTCCGTGCCGCCCAGCACTTTTTCTTGAAGGACGACGTATATGCGCCAAATCGTTTTGACCCAAACCGGCGCGGGCACGACCCAACCGGCTCCTTTGGACATCCACGGGCGCCCCGACATTTCCTTGCAGGTTGTGGCGAGCGGGACGGTCAACTGGACGGTCCAGCAGACCCTCGACAACCCGTTCGACACCGCGATCACGCCGACGTGGTTCCCCCACCCAGATCCAAACATGGTCGCCCAGACTGTCAACCGGCAGGGTAACTATGCCTACGTCCCGGCTGCGGTCCGTATTGTGGTCAACAGCGGCTCCGGCTCGGCGCGGCTGACGATTGTCCAGTCCGGCGACAACCGAGCATAAGCGAGTGTCTTCGGGGCTCTACAGCGGCGTCTCCGGTCTTGCCCTTGGTGTGGGCCTCTACAAGGGCACCCCGGGGCTCTGGAGCGGCGCGTCCGGCCTGATCGACGGCTTCGGGGGCGATGCCTTCAGCGGCGCGTCGCTCTTCCTCAACTTCCTCTCTGGCACGACGCTGGACAGCCGCGTGACGTTCACGCGCGGCACGAACGCGACGCTGACGGACGGCACGGGGCGGGTGACCTATGCGCCGAATAACATTGCCACCCAGAGCAACACCTTTACGGCATGGGCGAGTTTTAATAGCGGCGGCGCGCCCCCACCCTCGGTCACGGCGTCCTTTGCCGCAGGCCCCGATGGTGTAGCGGGCGCCGCTTCGCGGTTGGTGTTGAACACTGGATCGACGCCGGGTGATATTAGCCAATTGGCGAACCCCGGCACCGTTCCGTTCGCCGGTCTAAACTATATCATTTCAGTCTGGATGCGGTCTAACACCGGAGCAGACCAGACCGTTAGTCTTGTATCCAGCGGGGGCACCGGGCTGCTGTGCACCGTGACTTCAACGTGGCAAAGGTTTTCCTTTCTTTCCGCGACGGTTGGAACTAACCAGACCATCCGCATTCGGGCTACCAACGGATCGACAACGAACCTCGTTGATATTCTTGCAGCCTACGCGCAGGCCGAACTCGTCACGTATCAGACGACCCCCAGCACCTACGTGGCGACCACGTCTGCGGCCTATTTCGGCCCGCGCTTCGACTTCGACCCCGTGACGCTGGCCCCGCGCGGCCTGCTGATCGAGGAAGCGCGGACGAACTTGCTGACGTTCAGCGAGCAGTTCGATAACGCAGCGTGGACAAAGCTGAACGCGACGGTAACGGCGAACACCACGACTGCGCCTGACGGCACGCTGACGGCTGACACCCTGTCGGACGGCACGGCCACTGACAACCACGGGGTCCGGCTGACGGCCACCCCTGCTCTTAGCACGACCTACGCAGTGAGCGTCTTCGCCAAGATGGGGACGCGGCGTTACATCGGCCTGTCGCTCTCGGCTGCGTCGTCTGGCGGTCTTTACGCGGCGGCGACGTTTGATCTCCAAAACGGAGTTGTAACCAACACAGGCGCAACCGGCACCGGCTTTTCCGTTGTTTCCACCTCGATCCAGAATGTAGGCAACGGCTGGTATCGCTGCGTTGCGGTTTTGGCGTTTGGTTCCACCGGAACTGCCCTGCAAGGCTATATCTCAACCAGTTCTGACGGCACGATTGGCTCGTTCGGATTGCAGAGCTACACCGGCACCAACGCAACTGTCTTCCTCTGGGGCGCCCAACTCGAAGCCGGAGCCTTCGCCACCAGCTACATCCCGACCGTGGCCTCGACCGTCACCCGCAACGCCGACGTGGCGACGATGAGCGGCACGAACTTCTCAAGCTGGTTTAACTCAGCAGAAGGTGCGTTCATCTTCTCTGGCGATAGTGCTTATGGCGCAGGCGGCTTTATCGGTAGCACACCGACTACGGGCGCGATCCTATACGCCAACTCTAATGCCTCTCGCACGTTCAACGGCACTAACTTCATCGGCACCGCAAACACCTATACCAACAACGTGGTGTTCGGCACGGCGCTAGGTTACTCATCGGCAGGACGGGCTATCGTGCTGAATGGTGGAACGGTTGCCACAGACGCCAACCTGATCCAGACGCCGACAGCCATCACTCTTGGCGGCGCGTTTGGCGGCGGCTTCCTCAACGGCCACATCCGCCAGATCGCCTACTACAACACCCGCCTGCCGAATGCTCAGTTGCAGGCGCTGACGGCTCCGACGCTGGCCCTGCCGCTCTCGCTCGACTTCACCACGGCTTCCTACACGGTGGGCTACTGACATGGCGACGACCACCTTTAACGACCTCATCACCTTCAGCCGGGGCAGCAACGCTACGCTCGTGGGGCCGAACGGCTTGGTGCAGTGGGCACCGAACAATCTGCTGACCAACAGCGAGAGCTTCGAGGCTGCGGCTTGGTTTAAGTCTGCCGTAACGGCATCGGCGAACACAACTACCGCGCCAGACGGAACCCGCACGGCTGACACGATTACCGAAGATACCTCCACCGGCACGCACATCGTTCGCTTTCAGCCGTTCACCGTGACATCTGGGATAACGTACACGGCTTCGGTATATGTGAAAGCTAACGGGCGGAACCGTGTCCGTTTGATTAACTTTGACAATGTTAGCGCGATTGTTTCTATCTTTGACCTGTCTACAGGGACGGTAGCCAGCGGCACTGGCGCTATTCTTTCGGTGGGTGATGGTTGGTATCGGATCACCCAAACTTTTACAGGTGTCTCGACCGCCGCAACTAACTTTGCTTATCAGATTTCACTAGATGACGGTACGACCAACTCCTACACGGGTAACGGCACGTCCGGCATCTTCGTCTGGGGCGCGCAGCTCGAACTGGGCAGCACCGCCACCACCTACAACAACACCTCCGTCCGCAACCTGCTGGGCTTCAGCGAGGCGTTCGACAACGCGGCGTGGACGAAGGGCGGGTCGAGCATCGTAACTGGTGCGCAAGCCAACCCGCTGAACGGCCTGTTCAACGCCCAGAAGCTGATGGAGGACACGGCAACAGGTACGCACCGTACGTTTGCGGCAGTGACCACTGTTGCCCAGCCTTACACCTTTAGCGTTTACGCACAGGCCGCTGGGCGTTCTTGGGTGTATCTACGTATCGACCGTAATGGTGGGGCTACGCCGCAGGCATGGTTTAATCTTGCTACGGGCGCTGTGGGCACCGTGCAAACGGGCCTTACAGCTAATATCCAGTCTGTCGGCAACGGCTGGTACAGGTGCGCGATCACGGTCGATGCTGCGGTTGCAGGCGTCTGCAATCAGTTGCTTGGCCTAGCAAGCGCCGACAATACGATCAGCTACACAGGCGACGGCAACAGCGGCGTCTTCATCTATGGCGCGCAGCTATCGAACAGCGCCAGCCTTGACCCCTATGTGCCGACCCCCGGTGCGGCTCCGTCCAGCACGGCCTATTTCGGCCCGCGCTTCGACTTCGACCCGGTCACCCTCCAGCCGCGTGGCCTTCTCATCGAGGAGCAGCGGACAAACCGCACATTGCAGTCCGAAGACTTTACTGCTGCGCCGTGGGCCGCTGCGGTGTCCGGCACCTCGACCCGCGTCAACACGAACAGCGCGCTGGGCTTTATGCGGGGGTTGGTTACCGCGACTTCCGCGACCGGCGGTATTCGGCAAACCCATTCCGGCTTGGCTTCGGGGCAGGTTTACGCGCTGTCGTTTTACATCCAGTCGGCATCCACCTCCGTGCAGATCGTCTTCGAAAACGGGACGGCGGGCTTCGGCTCGGGGCACAACGTGACGATCAATCCGTCCAACGGCACGGCGGGCGTGTTAACGGGCTTCACCAGCGTCTCAGTCCAGCCGTTCCAATCAGGCTATATCTACACCCTCATCACCGCACCTGCCGGGGGGTTGTTGCTTGCAAACATCGAGTGGCGCATCACCAACAGCGGTGACAGCATCCAGCTCGGGCGCCCGCAGTTCGAAGCCGGAGCCTTCGCCACCTCCTACATCCCGACCATCGCCAGCACAGTCACGCGCTCGGCGGACGTTGCGACGATCAGCGGGCAGAACTTCTCGCAGTGGTATAACCAGAGCGAGGGGACGTTCGTAGTGGATGCTTCTACGGTTGAGGCGAACACCGCAAACCGTTCGGTTTATTGGGCTTCAAACGCGGGCAACACAGACATTGTTTACGGCGTGGCGGGCACGTCTCGTACCCTGCGCGTCTTCGCGGGCGGCGTAGAAACGGCATCGATCAGCGCCGGAACATTCACAAACAATGTCCCGGCAAAAACCGCAGGCGCCTACCGGGTTAATGATTTCGCAGCATCGTTTAACGGCGGGACCGTAGGCACCGACACAACCGGGGCCGTTCCTACAGGAATTGACCGCATGGCTTTGGGTGGTTCCACGTCACTCGCGGCGACCAACCAACTCAACGGCCACATCCGCTCCATCCGCTACTACCCCGTCCGCGCTGCGGACTTCCAGCTACAGGCGCTCACGACATGATCGACTACTGCCTCAAGGCTTCGACTAAGGCGTATTTGGACAAGGCCCTTGGCGATCTCATCGACGCCGACGGCAACCCGGTTTCGCCCAATGTCCTCCTCGACCGGATCGGCGCGATCGAGGGCGTCAAGGGCTACCACGCCAACCTGCGTCTGCTTGAAGAAGTCGATGTCACGCCCTTCGCCAAGTATATCATCGAGGCCCCCGTCACGCCTACGCGGGTGTGGGCATAAAGACATGGTCGGCCCCCTTAGCTTCTCCCAGACCGTCATGCAGGCGCAGCAGCACCTCCAAGACGCGTTGCGCGCTGGTACGGGCGCGAAGCAGCCGATGCAGCAGCCCATGCAGCAGCCGATGCAGCAGGGCGCGCCGCAGTTGTCTCCCGAGATGATGCAGCAGGCGGCGCAGCAGATGGCCCCGCAGGGCATGCCGCAGGCGATGCAGTCTCAGATGGGCTCGGCTATGGGCTCGCCGCAGATGGGCGCACCGGCACGCTTCGCCAAGGGCGGCCTCGTTGTGAAGAAGGCTGAGGGCGGCGGCGCGTGGACGCGCAAGGAAGGCAAGAACCCCGAGGGCGGCCTCAACGCCAAGGGCCGCGCATCGCTGCGAGCTCAGGGGCACGACATCAAGCCTCCCGTCAGCGCGAAGCAGGCCAAGAAATCGCCCAAGGCTGCCGCCCGCCGCAAGTCCTTTTGCGCTCGGATGGGCGGCATGGAGGGTCCGATGAAGGACGACAAGGGACGACCGACCCGCAAGGCGCTCGCCCTCAGAAAGTGGGATTGCTGACATGGACGAGAAGCCCTTCTGGGATAAGCCCGCGCCCAAGACCAAGAGCGGTAAGAAGCGCAAGCCGAAGTCCCTCAGCGTCAAGCAGAAGGCCGCAGCCAAGCGCCGCGCCAAGGCTGCTGGCCGACCCTACCCGAATTTGATCGACAACGCTTTCGCCGTAAAGAAAGGCAAGTAGAATGAACCGTCGTCCCGAGGAACCCAAAGGCAAGCCCTTCCTGCGCGTCCGTCTCGACGGTAGCGACAAGCTGCCATCCCAGAACCCCCTCACCGTCAAGCTCAAGGCTCTGTCTCGCGCGGCGGAAAGCCGCCCCGCCCGGGAGCCGTCGCAGGCCAAGCTCGACAGCGCCGCGCGCATGCAGGCCCTCGAGAGCCGCGCTGCACGGGAGGCGATGCGCGAGCGCCGCGATATGGAAAGCTTCAAGGACACCACGCGCATGCGCTACATGCAGGGCGGTGACGCCGAGGCCTACGCCAAGGGCGGCAAGGTCAAGGGCGCTGCCAAGATCGCCAAGGTCATGGGCGAGTTCAAGCGCGGCGAGCTGCACAGCGGCTCGAAGAAGGGCCCGAAGGTCACCAACCCGAAGCAGGCCACTGCCATCGCCCTGAGCGAGGCGCGCGCTGCTGGCGCCAAGATCCCCGCGCCGAAGAAGCGCGGCGTGCCCGTCGCGAGCCGCGAGCCCATGGTCAAGGCCAAGGGCGGCCTCTGCATGGCGATCAAGAAGTAGGACAGGGGGCGCAGGGCGCGACGCGACTTGTCCTACCGCGTCGCGTCCTGTATACTACCCGGGCCAGAAATGCTTGCCCGCATGGCGAGCTGCTGCTCATAACCAGCGAGCATTGATCTATGGCCTATTCGGGGACAGTATCTCAGACGAAATTCAACACGCGCCGCGTCATTGAGAACGCAGCGCGTCGCTGCAAGCTGCCGCCTCAGTCCCTGAGCGCGGAGCATGTCGAGGTCGCCAACGACCAGCTATACCTGCTGCTCTCTGATCTCTCCAATCGCGGCATCCAGCTCTGGTGCATCGAGAAGCAGATCTACCCGCTCTATGACGGCGTGGGGACGATCACCCTCGACACCGGAACGCTCGACATCCTGAACAGTAACCTGCGCACCCTGCAGCAGGTCACGGGCATAAACACCGACACCAGCACGTCGCGCACCGTCTTCTTCCCGACGCAGACTTTCGTCACGACCGTCGGCATTAAGTGGACCTCCGCAGCCGTGCCGATCTCTCTGCAGCGCAGTGACAACGGTGTTGCGTGGACGACCATCCAGACTGAAACCCCAACCGCATCGGCAGGTGAGTGGACTTGGTTCGACCTCGAAAGCAGCGTCGCGACTTCATATTTCCGCGTGCTGGCAACCAGCGGCACCCTCGGCTTCAGCCGGATTTATCTCGGCAACACGCCGACGGAAATCCCGATCGCGCGTCTGAGCCGGGACGACTACACGAACCTCCCGAACAAGAGCTTCCAGTCGAATAGGCCGCTCCAGTTCTGGCTCGACCGTCAGGTCACGCAGCCCGTCATGTACCTGTGGCCGGTGCCCAGCGGCAGCGCCGAGGACTACCAGATCGTCCTCTGGCGCCAGCGCTACATCATGGACGTGGGCACCATGACGGAGGAGATCGAGGTGCCGCAGCGGTGGTACGACGCGATCGTGTCGATGCTCGCCGCCAAGCTCGCGATGGAGTACATCGAGGTCGATGCGCAGATGATCCCGATGCTCGACGCCAAGGCCAAGGAGGCGCTCTACTTCGCGCAGCAGGAAGAGCGCGACAACAGCCCGATGATGATCCTGCCCAACATCAGCATGTACACGAGATAATGCCGGTAGAGGGCTTTCTCGACACGCGTGGCAGGCAGTGGCTGGCTATCGGCCTGTGCGACCGCTGCAAGCGGAAGTTTCCGCTCGAGGAGTTGTGGAGCGACCGCAACAACCCGGCTCTCAAGGTGTGCAAGGAAGACCTCGACGAATACGACCCTTACCGCCTTCCCGCGCGGCACGGTGAGCAGATCGCCCTGCGCTTCCCGCGCCCTGACGAGGCGCTCTCCTGATGCCGCTCTTCCTCAACACGCGCGGCAACCCCACGCTGGGCGTCGGCATCTGCAGCCGCTGCAGCCGGAAGATGCCCCTACACAAGCTGCAGTCGGACCCGAACTTCCCCGGCCTGCGCGTGTGCGACGTGGACAAGGACCAATTCGACCCCTACCGCCTGCCCCCTCGGCAGACCGAGAACATCACGCTGCCCTTCATGCGCACGGATACGCCCATCCCGACCAACCCGAGCGGCGTCATCAGTCAAGACGGCGACGTGTTCCTCATCACCGAGGACAACGACGACTTCCTCATTTTCTTCGAGGACGATGAACTGTGAGTGTTCCTACTAACCTCATCCCTACGAAAATCACCGGCCTGCCCGAGTACACGGGCGGCAGCCAAGCGGGGTACTTTCCGTATGTCCTCGACGGCACCACGTACAAGGTTCAGTTCAGCAATGTCGCTTCTGTGGGAGAGGTGCCGCCAAGTCGCACTCTCACTGCGGGAACTGGCCTTGTTGGCGGCGGTGATCTGTCTGCTAATCGCGTGTTCGCTATCGCTAACGGTGGTGTTGGCGCTGCTCAGCTTGATACAACTGGTGTTGTGGCTGGGGTATACGGCAACGGATCAAATGTCCCGACTGTCACGGTGGATGCGAACGGGCGTGTAACGTCCGTCACCACCAGCCCCGTCGTAGCCACGGGCTACGTGCCCGAGGGGCGTCTGATCATCGCGGGCACTGGCCTCACCGGTGGTGGCTCGCTCGCCAACAACGTCACTCTCTCCGTAAACCTCGCATCTGCCACACCACAGGCTCTCGGCACCGCTACGGCGGGCGTCTCGACTGCTGCCGCTCGCGAAGACCACGTGCACCCCGCCGTGGATCTCAGCGACACGAACGAAACTCAGGGAGCGCTTCCCTTGGGTCGCGGCGGCACCGGCGACGCCCTGTCTCCCGTTGCCGGTGCCGTCGTGTATTCGACCGGCACCAAGCTCGCCCTGACCAACCCCGGCACCGTCGGGCAAGTCCTCGTGTCCACGGGCACGGACGAGCCTGTGTGGTCGTTTGTCGGCTCGGGCACCGTTATTTCGGTAAACGCGTCCGGCGGCACGACCGGCATGACGTTCACCGGCGGCCCCATCACCTCATCGGGCACGCTTACGCTGGGCGGCACGTTGGCTGTTGGCAGCGGGGGGACGGGTGTCACTGGCACACCCACCAACGGCCAGCTCCTCATCGGCAACGGCACGGGCTACGCGCTCTCGACGCTCACGGCTGGCACGGCGGTATCGATCACCAACGGCGTGGGGTCGATCACCATCGACAACACCGCTCCCGACCAGATCGTCTCCCTGACGGCTGGCACGGCGATCAACGTCTCGGGTACGTACCCCAACTTTACGGTGACCAACACCGCGCCGGATCAGATTGTCTCCCTGACTGGCGCAGGCACCACGTCGATCAGCGGCACGTACCCCAACTTCACCATCACGTCGAACGACCAGTTCACGGGCACCGTGACTTCGGTCGCCGCTTCTGGTGGCACGACCGGCCTCACGTTCAGCGGCTCGCCGATCACGACTTCGGGCACGCTCACCCTCGGCGGCACTCTCGCCGTGGCGAGCGGCGGCACCGGCGCGACGACGGCCAGCGGTGCGCGCACGAACCTCGGCGCAGCGGCTTCGGGCGCGAACAGCGACATCACGTCGCTGTCGGGCATCACTGGCGGCATCTCCACGGCGGACTTTGTCGCCTTCGACACGACCAACGTGACGCCGCCGACCCTCGGCCAGCTCGCGTGGAACAACGACGACGGCACGCTTGACGTCGGCCTGAACAGCAACGTGATCCTGCAGGTTGGGCAGGAGACGCTCTTCTACGCCAAGAACACGAGCGGCGGCACGATCCCGATCGGCACGCCGGTCATGTTCACGGGCGTCGTCGGCGCGTCGGGCAAGCTGACCTTCGGCTTGGCTGTGGCGAACAACACGGTGCCGCCCGAGTATATGATGGGTGTGACAGCGCAGAACGTCCCCAACAACGGCTTCGGCTACGTCACCAGCTTCGGTCTCGTGCGCGGCTTCAACACCACCGGTGCGCCCTACGGCCAGACGTGGGCCGAGGGCGACCTTCTGTATTTCGACCCTGCCACGCCCGGTGGTTGGACGAACGTCGAGCCCGCAGCGCCGAACATCCACGTGCCGGTGGCCGTGGTGGTTACCGCTGCATCGGGTGGCAGCGGATCGATCTTCGTTCGGATGGTCGCCAGCCCGCGTTTGGGCGAGCTGCAAGACGTCGAACTTACCGCAACCCCCACAGCCGGTCAGGTGCTGATCTACGACGCGTCGCAGTCGCGCTGGGAGAACAACACCCTCACGGCTGGCTCAAACGTCACCATCACGAACGGCAACGGCACCGTCACCATCGCCGCCAATGAGCAGTTCACGGGTACTGTCACGTCTGTGGCTGCGTCTGGCGGCACAACGGGCCTGACCTTCAGCGGCTCGCCGATCACCAGCAGCGGCACGCTGACGCTGGGCGGCACGCTCGCGATCGGCAGTGGCGGCACGGGCGCCAGCACGGCGGGCGGCGCGCGCACGGCCCTCGGCGCGGCGGCGTCGGGCGCGAATACGGACATCACCTCGATCGCCCTGACCAGCGGCACGATCCAGAACGCGCCCACCAGCGGCACGGACATCGTCAACAAGGCGTATGCGGACAGCATCGCCTCGGGCATCAACTTCCACCAGTCCGTCCGTCTCGCCACGGTCGCCGCGCTGCCTGCGTACACGTACAACAACGGCACCGGCGGCGTCGGCGCGACCATCACGGCGAACGCGAACGGCGCGCTGAGCATCGACGGCGTTGCGGTCGTCGCGGGCAACCGCGTGCTGATTAAGGACGAAGTGGGCGGGGGGCAGGCGTACAACGGCGTCTACGTCGTCACGCAGACCGGCAGCGGCTCAACGCCCTTCATCCTCACCCGCGCGACGGACTTCGACAGCGCTGGATCTGGCGTGGACCAGATCGACGCGGGCGACTTCTTCTTGGTCACGGCGGGCAACACGCTCTCCAACACGTCGTGGGTGCAGCAGACCCCGCTGCCGATCACCGTCGGCACGACGGCTATCGTCTTCTCGCAGTTCGGCGCGCCGGTGCTGTACTCGGCGGGCACGGGCCTGACGCTTGCCGGTACGGTCTTCAGCATCACGAACACGGGCGTCACGGCCAGCACCTACGGCAGCGCGTCGCAGGTGCCGGTCATCGCCGTCAACGCGCAGGGGCAGATCACCAGCGCGAACAGCACGTCTATCGCTATCTCCGCGTCGCAGATCACGTCCGGTGTGCTGCCCGTCGGTAACGGCGGCACGGGCGCAACGACCTTTACTTCGAACGGCGTGCTGCTGGGCAGCGGCACCTCGGCTGTCACCACGACGGCTGCTGGCGCAACGGGTCAAGTGCTGGTCGGCAACACGGGATTGGCCCCGACTTGGGCCACGCTCTCGTCGACTGCCGTGACCTCGTTCAGCGCGGGCACGACGGGCCTCACGCCGTCTTCCCCCACGACTGGGGCGGTCACCCTCGACGGCGTTCTCAAGGTCTCCAACGGCGGCACGGGCGTCACCACAGCGACCGGCAGCGGCTCGGTGGTTCTGTCCAACAGCCCCACCCTTGTCACACCGACCCTTGGCGCGGCATCCGCCACCAGCATCGCCAACGGCGTCGGCACGGTTGGCTCTCCGTCCTACGTCTTCACGGGTGACCTCAACACCGGCATGTGGTCGCCCGGCACGGATACCGTGGCATTTTCGACGAACGGCAGCGAGCGGATGCGTATCGCCGCCGATGGCACTATGACGCTTAGCGTCGGGGGCGTCGCCAACACTCACACGTTCAACTACAACGAGAGCG